>Ga0335084_10000399_pt1 | contig 36388 bp, 35 predicted proteins | sample Lox_Sample_44_FD_206721 | JGI IMG/M metagenome (GOLD analysis project Ga0335084, IMG submission 206721) | Soil microbial communities from Loxahatchee National Wildlife Refuge, Florida, United States - Lox_Sample_4.4 | ecosystem: Environmental > Terrestrial > Soil > Wetlands | place: USA...
GTCCGCGTGGGTCGCTCCACCGCGGTTGATGATCAGGTTGCCGCACTTGGACGAGATCTCGGCGCCGTGCACGCGCTTGCCGCGGAGTCCGACGGCCTCGATGAGGCGCGCGGCCCGGTCTCCGGTCGGATTCTTCCAGATATAGCCCGCGGAAGCGAGCGCGAAGGGCTGCGTGTCCTTCCACGTTTTCATCCGCAGGCGAAGGTTCTCCTGGATCCGCGGGGCCGAGCGCCGCTCGAGCTGAAGCCGGCAGCCGACGACGACCGCTCCCGCCGGCAGGTCGAATGTGCGTGCCATGCCCGCCGGACCGCTCGGGCGGTATTCTCCAAGCGACCCGTCGCGATTCAGGTACGAAATGGCGGAGCATGCGTCCAGGAGCGAACCCTCGAGGGATCGGGCGTGGGTCGCGAGCGCCCCGCCGACGGTGGCCGGGATTCCCGCCAGGTGTTCTATGCCGCCGAGGCCGAGGGCCGCCGCCTCACGGATGAGAGCAGACAGGGGCATGCCGCCCCCCACCGCGACCTCGTCGCCGTTGAACTCAGCGCGCCCCAGAATGCCCTCGAGCTTGAGGACCACCGCCTGAAGGCCGGTGTCGGAGATCAGCATGTTGTTGCCGCCGCCGATCACGACCACGGGCAGGTCTTCGTGCTCGGCAAAGGCCAGGGCGTAGCGCACATCGTTGAGGTCCTGGGGCATCACGAAGAACTCGGCGGGGCCGCCGATCCGCAAGGAGGTGTAGAAACTGAGGGGTTCCGTGAACCTTACCGTGCCGGTGATTCGCCCTAGCATCGTGGTCTCCCTTGTGCCGAACGGTATGAGTCTTGTTCGCGCGCGCCTTATTGCAGCGGCGATGCCAAGTCCGGCAGTTCAGGGATATTCGCTATTTAGAGATTTTTGGCCGACCGAAGCACGACGGAGGACGTCACGAGCAGTGACGGAGAGTGGCAAAGTCTGCAGCCCTGGCAGGTGCTCCAGGACCGGCGATCAGGCCGGGATCCGGGCGATGAAAACGCTGATCGGGTAGAGGCAGAAGTAGTCGGGATTCAGGAGGATATTGCCTCGCGAGCCGGCCTCGCAGAGGGCCGAGCGCCTGTCCCAGTCTTCAGTTGTGAGCAGGCTCTGTATGCGCTCGCCCCAGTTCCGGGTGAAGACCGTGTGCTGGATGTAGTCGTGGTCGGCAGGGCCGAGAGGGGCCCGACGCTCCAGAAGATAGGTGCGCATGGCGACCTCGGGCACGCCGACGGCCCGGAGCGACGCCAAAGTCGTCTGCCGGCGCTCCTGAAACGATCGCCCGCCGCCCTCGTCGAGCGTGCGCCGGATCTCGGCAAGCTGGATGCGACGCTCCAGCTCGGGATGTCCCGGGAGAAACAGAGCGGAGAGTACCTGCGACTCCTTGATGATGATCCGCCCGCCCGGACGCACGACGCGGAGAAACTCCCGGAGGGCCCGTTCCGTCTCCACGATGTGATGGAGCACGTCGCCGCACCAGAGCCAGTCGACACTCGCGTCGGGCAGCGGGATGGCCGTGCCGTCGCCCTCGCGAAGTTCGAGTCGCCCGGACTCGAGCCGGCCGCCGACGAGGGCGCGGGCTGCTTCGACTCGCGCCGCTTCCGGCTCGATGCCGATCACGCGGCCGTCCTTCCCCACGGCCTCCGCCAGCCAGAGGCCGTAGAGGCCGACACCGCAGCCCACATCGAGGCCGCGTGAAGCCGGTGGCAGGGCGAGGTCGGCAATGATGTGTCGGGCTTCGGGCTCCTGGAAGCGATTCATCCGCTCCAGTGACAGTTGAGGGTTGTCGGGGCGGGTCACGCGCCCATAGTACGCGAGCCGCCTGGTACGGCATAATCGGCGCTGTGACGTGCGCGCGCCGGATCTGCGGCCTGGGCCTCCTGGCCCTCGGCCTTCTCGTCGGTCTGACGGCCTCCGGTATCGCGCCGGCCGCTGAGACATCGGTGGCGATCGAGGTGCAGGAGCTTCTCCAGATCCCGGTGGACCAGCGCCGGCGTCTCGCTCGGGGGGAGATCGTTTCCTACCCCGTCACTGAGAACAGCGAGAGAGAGCTTGCCGTCGGCCTCGCCGTGGCCGTGCCGGCGCCGGTGAGCCAGATCGCGCAGTACCTGGCCACCGCACAGCTGATCGCCCAGGATGCAAGCATCGGCGAATTCGGCCTGGTGCCTGACGGGCTCTCCCCGGAGAGCCTGGTGGGACCTGGATTTACCGCGGGCGAGCGTGAGGAGGCCCTGAGCCTGTTCGAGGCCGCACCCGGAACGCGGTTCAACCTCTCGCTGCCGGAGATCGACGCTCTTCGCACGGCGAGAGCCGCGGGCGGAAGCGCCTCGGACACCTACCGACGGATCCTCTCTCAGCGGGCGCAGTCCTATCGGCAGCGTGGCCTCGCGGGCGTCGACCCGTATGCACGGACGGAGGGAACCGTCACCGATCCGGCCGTCGACCTCCGGCCGGCCATTGTCGATGTCGAGCGGATCGGCCGCATCGGCTCGGACTTTCGCGAGGCGCTGCTGAGATTCCCCGCCGACCAGCCGGCTCAGATCGCCAGCCAGGTCTACTGGGTCAAGCGGCGGGTCCAGCGGCGGCCGCACCTGAGCCTGCTCCACCGCATGGTGGTGACGGGCCCAGGCCCGATGATCCATCTCGAGCGCTATTTCTACGTGGGACATTCCTTCAATTCGACGCAGATCCTCACCGGAGCGCTCGCCTACCAGGACGGGACCATGGTCTTTTCCACGACGCGCGTGTCGACCGACGAAGTGCTCGGGGTGGGGAGTGCGCTGAAGCGGACGGTCGCGCGCGGTCAGGTGAGAGACGAGATGCGTACCCGTCTCGAGAGACTTCGCTCGAGCATATCTTCTCGTCCGGCGGCGCCGGAAAGCCCTTGACGAGCGAAACGATGAGCTCGTCATCGTATGCGGGAGCTTCCCATCGCGGCCGCCTCTGGCGGTTGGCCAGCATCGCGATGGTCGTCGCTTTAATGGGGCCTGCGCTGGCCGCCGCCAGCTGCACGCCTTCCGACGTTCAGCAGGATGCGCCCATGGCCCTCGTACTCTCGGGCGGCGGAGCGAAAGGCGCGTACGAGGCGGGCGTGGCGGCGGCCTTCGTGGAGCGGGGGCTGCCCATCCGTCTCGTGGCCGGTTCCTCGGCCGGTGCGCTCAATGCCGCCATGATCGCCGGCGGCCGGGCCGATCGGCTCGAGGGGCTGTGGCGTGGGGTCACGCGCGAGCAGGTCTACTCCCTGCGCCTGCCGATCTTCTTCGCAGGCTTCCTGCCGGGTTGGCTCACCCTGCTCGTGCTCAACGAGACCAAAGCGCTCTTCGATCCCGCGCCACTTCGCGAGCTGATCGAGGCCTCGGTCGACTTCGAGCAGATCCGGGCATCTCGGGTTCGCCTGCTCGTGACCGCCACCGATCTCGCCCGGCGTGAGAAGCGTCTCTTCGACAATCGCACGGTGACGGTGGACGTGCTCATGGCGGCTTCCGCCGTGCCCGGCCTCTTCCCTCCGGTGGAGGTGGACGGCGCGATGCTGGTGGACGGCGGGATCACCGGCCGCGCGCCCATCCTGGAAGCGCTCGAGGCGGACGCCTCGCTGGGCCGCGCCGTGGTGGTGATGAGCTATGCGTCGACGGAGCGCGGTGCCGAGCCCACGACCATGCGGCGGGCCCTCGAGGAGAGCTTCGAGCTGGTCATGATCCAGCAGATACGCCGCGACACCGAGCTCGCGCGGCTCCGGCACCCGGGAGTGAACGTCCAGCTCCTGGCGCCCTCGTCGCCGCTCTTGCTCAGGCCGCTCGACTTCGATGCCGACGCGATGGCGCGCCTGCTCGCCCTCGGGCGGGCCGATGGGCTCGCCTGTCTCGAGGCGTGGGAGCGGAAGTGACGGCCGGGCCTCGCGCGGTCTCGAGGCGTCGCGCCGCCCCGGTTTGACCTGCCCGGTGCCGTCTGGCACGATCGGCGAGAGTCGCCCGGTCCTCGGAGCCAAAGGAGCTGCGCATGGACGGCACCACCTGGACGCTCGCTGGATTCGGCTTCTGGGACTTCGTGCTGCTGCTCGTGGTCGCGGGTGTCTGCGGCTCCGTCGGGCAGGCCATTACCGGCGTGTCCCGCGGCGGCTGTCTGGTGTCGATCGCGCTCGGGTTCATCGGCGCGCTGGTGGGAATGTGGCTCGCGCGGATGCTCGGCCTGCCGGAGCTCCTGACCATCAGCATCCACGGCACGCGGTTTCCCATTCTGTGGTCGATCATCGGCTCCGCCGTGTTCGTCGCGGTCATCAGCTTCATCGCCCGGTCCCGACGGTGAGGGAACCGGACCTCACGTGCTTTCTCTACCGGCCATCGGGCTCCGCGTAGTGGTGTCACCGCCCGGGCTCATTCCAGACTGATCTCGTGCGCATCGAAGACTACGCCGTGCTCGGCGACACGCAGACCGCTGCCCTGGTCGGGCGGGACGGCTCCATCGACTGGCTCTGTCTTCCGCGCTTCGATTCCGGCGCCTGCTTTGCCTCGCTCCTCGGCGAGGCACGGCACGGGCGCTGGCTGCTCAGCCCACAGGGGCAGGTGGGGCCGCCGCGCCGTCGCTACCGGCCGGGGACGCTGATCCTCGAGACGGACTTCGAGACGGATAGCGGAGCGGTGCGGCTCATCGATTTCATGCCGCCTCGCGACTCGAGTCCCGACGTGGTGCGGATCGTCCAGGGGCTGCGGGGGCAGGTGCGACTCCGGATGGAGCTGGTGATCCGCTTCGACTATGGCTCCATCATCCCGTGGCTCCGCAGCCTCGACGGTGTGCTCTGCGCGGTCGGCGGGCCCGACTCGCTCTACCTGCATACCCCGGTCGAGACGCACGCCGAGCATCTCACGACGGTGGCGGAGTTCGTGGTCTCTCCCAGAGACCGCGTGCCGTTCGTGCTGACCTGGAATCCCTCGCATCGGCCGATGACGGCGCCGACGGACGCGGAGCGCGCGCTCGCGGACACCGAGGCTTGGTGGAAGGACTGGTCCGGCCGCTGCACCTACACGGGGCCCTATCGCGAGCAGGTGCTGCGCTCGCTCATCACGCTGAAAGCCCTGACCTACGCCCCCACGGGAGGCATCGTGGCGGCTCCCACCACGTCGCTGCCGGAGGCGCTGGGCGGCGTGCGGAACTGGGACTATCGCTACTGCTGGCTTCGGGACGCGACCTTCACGCTGTATTCGCTGATGGCCGCGGGCTATCGGGATGAGGCGCGCGCCTGGCGGGACTGGCTCCTGCGGGCGGCGGCGGGCGACCCCGCGCAGCTGCAGATCATGTATGGACCCGCCGGGGAGCGCCGCCTGACCGAGCTGGCGCTCGACTGGCTTCCCGGCTACGAGGGCTCAGCCCCAGTTCGCATCGGCAATGCCGCGGTCCGCCAGCTCCAGCTGGACGTCTACGGCGAGGTGATGGACACGCTGCACCAGGCGCGGCGCATCGGCATCGAGGGCGACGAGTTCTCGTGGGATTTGCAGCGGAACCTGCTCGACTATCTGGAGACGGGCTGGAACCAGCCGGACGAGGGCATCTGGGAAGTCAGAGGCCCGCGTCGCCACTTCACGCACTCCAAGGTCATGGCCTGGGTCGCAGTGGACCGCGCCGTGAAGGACATCGAGGCGTACGGCCTGCCGGGAGACGTGGAACGCTGGAAGCGCCTGCGGGAGACCATCCACGAGGAGGTGTGCAAGAAGGGGTACGATCCCGACCGGCGGAGCTTCGTGCAGTACTACGGCGGCCGGGAGCTCGACGCGAGCCTGCTCATGATCCCGCTCGTGGGGTTTCTGCCGCCCGGCGACGAGCGGGTGCGGGCGACCATCGAGGCGATAGAGCGGGAGCTCTGCCACGACGGCTTCGTATTGCGGTACCAGACCAGCGCGTCTCGTCACGTGGACGGCCTGCCCCCCGGCGAGGGCGTCTTTCTCGCCTGCACCTTCTGGCTGGCGGACAACTACTGGCTGCTCGGCCGTCACGACAAGGCGCGGCGGCTCTTCGAGCGGCTCCTCGCCGTGTGCAACGACGTGGGGTTGTTATCCGAGCAGTACGACCCGCACACGCGCCGCCTCCTGGGCAATTTCCCCCAGGCTTTCTCGCATGTCTCGCTCGTCAATACAGCGTTCAACCTCTCGGCCGATATCGGACCGGCCGAACACCGGCCGAGCGATGGCGAGCCCGAGGCTCCCCCGGGGCACGGTGGGGGCGAAGCGTGACCGGGCGGGCTCAGCCGCGCGACCCGCTCGACCGCAGGCGCGCCACCACGGGGAGATGGTCGGAGGCCACGCGGGCCAGCCGGCTCCGGTGAACCCGGAAGCCCTCGGACACGAAGTGGCGGTCCCAGTAGATGCGGTCGAGGGGAAAGATCGGCAGCGGCGCCGGATGCGTGCGGCGGATGATCCGGGGACCATGCAGCTCCCGGCGCAGCACGCGCCCCACGGTGCCGGGGAACCATTCGTTGAGATCGCCGATGACGATGCGCGGGCCCGTCAGGTCGCGATGCAGAATATGCTCGCGGACCAGCGTCCGCACCTGCACCGCGCGCTCGCGAATCTTGAGGCCGAAATGCACGTTGAAGACGTGGAGCGGCCCGTCTTCCATCGCCAGGTCGAGGCGAATGCCGCCCCGCGGCTCGCGGGCGGCCCACGAGAGATCGAACGCCTGACTGCTTTGAATGGGGAGCCGGGTGAGTACTGCGTTCCCGTACGGCAGGCCGTTCAAGTCTCGGTTCGGCCCCATGGCGAGCTCCATCCCCAGGCGCTCGGCGAGTGCGTCGGCCTGGGGACGCAGGACCTCCTGAATCCCGATCAGATCCGCGTCGAGTTCCTTCAGGACCTCCCCGATGCGCTCGAGATCCACGCGGCGATCGAGCCCGGCACACTTGTGGATGTTGTAGCTCGCTACGGTGAGGATCATAATCAAAACGCTACGAGGTTCCCGGAAGCGTGTCAACCGATGAGCGGCTCGTCCAATCCGTTTTCAGCAAAGCCGGCTATTCGGTAAGACCTCCGTACCTCGGCGGCCGGGGCGGCGCCGCGCCGTCGCCGCACTCAGGGCCGGACGGCGGGCGCCTCGAAGGTCATCCCGCGCGCTCGCCACATCAGGAACAGCTCGAGGTCGACCAATTCGGGGGCGCCGTAGTCATACGGTTCCACGCGCATACCGACGAGGCAGTTGCGCAACCGCCGCTGGAGCGAGCCGAGGGTTTGCCACTCCAGACGGTAGAGTGGGTAACCGGTCGGATGCGCCTGCGGCACGACGTTGCCCGCGAGCCGCCGCCCCCAATGGTCGTCGTGACACTGGCTGCAGGCGAGATTCAGCTGGCCCTGGCGCCGCTCGAAGGTCGCGCGACCGGCATCGAGGAACGCCTGGGTTCGCTGGTCGATCCCGACCTCGATCGGAAGGCCGCGCGATTGGCGCGCGACATAGGCGGTCAGGGCCAGCAGGTCCCGGCTTTCCCAGGCGAGCGGCGGCGCTTTCTGTTGGTTGATGCGGCAGCCGTTGATGCGCTGCTCGAGGTTGACGGGACGTCCCTGTGCGGCGCTGAATGACGGATGACGGGCAGCCACGCCCTTCATGCTCACGCGGGCATCGCCGTGGCAGTCGACGCAGGCGCGGCTGGCGGTCCCCGTCCGCCGGTTCCACAGCCCGTCGCCCTCGAGCACCCAGAGCAGGCCGGGATTGGCGCTGTCGTCATCCTGCATCGCGCGCGTCTCCCGGCTCATGAAGTCGTAGCCGGACCGGCGGTCGGAGCGCGGGATCTCTCCCGCGAACGCGGAGGTGGCCAGCGCGATCGCCCCCGCAGCGGCGCAGAGGCGGCGCACTACGCGACCGTGATGGCCACCGACTCGGCTACCGAGAAACCCTTGTCGCCGGTCCAGCGGAAGGCGAGAGTGCCGCTTTCCGTGGCCACGGTGGAGAACACGATGAACGGATTGGCGGCGATGGCCGGGTGCAGCTCGGCGCGGAAGACCTCCGTGCCGTTGTAGGTGCACACGAACAGCCTGATGATGTCACGGGGGATCAGCGCGCCGAGCTGGCTGCGGCGGTACCCGGTCTCCATCGGATGCGAGATCAGCGTCTTGACCTCGATGATCTCGCCGCGCTTGGCCCGTGCCGGCACGTTGATCAGCGCGCTCGCCACGACTACGGCTCCTCCAAACATGCCGCGAGGGTGACCACGACCGGTCCGCTGCCGGACCAGAAGGAGCCGTCGCTCAGCTCGCAGATCGCGAGCACGGTCTGGGTGTCGGCGAGCCGGATGCGTGTCGCCACGCTCGCCCGACCCGCGCGCGGCCCGAGGTGGAAGCTCGCGACGTCCGGCTGCGGGTTCTTTTCCGTGAAGACGTGAATGGCCCTCACGTGGTCGGATTCGGACATCGGGCTCTCGACACTGACGGTGAGCGGCACAGCATTGCCGTTCTCGACCAACGGCGGCAGCTCGAGCTTGACCCTGCCCGTGTTGACGTGAGCGGGGCCCACCACCTTGCTGATGGCCTCCTGCATCGCCGCGGGGGTCGCGCGCGCGGGCGTGACCTGGAGCACAGACGCGAGCCCGAAGCCGGCCGCGGCACCGCCGGCGGTCAGCAGGAATCTGCGGCGTGAAGTCCGCCGTTTCATTCAGTCACGCAATGTCGTCAAGAAAGCCACCACGTCCTCGATCTGCTCCGCGCTCAAGATGGGCTTGCCCCGGTAGGCGGGGGCGACCCGTACCAGTCCCTTGGTCCTATGATACGCCGGCATGATCGTCGCCGGGTTGGTCCGGCCCGGATCGACGAGTTTGAGCCGCAGCTGGCCTTCCGACCATCGGCTCCCCGCTCCCTTGAGGTCGGGCGCGAGATTGCCCTGGAACCGCTCCTCCGGGAACGGTCCGCTGTGGCAGAGCAGGCACAGGCCGAGCTGGCGGTTGATGACGATCGCGCGGCCGCGCGCCGGATCGCCTTTGGAGCCGGTGAGGGAGTCCGGCATCGCATCGTCCGCGCGTGCGACGCTCACCAGGCAGCAGACGGCGACCATCGCCGCCGGGAGCCTCACCCGAACGTCTCGGCGACGATGGTACGAAACCAGCTCTCGGCGAGCGCCGCCTCCAGCGTGCGCGTCGCGCGCGGCGCGTCCGCGGGGCTGACGCCGCCGGAGCCTGGAACCTCGGCCAACTGCCCGTTCGAGGGATGATAGACGCCGGCGATCGAAATGCCGTAGTCGGGCGCCACCAGGCTGTAGCACGTGTTGATCAGCTTGGGGACGGATGGCGCCCCGCCGGTGACGAGCCGCGCGACCGCCTCCGCGCACGTCTTGGCCTGGGAATTCGCGGCAAAGGCCGACTTCGGCATCGCGCCGGCGATCGCGGCGTCGCCGATGACGTGAATGCTTGGCTGCAGCTTCGACTCGAACGTCACCGGATCGATCGGGCACCAGCCGCTGCGGTCCGTGACGCCGGCGGCGTCCGCAATGCGACCGGCCTTCTGCGGCGGGATCACATTGGCGACCGTCGCCGTGTGCCGGCCGAAATCGGTCGCCAGCGTGCGGGTCGCGGCGTCCACGGAGGTGACGCCGCCGCCCTTGGACAGGGGCACCCACTCGAGCAAGCCCGGGTACAGCTCGTTCCATGCGCTCTGGAACAGCCGCTGCTTGGAGAAGGTGTCCTTGGCGTCGAGGACGATCAGCTTTGAGCGCGGCTTCCTCGTCTTGAGGTAGTGCGCGATCAGGCTGGCGCGCTCGTAGGGCCCGGGCGGACAACGGAACGGGTTCGCCGGCGCCGAGATCACGACGAGGCCACCGTCGTCCATGGCTTCGAGCTGACGGCGCAGCAGCAGGGTCTGCTCCCCCGCTCGCCATGCGTGCGGCATCTGCCCGGCCGCCGCCTCGTCGTAGCCCGGCAGCGCGCCCCAGCGAATGTCGATGCCGGGCGCCAGGACGAGCCGGTCGTACGGCAGGCGGGTGCCGTCGGCGAGGGTGACCGCCCGTGCCTGCGCGTCGACGGCGGTCGCGGTCGTACGGGCGACGACGATGCCGTCGGCGGCGATGCGCTCGTACGTGAACTGCTGCGCGCTCAGCGCCCGGAGGCCCGCGATCACCGCGTTGCTGAACGGGCAGGCGGTGAACGTCGGGGTCGCCTCGACCAGGGTCACCGCGATAGCCGGGTCGGCCTTCCGGAGGGCGCGGGCGCAGCTCGCGCCCGCGAAGCCCCCTCCGACCACCACCACGCGCGGCGCGGCTCCTCTCGCAAGCGTCGGAACGGAGAGGAACGTGGCCGAGGCGGTGCCCGCGACGGCGGACTTGAGGAACTCGCGGCGGCTCGCCTTCACCGCTGCGAGGCGTACCAGGCGGCGATGGCCTGGATTTCGTCGTCCGAGAATCCCTTGGCGATCCGGTCCATAACCGTGGCGGCCCGCTTCCCCGAGCGGAAATCCTCCATCGCCTTGACGATCCGGGCTTGATCGAGCCCGGCGAGGCGCGGCACGGGCGACGTCACGCGTGCCGAGGCGGGATGACAGCCCGAACACGACGCCGCGCCCGCGGGCGGCTCCGCCGACGCGACGAGGGCCGCTGCGATCGAGGTGCATCCGATCGCAGCGGCCAGGATTCTGCGCATCGCCTACACCATCTGGATGCCGTGGTTCTTCAGTGGGAAGGTGCGGATGCGCTTGCCCGTGGCGGCGGCAAACGCGTTGAGGACCGCCGGCGCCGCCACGCAGATCGTCGGCTCGCCCACGCCGCCCCAGAACCCCCCGGAAGGCATGATGATCGACTCGACCTTTGGCATCTGCGCGATCCGCATCGAGTCGTAGGAGCTGAAGTTCGTCTGCTCGATGCGACCGGCCTTGATCGTGCACTCCTCCATGAACACCGCGGACAGGCCGTAGACGAACGACCCGGCGATCTGCCGCTCGACCTGCGCCGGGTTGACGACGTGCCCGGGATCAGTCGCGCAGACGATGCGCTGCACCTTCACCCGGTTGCCGCCGGCGACGGAGACTTCAGCGCACGCCGCCACATAGCTACCGAAGGCCATCATGTGAGCCAGCCCGCGATACACGCCCTGCGGCGCCGGCTTGCCCCAGCCCGCCCGGTCGGCCACCGCGTTCAGCACGGCGAGGTGCTTCGGATGCTTCGCCATCAGCTTGCGCCGGAACTCGAGCGCATCCTGGCCGGCGGCCTGCGCAAGCTCGTCCATGAAACACTCGAGGAAGATCGCGTTCTGGTTGATGTTCACGCCGCGCCAGAAGCCTGGCGGCACATGCGTGTTGCGCATCGCATGGTCGATCAGCAGATTGGGCACGGTGTAGCCCAGGGCGAAATCGCCGCTCGGGTCGAGGCCCTGGAAAGTCGCGTTGTCCCGGCCGTCTTGCAGATTTTGCGGGAACACGGAGGCAAGGATCGACTGTCCGGACAGGCGCAGGTGCAGCGCGGTCAGGTTTCCGCTGGCGTCCAGGCCGCCCGTCAGCTTTGCCTGCATGACCGGGTGATACTTGCCGTGGGTCATGTCCTCCTCGCGCGACCACAGGAGCTTCACCGGTGTACCCGGCACCTGCTTGGCGATGAGGACGGCCTGGGTCACGTAGTCGTGAAAGGCCCCGCGCCGGCCGAAGCCGCCGCCGAGGTTGATCTTGTAGACCTCGCACTTCTCGGCCGGCAGCCCCGACGCCGCCAGCGTGGCCGCGAACGCGGCCTCACCGTTCTGCGTCGGCACCCACACCTCGCAGCGCTCCGGTGTGTACCTGGCCGTCGCGTTCATCGGTTCCATCGGCGCGTGGTTCAGGAACGGATAGGCGTACACGGCCTCGACCTTCTTGGCGGCCCCGGCGATGGCGGACTTCACATCGCCGACCTGGGTGCGCACGAAGGCTTGGTCGGCGTCGAGGCCGGCCTTGAGCATGTCGGCGATCGTGGCGCTCGAGACCTGGGAGTTCGGGCCCTCGTCCCAGACGATGGGCAGCGCGTCGAGCGCGGTCTTGGCGTGCCACCACGTATCGGCGACGACGGCGACAGCGGAATCGCCGACCGGCACCACGTGCCGGACGCCCGGCATGCCCGTCACCCTGGCGGCCTCAAAGCTCTTCACCTTGCCGCCGAACACGGGGCAGTCCTTGATTGCGGCGTTGAGCATCCCGGGCAGCTTCAGATCCGCCCCGTAGACCTGCGCCCCGGTCACCTTCGGTGTCGTGTCGAGGCGCTTCATCGACTTGCCGATGAGCTTCCATTCCTTCGGGTCCTTGAGCGGCACGTTCGCCGGAGGAGTCAGCTTCGCCGCGGCTTCCGCTACCTTGCCGTACGTGGTCGTGCGGCCCGTGGGCTTGTGCGTGATCACGCTATTGGCGACGGTGCACTCCGAGACAGGCACGCCCCAGGCGTCGGCCGCGGCCTGGAGCAGCATCATGCGGGCGGCCGCGCCGCCCTTACGGACGTACTCTTGCGACGTGCGAATGCCGCGGCTGCCGCCCGTGGAGAAATCACCCCACACGCGCTTGCGCGCAACGCTCTGGCCGGGCGTCGGGTACTCGGTCGTCACCTTCGACCAGTCGCACTCGAGCTCCTCTGCCACCATTTGGGCAAGGCCGGTGATCGTGCCCTGTCCCATCTCGGACCGGGCAACGCGGATCACCACGGTGTCGTCCGGGCGGATGACCACCCAAGCGTTGATCTCGGGCGCGCCGCCCTGGGCGCGGACGACGCCGGTGCCGAACGGGATCCTCAGGCCGATGGCGAGCCCGGTGCCGACGGCGCCGGTACCGATGACGAAGGCGCGACGATCGATCTTCGGAGTGCTGGTGATCATGGCCTTCCCCCTATGCCTTCGCCGCGGCGTGGATGGCCTCGCGCACCTGCTGGAAGGTGCCGCACCGGCAGATGTTCGTGATCAACGAGTCGATATCAGCGTCGGTCGGTTTCGGCACGGCCTCCAGGAGCGCGGCGACGGCCATGATCATGCCCGCCTGGCAGTAGCCGCACTGCGGCACCTCATGATCCACCCAGGCCTTCTGCACCTTGTGCAGCACATTGCCGGCAGCGAGGCCTTCGATGGTCGTGATCTGCGTTCCCACGGCCCCCGCGACGGGCACCACGCACGAGCGGACCGCCTTGCCGTCGATGTGCACCGTGCAGGCGCCGCACTGCGCTATGCCGCAGCCGTACTTGGTGCCGGTGAGGCCGACCTGCTCCCGGATGGCCCAAAGGAGAGGCGTGCTGGGTTCGACGTCGACCTCTACGGCTTTTCCGTTGACCGTCAGGCGTACCATGACGTGCCCTCCCCAGACTACAGTGCCGGGAATGTCATCGACTGTCCCCTGAAAGCAGGGACTTTGGCGGCAGGGGATATCGGATCGCGTTGACGAGGCGCCGACCCTTCTCGGGCGCCGTCCGACATCCTCTTCCAGGGGACAGTGAGGACAACCGCTTGTCCGGAATGGCCGGATCCCCCGCTCCGGTGTCCCCTAGGTACAACGCGGTCCAGTCGGCCGTCAAGACACAAGATCGGTCGGGGTTGTCCCGGTTTCCCGCGCGCGCCTCAGGTCAGGACGGCGACCTTCTTCCGCTCGATGAGATCGAAGTCGATAGCCGCCCCGAGCCCCGGCCCATTGAAGGCGTGGACGAGGCCGTTCTTGTCGACTTCGATGTCCTGCGCGAGGCCGTATTTCTGGGCGCCCGCGGGCAGGAGCACCTCGAAGAACTCGCAGTTCTGGATGGCCATGGTCACGTGCAGGTTGGCCACGTTGTTCAGCGAATTGCCGCCGTGGTGAATCTCGAAGTTCATGTGGAAGGCCTCGGCGAGGTGCGCGGCCTTGACGAGCGCCGTGATGCCGCCCTTCACGGCGACATCGCCGCGCAGGAAGTCCGTCGCCTGGTGGACGAGCCACGGCGCGTAGGCGGTGAGGCCGCCGGGAGAGTATTCCGTGGCCAGAATGGGAATGGCCAGATGCTGCTTGAGCTTCACGTAGCTCAGGAGATCGTCGTCGGCCAGCGGATCCTCGTACCAGTAGAAGCCGAGCTCCTCGACGACTTTCCCCACGCGTAGCGCCTCGGGGTACTGATAGGCCCAGGTCGAGTCGAGCATCACCCTGAAGTCGTCGCCCACGGCGCGGCGGACGGTGCGGCAGATCTCCGCGTCTACCACCGGGTCGGTGGGCGGATGGATCTTGTAGGTCGTCCATCCCTCGGCCTTGAAGCGCAGCGCCTCCTCGGCGTAGGCCTCCTTCGCCGGCAGGACGGCCGAGCTGGCATAGGCGGGCACGCTCTCGCGGTAGGAGCCGAGCAGCCGGTGAATGGGCAGGCCCGCGGCCTTCCCCGCGATGTCCCAGAGCGCCACGTCCATGGCGCCGATGGCGCGAAAGGTCGTCTGGCGGTTCCTGTGCCACATGGCTTGATAGAGTCGCTCACGCGCCAGCGGATCCTGGCCGAGCACCACGGGCTTGAGGTACTGGACAAGCGATTGGCCGTCGATGTGGCCGCCGCGCATGGACGAGCCAAGGAAGGCGTGTCCGTGGATGCCCTCATCGGTCTCGATGGTCACCAGACCCAGCTGGCTCTTGCCGCTGAAGCGTCCGGTATGGCGGCCGTACGTCGTGGCGGGAATGTCGTCCCAGGCGAAGAGCGTCAGCCGAACGTCGGTGATTTTCATGGCGGGGGGAGACTAACACAGCCCGAGACTATTCCTCCAGCAGCACGCAGTGACGCGGATCCACGCTGAGGAAGCAATCGGTGCCCTCTGCCACCGGCTCCGAGGTGACGCAACGGAGGACGAGCCGGCGCCCGTCCCAATCGAGATGGTACTGGGTGAAGTCGCCCTGGAAGACCCGGCTCCGCACGCGGGCCGGCCACACGTTGTGCGCCGCCGCCGGGCGCTCGCGCGAGAGCTGCAGGTGCACCGTGCGCGCCGAGAAGACCGCCTCGCTTCCTGCGCTCCGGCCATGGGCGACGCCGTGGATGAGCGCGCCTCCCGGCGTCTCGATGACCACGAAGCCACCATGATCCAGCTCGGGCCGGCGCCGCCCGCGGATGAGATTGGCCGAGCCGACGAAATCGGCGACGAAGGCATTGCGCGGCAGGTCGTAGATCTGAGCCGGCGTCCCGACCTGCTCGATGATGCCGTCACGCATCACGATGATGCGGTCGGAGATGGCCAGCGCCTCCTCGAGATCGTGGGTCACGTAGACGGACGTGATGCCGAGCTGCCGCTGCAGCTCCTTCAGCTCGACGCGCATCTCGGCTCGGAGCTTGGCGTCGAGATTCGACAGCGGCTCGTCGAAAAGGAGCACGGAAGGAGAGAAGACGAAGGCGCGCGCGAGAGCGACGCGCTGCTGCTGGCCGCCGGAGAGCTTCGACGCGCTCCGGCCCGCCAGCTCTCCCATCTGCACGAGGTCGAGAGCCCAACCTACGCGCTGGGCGATGTCGCTCGCCGTCTCGCGCCGCACCCGGAGACCGTAGGCGACATTGTCGAAGACGGTCATGTGAGGCCAGATGGCATAGGACTGGAAGACCATGGAGAGCCCGCGGCGCTCCGGCGGGACCTGCGTGCGCGAGGCGGCGTCGTACATGACCGCGCCGTCGATCCGGATCTCGCCGGCGGTCGGCTTCTCGAGGCCGGCGATGGCCCGGAGCGTCGTGGTCTTGCCGCAGCCGGAAGGCCCGAGCAGGGTCAGGTGCTCGCCCGCGGCGACCGAGAACGAAACGCCGCGGACGGCGGTCACGGTGCCGTAGCGCACCACGAGGTCTCTCACCTCGATCGGGGCCGCGCGGCCGGTCGGCGGGGAGGCGCTCACGGTCATTCCCCCACGGGCCGCAGGGCGCGCCGCGCCACCGCGAAGAGAAAGGCCAGCGCGAGGGCCACCGCCAGCGTCTGCAGGAGCGCCATGGCCGCGGTCAGCTCGGTGCTCGTGGAAAACCACGCCTCCACGATGGCGGGCGTGATCACTTTGGCTTTCGGGCCCATGAGCAGGATGGAGGCGCCGAGCTCGCGCACGCTGGCGATGAAGAGCAGGAGCGCGGCGGCGATGAGGCCGGGCCGGAGGAGCGGCATGGTAACGGTGCGCAGCCGGTAGCCCCACGACGCCCCGCACATCTGCGCGGACTCTTCGAGCGTGCGATCGATCTGGAGCATGACGCCCGAGATGGTCCGGATGCCCAGCGGCATGAACACGGTGAGATAGGCGATGAGCAGCAGCCAGAGCGTGCCGTAGATCGGGATGGGGAAGACGAGCCAGGCCCACAACATGCCGAAGGCGAAGACGAGCCGCGGGACGGCCTGCGGGAACATGAGCACGTATTCGATGAAGCCGGCGCCCGGCAGGCGCGAGCGATAGATGATCCACGAGAGAAAGCCCATGAGTACGACACCCAGCACCGCGGTGGCGCCGCCGAGCAGGAGGCTGTTCCAGAGTGCGGAGCGAACGGCGTCCAGCGACAGCGCGGTGACGTAGTTGGCGAGCGTGAAGTTGGCGGCGCGTGGGAAGGCGGTGGCCAGCCGCTGTACGGAGGCATAGAGGAGGGTGAGGACGGGCAGCACGACGGCGATGCCGAGATACCCGAGACACACGCCGAAGAGAATCCAGCGCAGGCGGCCGACGTCCATCGCTCGAGGGCGGAAGGCCTTGCCGGTGATGGTGACGTAGGTGCCGCGGCTGATGATGCGCCGGTAGATGTAGACCATGACGAACATGACGGCGAAGAGGGCCACGCCCATCGCCGCGGCCTGCGGAAAGCGCGGCGGGTACTGTGACACGAGCTGGTACATCGCGGTGGTCACGACGTAGAACCGGTTGGGCAGCCCCAGCACGAGGGCGGCGGAGAACGAGCCCAGCATCTCGGCGAAGACGAAGATGGTCGCGCCGAGCACGCCGGGCATGACGAGCGGCAGCGTGATCTTCAGCATGGTCCGGAATCGGCCCGCGCCCAAAACCTGCGAGGCCTCCTCGAGCGCTGGATCCATCGATTTCATGACGGCGCCGATCATGACGAAAGCCACGGATCCCTCGAAGAGCGCCATGACCCAGGCGATGCCATAGGGCGAGGTGATGTCGATGAGGTGGCCGTCGCCTCCCAGAGCGCGCCAGACCTGGTTGAGGAATCCGCCGCTCGGCGAGCCGATGAGGCTCCAGGCGAGCGCGCCCATGAGCGGCGTCACGTAGTACGGCAGGGCCATGAGCTGCTCGAGCGCTTCTCGCCCTGGCACATTGGCCCGCGACAGGATCCACCCCATCGCGAAGCCCAGGATGATGGCGAAGACGGTGGCTATCACCGCCACCAGCACGGTGTTCCAGAAGATGTGAGCGTAGCGGCCGAGACCCGCGTAGTTGGCGAGGCCGTACGCTTCGGGTGGCCGCGCCTGCGGATCGCCGACGCTCAGCGAGGCCTGGACCAGGTAGACGATGGGATAGAAGACGAGAACGGCGGAGGCGCCCCCCACCACGAGGCTGACGAGACTGGGGCCCGGCCGCCAGGACCGGGCCCGGGTGAAGCGCTCCACCGGGTCCGTCCGCGCTCAGAGTCCCATGATGCCGTTCCACTCCTTCACGAAGACCGCGTGGCTGGCCTGGAAGTCGGCCCAGTCGGTCGGGAAGAGGAGCTTGAAGTCTGCCAGCTTCTTGCCCGTGGCCATGGGCGGGGCATCGTTGCGCAGCGAGCCGTAGAGCAGGATCGGCTGATTCTGGTAGACGGCCTGTCCCCGGTTCGACATCGCCCAGTCGATGAAGAGCTTCGCGGCCTCCGGATGAGGCGCGCGGTTGACGGCGCCGATGATGGCGGGGGTGGCGGGCAGGCCGTCCGGTGGCGCGACGAACTCGATGTCCGCGCCCTTCTCCTTGAAGAGCGTGTAACCCGCGTACTCGGCCAGCGCGCAGATCCTGTCGTCCCCTTTTGCGAGACGATCGAAGAGCTGCGCGCGCGCGTCGAAGCCGCGGGGCCGCTGCTTGGCGAACTCCTGCCAGAAGTCGTTGCCGTAGAGCTTGCGGAGCATGTACCACTGGGCGTGCTGCATGCCCGAGGTGGCGAGCTTGGCGCTGATGCCGTCCTTGAAGGCCGGATTCAGGATGTCTTTCCACGTCTTGGGCGCCTGCTCCGGCTTTACCTTGCCGCGGTTGTAGGAGATCCCGGCAAAGGTCACTCCCACCCACGCGAAGGCGCCTGCCGGCGAGCTGAGATAGGCCGGCTTGTAGGCCGCGTACTCCGGCGACAGGTACATCTCGTAGCCGCCCTTCTTCTGAAAGTCGATGGCCGGCGAGATGTCGGAGAGCTGAAGCACGTCCACCAGGTAGCGGTTGGCCGAGCGCTCGGCGGTGATCTTCGCGTAGAGCGCTCCCGTCTGCAGCCGCACGTAGCTCGTCTTGATCTTCGGGAAGTCCTTGCGAAAGGCGTCCAGCAGCACGGCGATGGCGGCCTCGCCGTCGTGGCCGTAATAGACCACTTCCCCCTCCTGCTCGGCCTTGGCGACGTCGGCGCCCGTCGAAAAGTCCAGGACCTTGGTCACCTTCGGCGCCGTCTGACCCAAGGCGGATCGAGTCGAGCCCAGAATGGGGACGGCGGCGAGCGCCGCTCCGGTCTGGAGGAAGCGGCGTCGGGTGACCTGGGGCTTCGGAGCGGGCATGGCGTCATGGCGTTCGTGAATCATCGTGTGCGATTGCCTCCGTGAGTCATCGAGTGCGTTTCGGCTTCCGGACCTTCCGCAGGCGACGCGGGCTTGATGGCTTGGGTGGCGCAGCCGCCGGCACCGCATCCGCCACGGCGATGGCGCTGATCTCGATCTTGCAGTTGGCATGGGTCGCGAGCCGCGAGACCTCGACCGTCGTCGTGGTCGGCAGGTGGCCGCCGAGCCACTCGGCCCAGACCCGGTTGAGATCGTCCTGCTCGCTGACATCGGTGAGATAGCGCGTGGCGGAGACGAGATCCTTCATCGAGCAGCCCGCGGCCTCGAGCGTTTTCTTGAGGTTGTCCATGGCGAGCGCGGCCTGCTCGCGCATGGTTCGCGGCAGGTCGAACTCCTCCTCGCGATGCGGATGGCTGTGGTAGACGGGCGCGGCGGTGACTCCCGACAGGAAAAGGAGGCTCCCACGACGGACGAGGAGCGCCGGCGCATACGGCATCATCACATCCCGCCTGCGGTCGACGTGGTGGATGGGGCGAACGTCTTTGGCCATGATCCCGTCAGGCCCCGAGCTCGCGACGGACGAGCCGCGCGCCCTCGACGAGCGCTCGGAGCTTCGCCCGGGCCGCCGGCCGCGTGCGCGGGACCAGGCCGCAGTCCGTGCAGGGAAAGAGGTGTCCCGGATCCACATAGGGGAGCGCCTTCCGGATCCGTGTGGCGACCAGCTCGGGCGACTCGATCTCTTCGGTGCCCACGTCGATGACGCCGAGGAGCACGTCTTTCCCGCGCGCCCCTTCCAGGACCGCCACGTCGACCCCGGATGCCGCGCACTCTACCGAGATCTGGTCGATCCGCGTGTCGCGCAGCAGCGGGAGCGTCACTCCGTATTGGCCCCACTCCGTGTTCCGTCTTTTCCACGCCAGGACGCGAGGGATGCCGTAGCTGTAGCAGATATGGATGGCCGTCGTGCAGTGCACGCCGGCGATGGCGACCTCGAGGGCCCGGATGCCCCACGTCTTGACCTTGTCGAGATAGATGTTGAAGCAGGGCTCGTCGAACTGGATCACATCGGCCCCCGCGGCAGCCAAGGCCCGCGCTTCGGCGTTCAGGACGCCGGCGAAGCGCATCGCGAGACTTTCCTCGTCGCATCGGTAGTACTCGTCGAGGGTGGTATCGACCATGGTCATGGGACCGGGCAGGGCGACCTTCACCGCACGGCGCGTGTGGGCCTTCGCGAATGCGAGCGCGGCACCCATGACGGGCCCGGGCCACGTCACCTCGCCGACGATCCGTGCCACATCCTGCTCTGCGACGTATTTGCCGCCACGGGTCCGCTTCTTCCCGAGTTGCTTCGTATCGGTTCCGGTCAGGCCATCGAGGAACCCCCAGATGTAGTGCCGGCGACGCTGCTCGCCGTCGCTCACGATGTCCAGGCCCGCTTCTTCCTGGTCGAGGAGTGCCAGCCGGACGGCGTCGTCCTGGGCCTCGCCGAGCCGATCGGCCGGCGGCACCCACGGAGCGAAGAGCTGGTGATGCGGATCGGCGAGCCAGGCGGGCTTGGGGAGGCTCCCTGCGAGCGTGGTCTTGAGCATGGCCGAGTCACAATAGCGGGACTGGTGGGATCAGTCAATTCACGTATGAGAAACATTCACGTAACAGCACCCGCGCTATAATCCCGCTCACGCGCGGCCCGAGCGGGCCGCTCCGGAACGCCACCCAGACGAGAGGAGACACAGGATGAGACGAGCGCTGGCCCTGCTGTTGATCGCCGGGGTCCTCGGCGCGGCCGGGCCGGCCGCGGCTCAGAGCCCCATCGTGGCGCAGTTCTGGTATTCCTTCGGGGGCACGAACCGCGAGGTGACCGAGGCCCACATCAAGCGGTTCAACGAATCGCAGTCCAAGTACAAGATCGAGGGAACCTTCCAGGGCGATTACTTCGAAGCCCTGGCCAAGATCCGCGCGGCGGCGGCGACCAAGACCGCGCCCGCCGCCTTCCATGTCATCGGTGAAGCCATTCCGCAGCTCGCGGCCTCCGGGCTCTTCGAGAACCTCGAGCCCTACGCCAAGGGCGCGAACGGCGCGGACCTCGAGGACTACCTGCCCGGGCAGACCCAGCACACGTACTTCGACTACCTGGGCAAGCCGCCGGCGCCGCTCGTGGCGCTGCCCTTCTTCCGCTCGACGCCCATCCTCTACTACAACGCCGACATGCTGGCGGCCAAGGGCGTGAAGGTGCCGACGACGTGGGACGAGCTGCGTGATGCGGCGGCCAAGCTCACCGTGCGCGAGGGCAGCGAGATCAAGACCTACGGCTTCGAGGTGCCCGTGGACTGGTGGTTCTGGTACGCGCTGCTCCACGAGGCGGGGGGCTCGCTGGTCACGCCCGACGGCAAGAAGGCCGCCTTCCGCGAGAAGGGAACCGAGGCGCTGCAGTTCTGGGTCGACCTCGTGAACAAGGACAAGACGATGAAGCGCCCGCCGGGCAAGGACTACAACGCCTGGACCGTCACCAACACCGATTTCATCAATGGCAAGGTGGCGATGATCTACACGTCCACCGCCTTCCTCAACTACATGACGGAGAACGCCAAGTTCAAGCTCGGCACCGCTTTCCTGCCCGGGAAGGTCAAGCAGGCCGTGCCCACGGGGGGAACCTTCTTCGTCATCGCCCGCGACGCGCCCCCCGCCCAGAAGGAGGCAGGCTGGGCCTTCCTCAAGTGGATGACCGAGCCCGCGCAGACCATTTCCCTGTCGAAGGCGACGGGCTATATGCCCATCCGCACCTCGGCCGTCAACTCGCCCGAGATGCAGGCCTTCTACAAGCAGAACCCGAACTACAAGACGGCCATCGACCAGCTGCGGACGGCCCAGCGCTTCCCGTACACGCCCGCGCTCATCGAGATCCAGCGCGAGGTGATCCAGCCGAACCTCGAGGCCGCGGTGCTCGGCATCAAGACCGCGGCCGAGATCATGCAGGCGGCGGAGGCCAAGGCCAACGAGATCCTCGCCAAGCAGCAGTAGGCGCGTCCGCGCGGAGGCGCGGCTGGGATTCGCCCTGGCCGCGCCTTCGCTGCTGATCTTCGCCCTCGTCTACCTCTATCCGGTCGCCTACTCGGCCTGGGTCAGCTTCTACGAGTGGGACCTGGTCATGCCCGCGCGCTGGGTGGGCACCGCGAACTATCGCGCGCTCGCCTCCACGGAGTTCTGGGACGTCGTCACCAATACCGTCAAGTACTCCGTCGGGGTGGTGGTGCTGTCCCAGGTGGTGGGGCTTGCCCTCGCCGTGCTCCTGAACGACCGCACGCGCCTGGGCGCGCTCCTCCAGGCGTCGATCTTCAGCTCCTACGTCGTCTCCTGGGTCGCGGTGTCGCTCCTCTGGATCTGGCTGCTCGACCCGCAGTATGGATTGGTCGCCTACCTGCTCCGCTTCGCCGGCCTGCGAGGCGTGAACTGGCTCGGCGACCATCGCCTGGCGCTCTGGTCGCTCGTGCTGGTCACGGTGTGGAAGACGGTGGGCTACCCGATGGTGATCTATCTCGCGGGACTTCAGGCCATTCCCGGTGATCTCTACGAGGCCGCCGCGCTCGACGGCGCCGGCGGCTGGCAGCGCTTCCGCCACATCACCTGGCCGCTCCTCACGCCCACCACCCTTTTCCTTCTGATCACGCTGACCATCACCAGCTTCCAGGGCTTCGACATCGTGAAGATCATGACGCAGGGCGGCCCCGTCGCCTCGACGGTGATTTACGTCTACTACATCTACGAACAGGCCTTTCAGTACTTCAAGCTCGGCAAGGCTTCGGCGGCGGTGGTGCTCTTCTTCATCGCGATCGTGGCGCTCACCTTCGCCCAGTGGATGGTCTTCCGTCGCCGGGTCCACTACACGACGTGAGCGCCCGCCGTGTCTGCCTCCGCGCTCTCACGCTCGCCGCGCTCGCACTGGTGGCGCTCGCCGAGGTTTTCCCCTATGTGTGGATGGTCAGCACCTCGCTCAAGGACATGGCGGGGGTGACCCGGTTCCCGCCAGCGCTCTGGCCCCTTCCGCCGCATTGGGAGAACTACGCCAAGGCCTGGGCCTCGGGGCCGTTCCTGCGCTACGCAGTGAACAACGCGATCCAGACCGTGGGCATTCTCGCCTGCCAGCTCTTCTTCGGCTGCCTCGCGGGCTTCGCCTTCAGCAAGCTCTCCTGGAAGGGACGGGATGCCTGCTTCCTCGTGGTGATCGCCTGCTTGATCGTGCCGCCGCAGGTGCGCTTCGTGCCGCTCTACATGCTGTTCAGCAAGCTCGGCCTGCTCAATACGTATGCCTCGCTCATCGTGCCCTACGCCGTCTCCGCGCTCGGAACCTTCCTGATCCGCGACGCCTTCCTGCAGGTGTCGGACGACATCGTGGACGCCGCCCGGGTCGACGGCGCCGGCACCTTCACCATGATCTTCCGCGTGCTGGCGCCGATCGCCCGCCCGACGCTCGTCGCCTTTTCCCTGTTCAGCGTGGTCTACCACTGGAACGACTTCTTCTGGCCGCTCGTGATGACCACCAACGACGCGGTGCGCACGCTGCCCATCGGTGTGGCCATGCTGCGCGAGGAGGGCACGGGCGACCGCTGGCACGTCATCATGGCGGGAAGCATGTTCGTGGTCGCGCCGGTGCTCGTTGTCTTCGCCGTCGCCCAGCGCCACATCATCCGCGCCTTCACGTTCACGTCGCTCAAGTAGCCGAGCCGACGCGCCCGCCCGAACCTTGACAGGCGCCCGGCAAGTCTGCTAAATATAAGGCCCATTTCGAGCTGACCGCGATCCGGCGCCGGACCACCTGAGGAGGATTCCGATGGCCACACTGCTGTGGAGTCTCGGTGCCGTCACCCTGGCCTTACTGCTGGGCACAGCGCCCGCGCAGGCACAGGCCCCCATCAAGATCGGCGCGTCGCTGTCGCTGACGGGGACGTACGCCAAGCCCGGAACCTACCAGAAGGAAGGCTACGAAGTCTGCGCCGACGAGCTCAATGCCAAGGGCGGATTGCTCGGACGCAAGGTCGAGTTCGTGATGTACGACGACCAGTCGTCGACCCAGACGGCGCAGCGCCTCTACGAGAAGCTCATCACCGAGGACAAGGTGGACGCGGTGATGGGGCCCTACTCGTCCGGGATCACGGAGTCCGTGGCGGGCATCACCGAGAAGTACAAGAAGGTCCTCGTCTCCCCGCTGGCCGCGACCACGTCGATTTTCCGGCAGGGGCGCAAGTACATCTTCATGGTCATCTCGCCCGCCGAGGTGTATCTGGAAGGTCTCGTCGACATGGCCGCCAGGCGCGGCCTCAAGACTATCGCTGTGATCAACGAGGACACCCTGTTCCCGAAGGCCTCCACCGCCGGCACGGTGGACATGGCGAAGAAGAAGGGGCTCCAGATCGTGCTCCAGGAGTCCTACCCCAAGGGCAACACCGATTTTTCGGCCCTCCTCGTGAAGCTCAAGGCCGCGAACCCCGACATCGTCGCGGCCGCGACCTATTTCGACGACGCCGTCGCCATCACGCGCCAGATGCGGGAGCTGAACGTGAATCCGAAGATGTTCGCGGTGACGGTGGGCGGCGATATCCCGGAGTTCTATACGCTGCTGAAGCAGAACGGCGAGTACGTGTACGGGTCGACGCAGTGGGACGAGGCGCTGCCGTACCCGGGGCAGAAGGAGTTCCTCTCCGCTTATACGAAGAAGTTCAAGCACGAGCCCTCGTACCATGCAGCGGCGGGGTATGCCGGCTGCCTCATCTACGCCGAGGCCGTGAAGCGCGCGAAGAGCCTCGATGCCGATCTCGTGCGCGCGGAGCTCCTGAAGCTCAAGCTGCGGACGGCCTTCGGCGACTACGCGGTGGACCACGACGGCTTCCAGACCGCGCACAAGATGGTCATGATCCAGTGGCAGGACGGCAAGCGGATCGTGGTGTGGCCCGAGGACCTGGCCAACGGCAAGGCGCGCTACCCGACCCCGCCATGGAATCAGCGGTAGCCTGACCGCATTGTTCGTCATCACGCCGGCCATGCTGGGCCAGGTGGTCATCTCCGGCCTGCTGGCGGGCGCGCTCTATGCGATGGTGGCACTCGGCTTGGGCCTCATCTTCGGCGTCATGCGCGTGCTCAACGTGTCGCACGGCCCGCTCCTCATGCTGGGCGCCTACACCACCTTCTGGTTTTTTCAGTGGCTCGGGCTGAATCCGTATCTCTCGCTCGTTGTCTCGATGCCGCTCCTGTTCCTCGTCGGCGTGGTGCTGCAGCGCTTTTTCGTCAGCCGCGTCGTCGATGCCCCGGAGCTCTCCTCGCTCCTGCTGACGTTCGGCATCTCGATCGCCCTCGTGAACCTCGCCCAGCTCGCCTTCACCGCCGATCTGCGCTCGGTGGAGTACCTGACGGGCTCCTTCCTCCTGGGTCCGTTCGCCTTCTCCAAGTCGCGCGTCATCGCCTGTCTCTTCGCCATCGTCATCACCACGGGGGCGTTTCTGTTCCTCAAGATGACGCGCCTCGGAAAGGCGATCCGCGCGGTATCGCAGAGCCGCGAGGTGGCCCAGGTGTGCGGTGTCGATGTCGGGCGTATCCACATGATCGCCTTCGGTATCGGTTCGGCGCTGGCCGCAGCCGGCGGCACCCTCGTCGCGGTGATGGTCGCCATTCAGCCCGAGATGGGGCAGGTCTATACGTTCAAGTCTTTTCTCGTCATCGTGCTGGGCGGCGCGGGGAACTATCCGGGCGCGCTGCTGGGCGGCCTCCTCCTCGGATTGATCGAGCAGGTCTCCTCGCTGTTCCTCACCACCCAAGTGAACGAGGCCGTGGCCTATGTCCTGCTCGTGCTGGTGCTGCTCGTGCGGCCGACCGGCCTCCTGACGGGTCGCGCGCAGTGAAGCGCATGCTCCCGCCCGCGTTCTGCGTGCTGCTCATCGCGCTCGCGGTCTACCCCCTCGAGGGAACAGGCTACGGCATCCGTTTCATGCTGCAGCTTTTCATGTGGATCGCATTGGCGCAGTCGTGGAATCTCATTTCGGGATTGACCGGCTACGTGTCCTTCGGCCACATCGCGTTTTTCGGTATGGGCGCCTATACCGCGGGCATTCTCATCGTGAAGCTCGGCTGGCCGTGGCTCTGGGCTTCTCTCGCCGGGGGTGTGGGGGCCCTCGTGCTCGCCCTCGTCATCGGCTGGCCCTGCCTCAGGCTCAAGGGCCCGTACTTCGCCATCGCCATGCTGGGGCTCAATGAGGTCCTGCGCGTGGCGGTGTCGTACTTCGAAGGGCTCACGGGTGGCGGCAGCGGGCTCTCGCTCCCCGCGCTGTACGCCAGCGTCCCCATCTACTACGCCATGGGGCTGGTGGCGCTGGCCGTGACCGCGCTCGCCTACGTCATCGTCACCTCACGCTTCGGGCTGCGGCTGATGACGATACGGGAGGACGAGGTCGCCGCCGAGGCGATGGGCATCGACACCTTTCGCTACAAGCTCTACGCCTTCTTGCTCTCTGCCGTCGGCCCGGGCATAGTCGGCGGGCTCGCCGCGCGGGACCAGAGCTATATCGAGCCTATCTCCGTCTTTCCTCTCATCATGACCATCACCATGATCGTGATGGTTCTCTTCGGCGGCAAGGGCACGATCTGGGGGCCGGTGCTGGGGGCAGTGCTGCTCTTCACGCTGCAGGAGATGATCTGGGCGCGGTTCATCTACGTACACCAGCTCCTGTTCGGCGCCATCATCGTGGCCGTGGTCCTGCTCATGCCGCGCGGCATCCTGGGCGTGCTGCAGCAGAAGTACAACCTCCCGCGGACGATCTGATGGAGCCCATCCTCATGGTGGACCGCCTGGTGAAGCGCTTTGGCGGCGTGACGGCCGTGAACGGCGTGTCGCTGTCGCTCGAGGCCGGGCGCATCTACGGCTTGATCGGCCCCAACGGCTCGGGCAAGACCACACTCTTCAACTGCATCACGGGTGTGGAGCAGAGCGATGGGGGGCAGATTCGATTCAAGGGGCAGCGCATCGACGGGCTCAAGCCGCACCAGGTCTTCCACCTGGGCATCGGCCGCACCTTCCAGGTGATCCGCGTCTTCCCCGAGCTGACGGCGCTCGAGAACCTCCTCGTGGTGACGACCAACGACTACGCCGCGGCCCGCGCGCGCGCCCTCGAGCTGCTCGGCTTCGTCAAGCTCGAGCGGCTGGCCGGCGAGTACGCGGGCAATCTCTCCTACGGCCAGCAGAAGCTGGTGGAATTCGTCCGCGTGCTCATGACCGATCCGGAGGTCATCCTCCTCGACGAGTCCGCTGCCGGCGTGAACCGCACGCTTCTCAACGACCTCCTCGAGGCCGTGCGGACACTGCGCGACCGCGGCAAGACCGTGCTGCTGGTGGAGCACGACATGAAGGTGGTCATGGGGTTGTGCGAGACCGTGTTCGTTCTCGACCACGGCGAGAAGCTGGCCGAGGGACCGCCGGGCGTAATCCAGACGGACGAGCGAGTCATTGAAGCCTATTTTGGCCGCTAGCGCCGCCCTCGCACTCTACCTCGGCTGGCGCTCGTGGAGCTGGCCCCTCGTCCACGACGCTCCCCTCATGCACTACGTGGCCTGGCTGATCGCGCAGGGCGCGGTGCCGTATCGCGATGTCTTCGACATGAATGTGCCGGGTGTCTACCTGCTGCACCTGGGCGTGATCCGGATGGCGGGCGAGGGCGATCGGGCCTGGCGGCTCTTCGACCTCGGATGGCTCGTCCTCACCGCGGCGGCGCTCTTCGGCTTCTCGCGGCGGCTGGGCGACGTCTGGAGCGCGCTCGCGGCGGCCCTGCTCTTCGTGCTCTACCATCTCTCCGGGGGCGCCTGGCGGGCAGGACAGCGCGATTTTCTTCTGACGCTGTTCCTCGTGCTGGTCGCCTGGGGCGCAGCGCGCGTCTGGGAGACCGGCGGGGCGCGCGTGCCGGCCGTCTGGGGCGGACTCGCCGCGGGCGCGGGCGTCATGCTCAAGCCGCAGGCGGCGCTGTTCTGGATCGCGTGCGCGGCGGTGGCGGCACTCGGCTCTCGCCAGTCGGGCGCGATCCGCGCGCTCGCCCTCTGGTGCGTGGCGGGTCTCGCCGTGCCCGTCCTCGTGATGGGCTGGCTCGCGTGGCGCGGCGGCATCGGGCCCTTCGCCGCCATCTTGACCGGCTATGTGCTGCCGCTCTACAGCCGCGTCGGGCGCGTCTCCGTGTGGGAAGGAATCCGCTGGCACGTGCTCGGCTGGCAGATCTGGAGCTGTCTCCTCGCGCTCGGTTTGCTCGGCGGCGCGAGACGCGTGCCGGAGCCATACGGCGTTCGCCGGTGGCTGGCCGTGCTCGGCGCCGTCTACGGCTTCCTCCACTTCGCGATGCAGGGCAAGGGATGGGAATATCATCTCTACCCGTTCGCCGTCTTCGCCTGCGCCTTGGCGTCTATTCCGCTCGCCCCGCGCGCGAAGCCGGCCGAGCCGCCCCGGTGGAGCGCGGCGCCCGCACTCTCTCGCGGGCTCACGCTCGCCCTTCTCGTCCTCACCGTGGTGCTTCTCGGCGCCAAGGGCGTGGACGCGGCCGACGCGCCGTGGATAGCCGACAAGGAGCGCCGCGTCGCCTCGCTCGTCCACGATCTGGCGCCTCTGGCCGGGGCGGGCCCGGTGCAGGTGATGGACGTGACGGGCGGTGGTGTGCACGCGCTCCTGCGCCTCCACCTTCGCGAGCCCACGCGCTTCCTCTACGACTTCCACTTCTTCCACGACGAGGGGGACCCGCGCATCCAGGAGCTCCGTGGGGAGTTCGCTCGCGATCTCGAACGCGGCCACCCCACCGCCGTCGTCGTCTTCGAGGACACGTGGCGGCGCCCCGGTTACGACCGCCTCGTCAAGTTCCCCGCGGTGGCGGCGCTCCTGGCACGCGACTACACGCTCGCCGTCGAAGGGGACGGCTACCGGATCTATGCGCGGCGAGCACGTTCTTAGCGTCATCCGGGCCTACGACGACTGGCTCGTCCGCGGCTATTGCTGGGGGCGCTTCTGGATTCTCCGCCAGCGCTTTCTCGACGAGATCGGCCAGTACCTGCCCGAGCGCGGGCGCGTGCTCGATCTCGGCTGCGGCTTCGGCCTCTTCTCGCTCTACTACGCGAGCGTCCGGCCGGGCCTGCGGCTCGAAGGCTTCGATCGCAATCCGCGCCGCATCGCCATGGCCCGCGCCGCCGCGGCCAAGCTCGGGCTCGCCAATGTCTGCTACGAGGCCGGCGACGTCATGGATTTCCGAGGCGGCGAGGCTTTCGACGCGGCCTATATGCTCGACATCGTCCATCACATTCCGCAAGAGGCCGTGCGTCCGCTGCTCGAGCAGGTGGCGAAGATCCTGCCGCCGGGTGGCCGGCTCCTCATCAAGGATGTCGACCGGCGCCCCGCCTACAAGCGGTGGTTCACCCACGCGCTCGACAAGGTCATGGATCCGGGGACGCCCGTGCGGTACTGGGACGCCGACGAGCTGACCCGGCTGCTCGACGACGTGGGATTCACCGTGCACCGGCACCTGATGGTGGACATCCTGCCGTACCCGCATATCCTCTACATATGCGAGCGGCGGTCGTGACGCCGCTCCTCCTGCGCGCGGAGGGGCTGACGGCCGGTTACGGCAAGCTGCCCATCCTCCACGGCGTCACGCTCGAAGTGCACGTGGGTGAGATGGTCAGCGTCATCGGCCCCAATGGCGCCGGCAAGTCCACCGCGTTCAAGACCATTGTCGGCTTCGTCCACGTCTCGAGCGGGCACGTCATGTTCGACGGCCAGGAGATCACGGGTCTCCGACCGGACCAGGTGCTCCCGCGCGGCCTCGCCTATGTTCCTCAGGGGCGTATCGTCTTCCCGCAGATGACCGTCCTGGAAAACCTCGAGATGGGCGCCTACATCGAGCGGGACGCCGGACGAGTTCGCGAGGCCCTCGAGCGCGTCTACACGCTCTTCCCGATCCTGGCGGAGCGCCGTGGGCAGAAGGCCGGCACGCTCTCGGGCGGCGAGCAGCAGATGGTCGCCATCGGCCGTGCGCTGATGACGAAGCCCAAGCTGATCCTGCTGGATGAGCCGTCGCTCGGCCTTTCCCCGAAGTTCGTCTCGCTGATCTTCGACACGCTCGGCGAGATGAAGCGGGCCGGCTACACCCTCATGGTGGTCGAGCAGAACGCGGCCAAGGCCTTGGCCGTCGCCGACCGAGCCTATGTGCTGGAGCTGGGCCGCAACCGCTTCGAGGGGTCGGGGGCGGCATTGCTGGCCGACCCCGACGTCAAACGTCTTTACCTTGGCGGCTGATTTCTGTATCGTGTAGCGGGTTCAAAGGAGGCCAACGACTCGAATGGATCGGTTCTTGCGGCCCAGTGGGGCCGCCTATCTCGTCGTAGCGGTCGTGTTCATCGGGTTGCTGGTCGGTCTGCCGAGCTGGGCAGCCAAGAGCTCCGCCAATAGAACTCAGAGCGCGTCGGCCGCGGTGCCGGTAGCTCCCAAGGAGCCGGCGGCTGCGCACACGCACACCGCTCCCGCCTCCGCTCAACCACCGGCCATCGATCACGCCGCTGGGGGGCATTCCGCCACCGCACACGCGGAGGTTCTCCAGCGCGGCCAGCACTTGTACGTGCAGTACTGCGCCTCCTGCCACGGGGACGCGGGCAAGGGTGACGGTCCGGGCGGCGCGAACCTGGCCGTCAAGCCCCAGGACCTGACGCTGGGCACGGTCATGAACCCGCTCACCGACGAGTTCCTGCACCGGATCATCTCCGATGGACCGCAGTCGGTCGGGCTCTCCTCGCTGATGCCGCCGTTCAAGCCGCAGCTGGGCGACCGCCAGATCGACGAGCTCGTCCGGTACGTCCGGACACTGGCGCAGCCGGCCTACGATCCGGCCAAGGTCCTGCCCATCGCGTCCAAGCGGGCAGGGCCGGTGCAGCCGATTCTCTTCAGCCACGTCATTCACACCGGCTCGTACCAGATCGCCTGCCAGTACTGTCACGCCAATGCGCGGCGCAGCCCCGACGCGGGGGTGCCGTCGGTGGAGAAGTGCATGGGCTGCCACAAGATCGTGGCCGCGCAGGGCAATGAGCAAGTCCAGAAGCTCCACGGCTACTGGGAGAAGCAGCAGCCCATTCCGTGGATTCGTGTCTTCAAGATTCCCGAGTACGCGCAGTTCCCGCACAAGAACCATATCCAGGTGGGGCTCGTGTGCCAGACCTGCCACGGCCGCATCGAGGCGATGGAGCAGGTGCATGCGAAGACGGGGCAGAGCATCGTCAACGACGCGATGAACCTGGCGGCCATGCCGGTGCCGGGCCCGAAGCTGACCATGGGCTGGTGCGTCGAGTGCCACCGCACGGTCAACGAGAAGGGCATACAGGCTGTGCAGCCGACGCCGGATGCCTGGGGCGCGGCGCCGCGGCCGGCGGGGGCCGACGACAAGAAGCTGCGCAATGCCCCGCTCGAGTGCGTCGCCTGCCATCATTAGTTGTTCATCCTCAACATGCCTTTGGCATGTTGACCGTGGGTGAATCTGGTTAGGGCATCACGCTTCTCGCGATCTGTCCCGCCCCCTCACCCTGCCCGGGGAGAGGGTAGGGTGAGGGGTGGCTCGACGCGAGTGATAGGATGACGCCCATGCCATCACGCTCCTATCGCTTCGTACAGGTAGACGTCTTCACCGATCGCGTCTTCGGCGGCAACCCGCTTGCGGTGTTCCTGGACGGGCGCGGGCTCGACGACGTGCTCATGCAGCAGATCGCGCGCGAGATGAATCTCTCCGAGACGGTGTTTCTCTTTCCGCCCTCGCGCCCGGATGGAGCGGCCGCGCTCCGGATCTTCACGCCGGCGCGTGAGGTGCCCTTTGCCGGCCACCCGACCATCGGTACCGCGTGGGTGCTCGCCACGCGCGGCCTCGGCACCAGAGGCGCTTCGCGCTTCGTCCTGGAGGAGAAGATCGGACCCATTCCGGTCGAGCTCGAGGGCGCACCCGCGCGTCCCGATTTCATCTGGATGACGCAACAGGAGGCGACGTTCGATGCCGCGCTCGACAACCGAGACGCCGTGGCGAGAGCGCTCGGTCTGGCCGAGGCCGATCTCTGGCCGGGCGCGCCGATTCAGCCCGGCTCGACGGGCAACAAGTTTCTCTTCGTGCCCCTCCGCGACCGCGCCACGGTGGACCGGGCGATACTCGACGTCCGCGCAATGCTCGCGGCCATGGGCGAGCGGCCGCATATCGGTATCTTTGTCTTCACTCCCGATCCCACCGCGGGCCGCGTCTACTCGCGCATGTTCGCGCCGCACACGTCGGGCATACCGGAGGATCCGGCCACGGGCTCTGCCAGCGGCCCCCTCGGCGCCTATCTCGTGCTGAACCGTCTCGTGAAGAAGGCCGCGGAGGTGAAAATGGTCAGCGAGCAGGGAACGAAGATGGGCCGCCAGAGCTTCATCCACATCCGGCTGGCCATGCAGGGCGAGCAGATCACTGCGATTCGGGTCGGCGGCACCGCGGTGCCGGTACTGGAAGGGGAGCTGAGCTTCTAGGCGAGCGGGGTCAGGACGGCGGTGAGGCTGCGGAGATCCGGGCAGCCGTCGAGATCCTCGATCATCTGCCGCACGGAGTCGGCGCGGTCCTCGGACAGGACGGTGCGCGCGCAGTCCATGAACTTTTCTCTCAGCTGAGCCAGCGAGAGCGGCAGGCCCGGATGACCCGGCACCGGCCGGGGCGCGATGGCGACCTCCCGCCCGTCACGCAGCCGCACCGTGACGCGCGTCCACATGTGTCGCTCCAGGTCCCCCGGGATCGCCGGATCCACGACCATGCGCACGCGCTTCATCAGGTCCGTGATGGCTGGATCCTCCGTCTTGTCATCGCGAAAGGTCGCGATGCCCACGCGCCCCTCGCAGAGCGCGGCAGCAGCGGAGAACTCGCCGGAGAACTTGGCCTCGAGACCGCTTCGCGGATTGGAGTGGATGAGAATGCGGGGTACGGCCGCGTTGACGCCCACCGTGACGAGGGCGACCTGCTCGGGTGTGATCGCATGCGTGCGTCGGAGCTCGAGCGTGCTGTCGATGATGGAATGCGTGCAGGCGCAGGAGGGATACGGCTTGACGGCCACGCCCGTCTCGAGGATTTTCCACGGCGCGCCGAGCGAATCGAGGACATGCTCTTCGCGCTTTCCCGCCCCGAGCACCGCGAAATAGCCCTGCGGCCCCTCGATCGCCTGCTCGGAGGCGGTGAAGCCGTCACGCGCGAGGAGCGCCGAGAGCACGCCGCTCCGCGCAGCATGCCCCGCGTGAAAGGGCTTGGTCATGGTGCCGAAGTTTTCCTTGAGCCCGGACGCCTGCGATGCCGCCACCGCGAGCGCCGCGCGAGTCTGCGCCGCGTCGAGCCCCAGGAGGCGCGCGGCGGCGGCGGCGGCGCCCATGGTCCCGAGCGTGCCCGTCGCGTGGAAGCCTTTCTCGTAGTGCGGCGGGTTCATCACGACGGCCATCGTCGTTTCGACCTCGAAGCCCAGCAGGAATGCGTGGACGAGGGCCCGGCCGTCGGCCAGCGCCAGCTCCCCCGCGGCCAGCGCCGCCGAGAGCACCGGCGCCGAGGGGTGGCCCATCATCGCGAAGTTGGTGTCGTCGAAGTCCAGCGCGTGGGCCGCAGTGCCATTGGCGAGGGCGGCCCAGACAGAGCCCGTCCGCAGGCGCGTGCCCACGACGGTGGCGAGCGGCGAGCCGCCCTCGGCCCGTGCGACGTCCGCGACGATGCGGGCGGCCGGCTCCACGGAGCCGGCGAGCATCACGCCCAGGCAATCCAGGATGGCACGCCGGGCCGCGTCGACGGCGGCGGCGGGACAATCTTCCCACCGGCTCTTCGTGACGTATTCGGCGATCTGAGAGGTAGCGCGCATGGCCGAGAGCCTATCACAGGTCTGCTATTATCGACCGATGACCATGGGGCCGATGACCATGGCGCGCCGCTTCGCGCTCCTCCCTGCGCTGCTCTGGATGCTCGCGGCGGCTCCCGCGACCGCGCAGGTCTTCATCGCCTCCGTCAACGATCCGCCCTTCGCCATCGGCCCGCTCACCATTCGCGCCACGGTGACGCCGGCGCTGACGCCGGTGGACCTGGAAGTCCGCTGGTCGCTGGACATCGACGCCGGCAAGAGCCGTAGCGGCATCGAGCAGAACATCTACCTCCTCTGGCCCGGCGAAGTGACGAGCCCGCTCGGCCCGGCGAAAGGCGACAAGGAGCTCGTAAAGTATGTCGAGGCGCGCGGGTTCAGTGTGATCGCTGAAGGACGGCTGCCGCTCTACGCTCAGAGCATCTATGCGGAAGGCGTGGAGGCGGCGCCCAAGCCCGTGGGCGACGCTCCCTATGTCACCTTCGTCCAGGACAGCCACGCGCTGGGGCTGAGTCCACCGGGGACGTGGATACGCATTCCCTGGACGCCCCAGATGGCCAATGTCACCTTCATGGTGAGCCTGCGCATGCGGGGCGGGAGAGTCATCAAGCCGCGACAGGTTCGCTGGTTCGAGACCCTCTTCACCGGCGAGCGCCACCAGTTCTCGCTTTCCTTCAACGAGGTGCGCGACCGGCCGCTATTCCCGATGTACGCGGAGCACCGCGACCGCGCGATCCGGCTGGCCGACGCTCCCGCCGAGCTCGTCGTCCACTTCACGCAGTCCGAGCACCTGCGCATCGAGCAGGTGTACCCGCCGACGAGCATGCGCCGCCTCAGCGAGTCGCTCGAGAGCACCGAGGTGGTCTCGCTCTTCATGGGCTCAGGGGAAGGCATCGTGCCCCAGACCATGACCGTGCAGTTCGGCTACTTCTCGCGTACGCAGGGCGTGATGATCGTGCTGATCCCGCTTCTGCTGCTGGCCGCCGGCCCCGCCCTGGGTCCCGTGCTCGGGCGCTCCACGGTGGCGCTTGTCGCGCGGCTGCGGGCCCGGCTGCACCTGGGCGTGCCGGGCGCCAAGGCGCGCCTGCGCGAAAGCGGCGTGCTTCTCGGACAGGAGACGCTCGAGCGCATCGTGCCCGGCAAGACCTCGCGCGAGGACGTTCTCCGGCTCTGCGGCGCGGAGGTCGAAGAGGAGGAACGGCGCGGCGAGCCCGACCGCAGCGTGCTCGTCTACCGCGGGTGGCGCGCCGTGCCGGAAACCCGTCAGCGCATGAAGTGGGTCGCCACGGTGGAGGCATGGGCCGTGCTCGCCCAGGAGGTGGTCATCGAGATCGAACGTGGCCTGGTCAAGGACGTGCAGGTGCGCATTCGCCGCAGTCACCGCTCCACTGCCGAGCCTCCGGAGTCGGGTGCGTGACCGCCAGCCGCATGCAACCGGACCCTGATCCGCTGGAGGTGCTCCACGCCCGCGGGGTGACCGACGGCCTGCCGGTCGTCCCCGCGACCCCGGCACGCGTGGCTGCGGCGGTGGAGGCGAGCGGTCGCGCGCCCGACGAGCTGATCGCGCTCGTGGCGCCGCGGCTGGGCCGCGCCACCGTCGAGAAGATCGCGATCAATGCCGTCATGGCGGGCTGCCGGCCGGAGTACCTGCCGGTGGTGATTGCCGCGGTCGAGGCGATCTGTGATCCCGCCTTCGCGCTCGTGGGTGTGTCGGGCACCACCGACGCGGTGGCGCTGCTGCTCATCCTCAACGGTCCGGTGCGCGCCGCCCTCAATGTCAACTCGGGCGCGGGCGTCTTCGGCCCCGGCTGGCGCGCCAATGCGACCATCGGCCGGGCGGTGCGCCTGGTCTGGCAGAATATCGGCGGCGCCGCGCCGGGCGCGATCAGCATGTCGACGTTCTCGCAGACGGGCCGCTATTCCTACTGCATCGGCGAGAACGAGGAAGAAAGCCCGTGGGAGCCCCTCCACGTCGAGCACGGGTTCGCCGCGGGTGAGAGCACGGTGGCCGCCATCGCGGCCGAGGCACCCCAGGTCGTGGCCAATACGCTGGGGCGCACGGCGCGCGACATCCTGGCCACCATTGCCCGCAGCGGGGCGGTGATCGCCAGCGACGCGCATGCCGGGCTCGGCGATACCGTGCTGGTGATAGGGCCCGAGCATGCCCGTACCATTGCAACGGACGGCTGGTCGAAGTCCGACGTGCGGCAGTTCCTGTGGGAGCAGACGCTCGCGATCGTCGGTGAGGCCCCGGTCGCGAAGTTTCGCGAGCCGGGCAACCTCAGGCTCGTCGTGGCGGGCGGCACGGCGGGCCGTTTCTCGGCCTGGATTCCCGGCTGGCCGTTTCCCAACTCTCCATCCACGATGGTCATCAAGCGCATTGCCGGTGGCTAGGTTTCGCGGGGACGCGGGAGGGCGCTGCGCGAGGTCCACCAGGTGAGAAGGAGCACCACCCCGAGCAATCCGGCGGAGCCGTTGACGCGCAGCGATGTGCCTACACCCCACTTCTCGGAAACCGCGCCCACCAGGAATGCCCCGATGGGAAAGACGCCGCCCCAGACCAGGGTGTAGAGGCTCATCACGCGGCCCCTGAGCTCGTCGGGTGCGGATAGCTGCATGGCGGTATTGCAGCTTGCCACCAGCACCAATCCGAAGAGACCGGTCAGGAAGAGCAGCACCGCCGCGGGCCAGAGAACGCGGACGGTGGAGAGCAGCACGAGGGTGCTGCATGCCAGCGTCGCCGTCCCGAACATCACCGTGGCGGGCGGGCGGCGCGGGCCGAGCGCACCGACGGTGAGAGCGCCCGTGACCGCGCCGGCGCCGAGGCAGGCCATGAGGAGCCCGAATCCCTCGGCGCCCAGATGCAACACGGTCCGGACCACCAGCGGAACATACACGGTGAAGTTG
>Ga0335084_10000401_pt1 | contig 36335 bp, 29 predicted proteins | sample Lox_Sample_44_FD_206721 | JGI IMG/M metagenome (GOLD analysis project Ga0335084, IMG submission 206721) | Soil microbial communities from Loxahatchee National Wildlife Refuge, Florida, United States - Lox_Sample_4.4 | ecosystem: Environmental > Terrestrial > Soil > Wetlands | place: USA...
CCTTTGCGGGTTTGTCTGCCTCCCTTTTCATAGCGATCGATATTAAATAACTTGACAAGCATTGACAAGCGCCATTAGAGTGCGCGCTCATTGTGTAGTGATCGCTATGTATTTAGATGCAGATAGCGCATCGCGCCGAGCCGTTCCCGCATCGATCCAACCCAAAGGAACCGTCCCGATGAATCCCGTTTCGCGCCGTCGCGGGCGCCTGATCTTCATCACCGCAAGTGCTGTAGTACTGGCCGTCGCCGCTGCAGGCGTCGTCGGCCTGCGTTCGAACACGGCCGGAGCGGCGCACGCCGCTGCTCCGGCCGCACCGCCCGCCATGGCAGTCGCCGTGGCGACCGTCACAGCGAGTGAAGTCACGACGTGGGACGAGTTCTCCGGCCGGCTCGAAGCGGTCGAGCGCGTCGAGGTCCGGTCACGCGTCGCAGGTCAGATCAAGGCGACGCACTTCCGTGAAGGCGCCCTAGTGAAGGCCGGCGAACTTCTGGTCAGCATCGATCCGGCACCGTACGCGGCCGAGGTCGACCGCACCGACGCAGCGGTGGTCGCTGCGCAAGCGCGCGTGTCGCATGCAAAGAGCGAACTGGCGCGTGCGCAGCGGTTGTGGGACGAACGTGCCATCGCGCAACGCGAACTCGACGAACGGAGCAACGCGCTGCGCGAAGCCGAAGCGAACCTGCGCGGCGCTTCGGCGTCATTACAGTCGGCCAGGCTGAACCTGGATTGGACGCAGGTACGCGCGCCGGTCGCAGGGCGCGTCGGACGGCTCGAGGTGACGGTCGGCAACCTCGTTGCGGCGGGCCCCGGCGCACCCGTGCTGACGACGCTGGTCTCGATCAGCCCGATCTATGCGAGCTTCGATGCCGATGAGCAGGTCGTTACCCGCGCGCTGAAGGATCTGCGCGCCGACGGCTCTGCCACGCCCCCCATCGGGCGCCTGGATCGCATTCCAGTGCAGATGGGCACTGCGGCCACGAGCGACACGCCGTTCAAGGGCACGCTGCAACTCGTGGACAACCAGGTCGATGCAAAGAGCGGCACGGTGCGCGTGCGCGCCGTCTTCGACAACAAGGACGGCAGCCTGTTGCCCGGTCAATTCGCGCACGTGCGCATGGGTCAGGCACGCAAGACGACCGCGCTACTGGTCAACGAACGCGCCGTCGGCACCGATCAGAACAAGAAGTTCGTGATGGTGATCGACAAGGACAAGAGGGCCTCGTATCGCGAGGTGACGCTCGGCGCATCCGTCGACGGCCTGCGCATCGTGACCGACGGCTTGAGGCCCGGCGAACAGATCGTCGTCAACGGCCTGCAACGCGTGCGCCCCGGCGCGCTCGTCGCACCGGAGGTCGTTCCGATGGACGCCAAATCCGAAACGCAGGCGCGGCACGTCGCGCAATCCTGATCCGCTTGCCGAGACGCCCATGAACCTGCCCAAGTTCTTCATCGATCGCCCGATCTTCGCGGGCGTGCTGTCGCTGATCGTCTTCGTCGCGGGATTGCTGGCGCTGCGCGTGCTGCCGATCTCCGAGTATCCGGAAGTGGTGCCGCCGTCGGTCGTCGTCCACGCGCAGTATCCCGGCGCCAACCCGAAGGTGATCGCCGAAACCGTCGCCACGCCGATCGAAGAAGCGATCAGCGGCGTCGAAGACATGCTCTACATGAGCAGCCAGGCGACCACCGATGGCCTGATGACGCTCACCGTCACGTTCAAGCTCGGCACCGATCCCGATCACGCGCAGCAACTGGTGCAGAACCGCGTGTCGCAGGCCGAGCCGCGCCTGCCCGAGGAGGTGCGCCGTCTCGGCATCACGACGGTGAAGAGTTCGCCCGACTTCACGATGGTCGTGCACCTGGTCTCGCCCAACGAGCGCTACGACATCAACTACCTGCACAACTACGCGCTGTTGCACGTCAAGGATCGCCTCGCGCGGGTCGAGGGCGTGGGCCAGGTACTGATGTGGGGCGGTGGCGACTACTCGATGCGCGTCTGGCTCGATCCGCAGAAGGTGGCGAGCCGCGGCCTCTCGGCTTCCGACGTCGTGCGCGCGATTCGCGAGCAGAACGTGCAGGCCGCCGCCGGCGTGGTCGGCGCAGCGCCCAGCACCCCGGGCGTCGATCTGCAACTGTCGATCAACGCACAGGGCCGACTGCAAAGCGAGGAGGAATTCGGCGACATCATCGTCAAGACCGAGCCGGACGGCGCCGTGACGCGCTTGCGCGACATCGCACGACTGGAAATGGGCGCCTCCGACTATTCGCTGCGCTCATTGCTCGACAACAAGCCCGCCGTGGCGGTCGGCGTCTTCCAGGCGCCGGGATCGAACGCGATCGAGATCGCCGACAACGTGCGCAAGACCATGGTCGAGCTGAAGAAGAGCATGCCGGAAGGCGTCGACTACGAGATCGTCTACGACACGACGCAGTTCGTGCGCGCATCGATCAAGGCCGTCGTGCACACGCTGCTCGAAGCTTTGGTGCTGGTGGTGCTGGTCGTCATCCTGTTCCTGCAGACGTGGCGCGCTTCGATCATTCCGCTGCTCGCGGTGCCCGTATCGATCATCGGCACGTTCGCAGTGATGCATCTGTTCGGTTTCTCCATCAACGCGCTCACGCTGTTCGGACTGGTGCTCGCCATCGGCATCGTGGTCGACGACGCGATCGTCGTGGTGGAAAACGTCGAACGCAACATCGAAAGCGGCCTTTCCGCGCGCGAAGCCACCTACCGCGCCATGCGCGAGGTGACCAGCCCGATCATCGCGATCGCGCTGGTGCTCGTGTCGGTGTTCGTTCCGCTGGCGTTCATCAGCGGCCTCACGGGACAGTTCTACCGCCAGTTCGCGCTGACGATCGCGATTTCGACCGTGATCTCGGCGGTCAATTCGCTCACCCTGTCGCCCGCGCTCGCCGCGCTGCTTCTCAAGGGCCACGGCGAGCCGCAGGACTGGCTGACGCGCGCCATGGACAGATCGCTCGGCTGGTTCTTCCGCGGTTTCAATGCGGTGTTCCGCAGCGGCGCTCAGTCTTACTCGGGTGGCGTGCGCCGCGCCACTTCGCGCAGCGTGCTGATGCTCGCGGTCTACGCCGTCCTCTTCGTCGCGACCTATGGAATCTTCAAGGAGATACCGAGCGGTTACGTGCCCGCGCAGGACAAGCAGTACTTGATCGGTTTTGCGCAATTGCCCGATGGCGCCACCCTGGATCGCACCGAGGACGTGATGCGACGCATGGGCGACATCGAATTGAAGCAACCCGGCGTGCAGAACGCGGTCGGGTTCCCGGGCCTGTCGATCAACGGTTTCACCAACAGTTCGAATGCCGGCATCGTGTTCGCGGTTCTCGATCCGTTCGAGCAGCGCACGTCGCCCGCGGCGAGCGCGGGCGCGATCGCCGGGCAGTTGAACCAGAAGTTCGGCGCGATCCAGGACGCGTTCATCGTGATGTTCCCGCCGCCGCCGGTGCAGGGCCTCGGCACGACGGGCGGCTTCAAGTTGCAGCTGCAGGACCGCGCCTCGCTGGGTTACGAGGCGATGGACGGCGCGCTCAAGGCGTTCATGGCGAAGGCGCAGAAGGCGCCCGAGTTGGCCGGTCTGTTCTCCAGCTACCAGGTGAATGTGCCGCAGCTCTACGCGGACATCGATCGCACCAAGGCGAGGCAGCTCGGTGTGCCGGTGACCGACGTGTTCGACACGATGCAGATCTACCTCGGCAGCCTGTACGTGAACGACTTCAATCGCTTCGGCCGCACGTATTCGGTGCGCGTGCAAGCCGATGCGCCGTTCCGCGCGCGCGCCGAGGACATCGGCCAGTTGAAGGTGCATTCGGGCAGTGGCGAGATGGTCCCGCTGTCCGCGTTGATGCAGGTCAAACCGAGCTTCGGCCCCGAGCGCGCCATGCGCTACAACGGCTTTCTCTCCGCCGATGTCAACGGTGCACCGGCGCCCGGTTTCTCGTCTGGGCAGGCGCAGGATGCGGTGGAGCGCATCGCGGCCGAAACGCTGCCGCCCGGCATCGGCTACGAGTGGACCGATCTGACCTACCAGGAGATCCTGGCCGGCGACTCCACGCTGTTTGTGTTTCCGCTCGCCATCCTGCTCGTGTTCCTGGTGCTCGCTGCGCTGTACGAGAGCCTGACGTTGCCGCTGTCGATCATCCTGATCGTGCCGATGGGTCTGCTCGCGGCGATGGGCGGCGTGTGGCTTTCGCACGGTGACAACAACATCTTCACTCAGATCGGCCTGATGGTGCTGGTCGGCTTGTCGGCGAAGAACGCCATCCTGATCGTCGAGTTCGCGCGCGAACTGGAGTTCGCGGGTCGCACGCCGCTGCAGGCTGCCATCGAAGCGAGCCGGCTGCGCCTGCGGCCGATCCTGATGACGTCGATGGCATTCGTCATGGGCGTGGTGCCGCTCGTGCTCTCGACCGGGGCCGGCGCGGAGATGCGCCACGCGATGGGCGTCGCGGTGTTTGCCGGAATGATCGGCGTGACGGCGTTCGGGCTTTTTCTCACGCCCGTGTTCTATGTCGTGCTGCGCAAGCTCACTGGCAATCGGGCGCTGAAACGTCACGGCGAGATTCCACACGTCGAGGCGTTTCGCACGTCGACGTCGGGCGGCACGGCTGCGGGAGTCCCTGCCGCGCCGCGCTCAAACCATGAGTGAGCGAGGGCTACATGAACAAGACCAACGCACTCTCTGGATTCCTCGCGCTTCTGCTCACGGCTTGCGCGAGCCCGCCACCCATCGATCCCGCGAGCCTGCCATCTGCGCCGGCCGCGTTCCGCGAGACCGATGCGCGCTGGACCGCGCTTGCTCCGGCCGAAGCGCAGCCGCGCGGCACGTGGTGGAAGGCCTTCAACGACCCGGTGCTCGACGGCCTGATCGAGCGGGCCGATCGCAGCAACACCACGATTCAAGTAGCGGCCGCGCGCCTGCAGCAGGCGCGCGCCCTGGTGCGCTCGGCGCGTGCCGATCAACTGCCGCAAGTCAACGCGGCTGCGGGCGTTGTGCGGCAACGCGACCAGGTGACGCTCAATGTTCCGGCCACGCTCATCAGCGTTGGCGCCGATCTCTCCTACGAGGTCGATCTGTTCGGCCGACTGACGCATACGACGGATGCAGCCCAACTCGATGCGCAGGCGCGCGAGGCGTTGCTGCAGAACACGCACTTGCTGGTGCAGACCAGTGTCGCGCAGACGTACTTCGCGCTGCGTGCGCTGGATGCGGAACGCGCACTGGTCCGGGCCACCGTGACAGCCTACGGCGACACGCTGCGCCTGACCGAAAGCCGCTTCCAGGCGGGCGACATCGCCGAGCTCGATGTGGCGCGCGTAACGAGTGAAGCCGCCGAGACCGAGTCCGACGCGCTTGCACTGGATCGCGCCCGCGCCGAATTCGAACACGCGCTCGCCGTGCTCATCGGCGAGGTGGCGTCGGACTTCCGCCTTTCACCGGCCGAATGGAGTGCAGCACTGCCGTTGATTCCGCCCGGCGTGCCGAGCACGGTGCTGGCCCGGCGGCCCGATGTCTCCGCGGCCCAGCGCAGCCTGCTCGCAGCGCAGACGCGGGTCGGAGTCGCACAGGCGGCGTGGTTCCCCAATCTCACGCTTACCGCTGCCGGTGGCCTCGCGTCATTCGACCTCGGCGACGTGTTCCAGTGGTCGGCACGCACGTGGGGGATCGGCGCCTTGTTGTCGCTGCCGGTTTTCGACGGTGGACGCCGTTCCGCGGCGATACAGAGCGCGAGCGCCGAATTCGACGTGGCGCTCGCGAGTTACCGCGAGTCGATCCTGGTTGCGTTCAAGGACGTCGAAGACCAGCTGGCGGCGTTGCGACTGCTTGCCGACCAGGCGGACTCGCAACGGCGCGCCGTCGCGGCGGCCGATCGCGCGACGGTGCTCTCGGGCTCGCGCTACAGCAACGGGTTCGTGAGCCAGCTCGAATTGCTCGACGCGCAACGCAGTGAACTGCGCAACCGTCGGCAGGCAGTGCAGGTGAAGTCCGCGCAGTATCAGGCGACCGTGGGGCTGATCAAGGCGCTCGGTGGCGCGTGGGGACCTGCGCAGATGCAAGGTTCTGCCGAGAGCATGATCGCAAGCGGCGAACCGATGCATTGACGAGGCGTTCGCCGCGCGGTTGACGTTCCCTGCCCCCGCTTGGGGGGAGTCCGTTGCTCGCTGAACGCGAAACGGCGAAGGATACTTCCCAGCGTGGCGATCGATGTGCTAGGGGAGCGTCACGATTGAGCCGGCGTCGCGAGCGCGAAGATGTTCCCTCCTCCGCTTGCGGGGCAGGGAGTCTTTACAGCCCGCTAGCGGGCGTTCGGAAAGCGTGCGCCGAGCAGCAGATAGCTTGCTACGGCGCATGCGACCACGCCGACGGCGACGCTGAACGTGATCCCGAGGCCGGCCGCCACGACGATCAATGGCGGAGCTTCGACGGCGAATGCTTCGGCGGGCGCAATCCCCACCAGCGAACTCGCCGCAATGACCAGCCAGCGGCGGATGTACGGAAGGAGCATCCACCGGCGAGCGCGGTTATAGGACAGAGCGTGCTGGCGCACCGGTGCCGGTCCTGACGACGCGTCCTTGAAGAGCGCGAACGGATCGAGATACAGAGAAAGCAGCCGCCGCAGCGGCAGGCCCGCGCGACTTTCACGCGTTAGAAGCGCTTCGACATCCTCGTGTTTCTTGTACAGCCGCATGGCAGAAAGGAAGTCAAAGGCTTACGGGCACGAAGGTTCGGCAGTGGCGGCGCGAAAAAGTTGCGATCACGCCGCTTCGGGCAGCAGGTTACGCCGACAGGAATCGCATGAAGCTCGAGAAAGAGGGGTCATCATCATCGCCGAACGTACTGGAGAGTTCGCGAGTCGAAACGCCGACGATCGGTATCTTGTTCAGCTGGCTGCGGCCATTCGACAGGACGTCCAACCCCTCGGGATTCACCAAGTACATCTGCAGATCGCTCTTTCTCGCCGCATCGCGCAGCACCTTGTTGATGCGTGCATCCGAGAAGCTGTAGCCGATCACCATCAGTCGCGTCCGCCCGCTGCACAGGTAGCTCGAGAACTGATCGTAGTAGAAGCGCAGGAGCGCGCTCTCGGCGATGGCGCGCTCCTTGCCGGTACCGATGACCAGCACCGGCTGCCCGTCATACGTTTTCCAATCGACCGATCCGTGGAGCTTGAAGATCGGTTGCAGGCGTCCGTCGAAGTCCACGCTTGCCGCAACGTTTCGCATCGTGCGAACGCGTTCCGACGCGCTCGCTGCCAGCCACTCGTCGGGCGAGGCGATTCCGGGATATCCGCAGCCGTGCGGCCATCTGCCTTCGTCGAGATTCTCGATGCCACGGTAGTGGGCCTCGAGCAGCAGGTCCTGATTGAGCGTGAAGATCGCATCGAAGCGGGCGAGAAATGCGATCAGCGACTTTTCGGCCGCGCCCGAGAAATTCATTCCGGCCTTGCGCGCGAAGCCGGCGTTCATTGCGGAAAACACCTCGACAATGGCGCGCTGCAGGCGCGCTGCGTCCTCGGCCGCCAGCCGATCATTGGGCGTCTTTTGCGCCGCTTCGAATCGCTCCGCGTACGCGCGTTCGAAACTCCGGTAAACGCGCAGCATCTCGCACAGCCAAGGCCGGTCTGCGAGCAGTCCGCTCAGTTCGCCTACCAGCTCCGATGCGAGCCATCCACCCCAGTTCCGACTGAACCCAGCGCCCAGCAATAGCACGTGCATACCGCCTCCTGCAGCGCGCAGCTTAGGCGCCGCCGGGATGCGGTATCGGGCATTTCGTGGCGGACTCGTGCTCCTCCGTTCATTCATCGGGCGAAGATGGCGCGAAGCGCAGCACTTTTACCTGTAGAAGATGTGCCGGCCGATGCGGGCAACGCGTTGCTTGTCCTTCGCCCACTCGGGGCTGACATAGGTCGCGTGAAAGTACAAGGCGCCGCGCAACGCGGGCGTATGTCTCCGGTTGTAAACCGCGTCGGCCACGTCCCAGGCGCGTTGCCACTCCTCGCCGCCCGGTTCCTCCAGTCCACCGAGCTCGGTCCATGAGAAGGCGGCCACGTAACGCCGGCGTATCGGATCCCAGTTCCTCTGGTAGACGACGTCGCAAACCGTATCGGGATAGCGCTGCGAGGCTGCGCGATTCATGGTGACCTCGGCTACCGCGTACTGGCCCGCCATGGGTTCGCCACGCGCTTCGTAGTAGACGTTGCGCGCGAGGCACGCGAGGTTGCGCTCGTGATACCGGCGCTCGAGATCCTGCGTCTGCTCCTCCTCTGCGAGGACGGCATGCAGCACGAGTCCGAGGTCGGCGCCGATGAAGGTGAGCGCCAGGACGAACAAAAAGACTTCCTGGTTCGTCGCGCGCCAGGCGAGGCGCGCGCGACGCAGCCAGTGGTCTGCCGCCAGCAAGAAGCGGGAAAGGAGTGCCGTGCCCACGTCGATGTCCGATGGCTCGACATCAACTTAGCGAAGCGCGCGTACCGCCGAAAGTCGCAGGAGCAGGCGGCCCGCACTAGACCATTTGTCCGAGCGATTGCGGCGCACCGATGTCGTGCATTGGTTTGCGCGATGCACGACGCACCGAATATTTATTGATCTCGTTTAAAGACGCGCACTTGTCGAGCCGCTGCTCGGCGCACCAATGTGTCGCGCGGGGCGGATCGTTGCGCCATGCGCGATCGCGCTCCACGGCCGATCACATATCTCTGCTACGCAGCATCGACATCTTTGCATCGATGCTGGCCGTCATCGCAATCGCGTTGGTGGGATGCGGGGCACCAGGAAAGCAGCGGCACATAATCGCGCTCACCGCTTTCGGACCTCTCCACCACCCATGCCTACTGCACCCGCGCTCGACCTCCGCTCCGACACCGTCACCCGCCCAACGAGCGCCATGCGCGCGGCCATCGCCGGCGCCGTCGTGGGCGACGATCAGTACGGCGAGGATCCGACCACCAACGAATTGCAGCAGCGAGTCGCCGCGCTGTTGCAGAAAGATGCAGCGCTATGGCTGCCGAGCGGCACGATGGCGAACCAGGTTGCGCTGCGGCTGCTGACCCAGCGCGGTGACGACGTGATCGTCAGCCGCGAAGCGCATGCGGTCTGGCACGAGACCGGCGGGAGCGCGGCGAACGCCGGTGTGCAATTCACCGACGTCGGCGCAGGCGGTCTCTTCACGGCTGAAGACTTCGTTGCCGCGATCAAGCCGCGCGGTCACCCGATCTATCCGCCCACCACGCTGGTGGAGATCGAGAACACGCACAACCGCGCAGGCGGCGTGATCTTTCCGCAGGCGGAGGCAGTGCGCATCTGCGCAGCAGCGCGCGAACGTTCGATCGCAACGTTTCTCGACGGAGCGCGGCTGTGGAACGTCGCGGTAGCGACCGGGCAGTCGCTCGCACAACTCGCCGCGCCGTTCGATCTCGTCGCGGTGTCGCTATCCAAGGGACTTGGCGCGCCGGGCGGTTCGATGCTCGCGGGCACGCGCGACCTGATCGAGCGCGCGGTCCGGCAGCGACGCATGTTAGGGGGCGCGATGCGGCAGGTCGGCATCATGGCAGCCGCTGGCCTGCACGCGCTCGAGCATCACATGCAGCGCCTCGCCGAGGATCATGCGAACGCGCGGCGCATGGCGGAACGCCTGGCGCAGAGCCGGCGCGTGCGGCTCGACCTTGCGACCGTGCAGACCAACATCATCGTCTTCAACCTGTCGCCCGACGCGCCCGATGCGGCGACCGTCGTGGCGCGGGCGCGCGAGCGCGGGGTGCTGATATTCGCGTTCGGCGTGCGAACCGTCCGCGCCGTGACGCACCTCGACGTCGATCGCGAGCAATGCGAGCGTGCGGCGCAGGTCCTCGTCGAGGTGATCGAGGGCGCTGCCACCTGAGATCGAGAGGTGCGCCGGCGCGGTTCGATGTCGTGCTCCGCGGTGAAAAGCATGATCGAGCGAACATTTCCCCTCCCCGCAAGCGGGAGGAGGAAGTCTTGCTGCGGCATGGTGTTCAAGCAACTGTAAGGGTTGGCTATCGTATCGGCTCCTGCCGGGGGAGCCGACAAAAATGGAAAACCTGAAGAGTGGAGCCGACGCATTGTTCATCCTGATCGGCGCCGTGATGGTGCTCGCGATGCACGGCGGATTCGCGTTCCTCGAGCTGGGGACAGTGCGCAAGAAGAACCAGGTCAATGCGCTCGTGAAGATCCTGGTGGATTTTTCCGTCTCGACGATCGCGTACTTCTTCATCGGATACCTGCTCGCCTACGGGACCCAGTTCTTCACGAGCGCCGCGTTGCTCGCGCAGAAGAGCGGCTACGAGCTCGTGAAGTTCTTCTTCCTGCTCACCTTCGCCGCCGCGGTGCCGGCGATCATCTCGGGCGGAATCGCCGAGCGCTCGCGCTTCAATCCGCAGCTCGCAGCGACTTTCGTCATCGTCGGCTTCGTCTATCCGTTCTTCGAAGGGATCGCGTGGAACGAACGCTACGGCGTGCAGGCGCTGATCAAGGATCTCACCGGCGAGACATTCCATGACTTCGCGGGATCGGTCGTGGTGCATGCGGTGGGAGGCTGGATTGCATTGCCCGCCGTGCTGCTGCTCGGCGCGCGCAAGGGCCGGTATGCGCAGGACGGGCGTGTCGCAGCGCATCCTCCCTCCAACATTCCCTTCCTCGCGCTCGGCGCGTGGATGCTTACCGTCGGGTGGTTCGGCTTCAACGTGATGAGCGCACAGACGATCGACAAGATGAACGGGCTGGTCGCGATGAACTCCCTCATGGCGATGGCGGGCGGCACTCTCGTTGCATGGATGGTCGGGCGCAATGACCCGGGCTTCGCGCACAACGGACCACTTGCCGGCCTGGTGGCGGTGTGTGCCGGCTCGGACGTGATGCACCCGATCGGCTCGCTGGTGGTCGGCGGTGTCGCGGGTGCTCTGTTCGTCCACATGTTCACGCTCGCGCAAAACCGCTGGAAGATCGACGACGTGCTCGGCGTGTGGCCGTTGCATGGCCTGTGCGGTGCATGGGGCGGAATCGCAGCCGGCATCTTCGGCAGCAAGGCGCTCGGCGGGATGGGTGGTGTCAGCTTCGGCGCGCAGCTCATGGGCACCGCGCTTGGAATCGTCATCGCGCTGGTCGCGGGCTATCTGGTCTACGGAACGTTGAAGGCGACCCTCGGCCTGCGTCTGAGTGCGGAGGAGGAATACAACGGCGGTGATCTCTCGATTCACCGCATCACGGCGACGCCCGAGCGCGAAGTCAACTGGTAGACACGGCGCGTGCCTCGGCGCCGCCGCACAGCGCGCCCTGATGCACGACCGTGATCGGGTCGCCGATGCGCTACGCTGCGAGCGCCACCACGCGCGGTGATCCCTGCGGGAGGATCGATGACGAGCGTCGCTGCAGCCAAGGTTCGCCAAGGGCCGACCGCGCTGCTGCCGACGCGCTGGACCCAGCGCGGCGTGCTCTGGGCGGGCGGTGTCTTCATCGCCGTCTTCGTCGCGCTGGCGGCATGGGGCATCGTTCGCAGCTACGGCGAGGCCGTTGCCAACACGGGCCGCGAACTCGATAGCGACGCACGCGTTCTCGCCGAGCAGGCCGCCCGCAGCGTTCAGGCGGTCGACGTCGTACTGCACTACGTGCGCACGCAACTCGAGCGCGGTGCGCTCGCATCGATGAGCGCCAAGGAGCTGCGTGCCTACCTGCAAGACCAGGCGCCCGGACTCGTGCAGATCGACGGACTGGTGATCCTCGATTCCAAAGGCGCCGTGCGCGCGAGCTCCTACATCGATCCCGCGCGCGAGGCGACCGTGAACGTTTCGAAGACGACCACCTTCGAGGCGGTTCGCTCCGGCCCGCTTCCGGGTCTTTTCATCGGCCAGGCCAGGCAGAGCGAAGTCGACGGCCATTGGTTCTTTCCGATCCTCAATCGACTCGACTCGCCGACCGGCGAGTTTGCGGGCTCGGTCGCGGCGCGCGGCCGCATCGACTACTTCCAGGACTTCTACCGCGACGTGCGCCTGGATCCCGGCACGGCGGTCGCACTGCTGCAGGACGACGGTGCCCTGATCGCTCGCTATCCGCCGGTCGAGGAGGCGCTCGGCAAGCGCGTGCCGTCGTTCGAGGCCGATCGCGCCGCGTATTCGGCAAACGGCTCGATGCCGGTACGCGCCACGAGTCCCTTCGACGGCGTCGACCGGTTCATCACGATCCAATCAGTGCCGGGTTATCCGCTGGCGATCGTCGTGACACGCGATGCGGCGCTTGCGCTTGCACCGTGGAGGGCGCAGGCGGTCGATACCGCGGCACGCACGCTCGCGCTCGGCGGCCTGGCCACGCTCTTGCTGGCGGTGGTGTCGATCCAGATCCGGCGGCTGACGGAAGCGCGCGAGCGTTTTGCCCTCGCGGTCGCGGGATCGGACGACGGCATCTGGGACTTCGATTTCGGCGGACGCCGCATCTTTGCGTCGGCACGCGCGCGCGAGATCATCGGGCTGCCTCCAGGCCCCGACGTACAGCCGATGGAGCAGTGGTTCGACGCGTTCGAATTCCACCCTGACGATGCGCCGAAGCGGCAGGCGGCCCTCGACGCACACCTCGCCGGCGAGACGCCGCTCTATGAAGGCGAATATCGGGTGCGTCCGCGCGGCGGCAGCAGTTATCACTGGGTGCGTATGCGCGGGCTGTGCGTGCGCGACGCGGCAGGCAAGCCGTACCGGATGGCGGGCTCGGTGAGCGACGTCGATGCGCGCCGTCGCGCCGAAGAGTCGCTGCGCGAGTCGGAAGAGCGCTATGCGATGGCCATGATCGCCTCGAACGAGGCGCACTGGATGTGGAATCTCGCCACCGATGAGCTGTTCGCCTCGCCGGCGCTGAAGGACTTGTTCGGCATTGCGCAGGAGGAGCAACTTTCGACGCGGACCGCGTTTGTCGCGCGCCTACCCGTACACCCCGAGGATCGCCCCATGGCGGCCAGGCGCTGGGAGGAGCACATCGCGGGCAACGCAGATCGACTCGACATCGAATACCGCATCATCGATCCCAAGACCGGCGCGATTCGCTGGATCCATTCGCGCGGACAGTGTTTCCGCGATGCGAACGGCAAAGCCGAGCGCGTCGCCGGCGTGACGCTCGACATCACCGAACGCAGGCGCACCGAGGATGCGCTGCGCGAGAGCGAGGAGCGCTTCGCGCTGGCGGTCGCGGGATCCAAGGACGGCATCCTCGATTGGGATATCGCGAACGACCGGATGTTCACGTCGGAGCGCGCCATGCAGATCGTCGGTGTTCCACCTGGACCGACCGTGCGCTCGCGCGAGGAGTGGGTCGCGATGCTGCGCATTCATCCGGACGATCGCGAACAGCACGACCAGGCAATCCTCCGCAATCTCGCAGGCGAAACCGACATTCGCGACGAAGAGCACCGCATCCTCCACTCGGACGGCTACCGGTGGGTGCGTGTTCGCGGCATGTGCGTGCGCGATGCCGCGGGGCGCGCCATCCGCTGGGCCGGCTCGGTGAGCGATATCGACGCGCAAAAGCGGACCGAGCAGGCATTGCGGCAGTCCGAGGAGCGCTACCAGCTCGCAGTCGATGGCGCGAACCAGGGTCTTTGGGACTGGGACCTCGAGACCGACATCATGTTTGCATCACAGCGCGTCCAGGAGCTCCTGGGCCTCGTCCCGAGCGAGCCGCTGCGACCGCGCCGCGAATGGATCGCGCGCATGACCTTCCATCCCGATGAGATCGACGCGGTGCGCGCGGCGATCTCGGCGCATTTGCACGGAAGCACCAGGCATTTCGAGATCGAGTTCCGGCTGAAGCATCGCTCCGGGGCGTGGCACTGGTACCGGCAGCGTGGCCTCGCGCTGCGCGACGAGCGCGGTCATCCGTATCGCATGGCTGGCTCGATGGAGGATGTGACGGAGCAGAAGAACGCGGAGCACGAGCGCGTCCGGCTGGAGAAGCAGCTCCTGCAAGCGAAGAAGCTCGAGGCGATCGGCACGCTCGCGGGCGGCATTGCGCACGACTTCAACAACATCCTTGCGGCGATTCTCGGCAACGGCGAAATGGCGCAGACCGAGGCGCCTGCCGGAACGTCGCTCAGACGCCATGTCGACGCGATCGTGAGTGCCGGAGTGCGCGCCAAGTCCCTCGTCGAGCGCATCCTCGCGTTCAGCCGCGGCGGCATGGGCGAGCGCGCGCCGGTCCATGTCCAGTCCGTCGTCGACGAAGCGCTGCAACTCGTGGCGACGTCGCTGCCGCCCGACATCCGCCTGGAACGGCATCTCGACGCCGGGGAGGCGCGCGTGCTCGGTGATGCCACGCAGATTCATCAGGTCGTGATGAACCTGTGCACCAACGCGGTCCAGGCGATGAAGTCGCGAGGCACGCTGAGCGTCGTGCTCGACGTCGTCGAACGAAGCGAAACGCCGGCCGCGACCAGCAAGCTGCCCGCTGGCCGATACGCGCGGCTGCGCGTCTCCGACACGGGCACCGGCATCCCGGCGAATGCGCTCGAACGGATCTTCGATCCGTTTTTCACGACGAAGGATGTCGGCGTCGGCACCGGTCTTGGTCTTTCACTCGTCCACCGCATCGTGACCGATCTGGGCGGCGGCATCGACGTGGAGAGCAGGGCGGGCGAGGGTGCGACGTTCATCGTCTACCTGCCCTGGAACAGCTCGCTCTCCGCAGCGGCGAACGTTGAAGAAGTCGTTCCTCCCGGCCGCGGCGAGACGATTCTTCTAGTCGATGACGAAGAACCGCTCGTGCGCCTCGGCGAGGAGGTGCTGGCGCGGCTCGGCTACGAGCCAGTCGGCTTCACATCGAGTGCGGCGGCGCTCGAAGACTTCCGCGCCTCGCCCGAGCGCTTTCACGCCGTGCTGTCGGATCAGGCCATGCCGGACATGAATGGCATGGAACTCGCGCAGGAGCTGCGTTCGATCCGCCCGGACATTCCGATCATGCTGATGACCGGCTTCATCAGCACCGCCATGCTCGAGCGCGCGCGTGGCATCGGCGTCAGGGACGTGCTCGCCAAGCCGCTCGTCGCGCGCGACATTGCTCGCAGCCTCGCGGGGGCGCTGCGGCACTGAGCGACGAGCCCGCGAATATGATCAGCGGAGAAGTCGCGCGAGCGCGATCGACCAGGCGGGCGTGCTCGGAGATGCGAGCGGCGTGTCGAAACTATCGCGAGCGGACTGCGCGTCGACCTCGGAGGTCACTGCCGAGCTGACCGAGATCGGGACATAGTTGAAGCCCGCGATGATCAGCCCCGAATTCTGGCCTGCACTCGGAATATCGATTTTCTCCGTCACGCCGACGAGCACCAAGCGACTTCCGACACTGACGCTCCCGGCAGGTACCACGAAGGACGTGGTTGGCGGGGACACGGTCTGAATCGCGCCTGTTGCCGGCCACAGCAGGTGCCCGGTCGTGTCGAAGACTCCGAGTGCGTAGAGCGAGTTGCCCGGAGTTGCGACGCTGGACCAGGCCACCGAATTCGCGTTCTGAGTTGACCACGTCGCGTTGGCCAGTGGCGAAGTGATCGTCGGGTAGGCGGCGAACTGAGTGCCCGACGCCGAAAATGTGGATTCGCTGGCGTTGACGGTCAGTGCGATGCTGGCCCCAGGCGCGAGATTCAATTCGGCCTCGTAAACCTGATCGGCCGCGACATACGGAAGCGATATCCCGTTGATGGAGACGGACGCTGAGCTGACCGGTGCGCCGCTCGAAGCATCCATTACGGCGACCACGGCCGCGCTGTCGAATCCATTACTCGCGAAACCTGGAGGTACCGCGCCGCTCGGAAAGCTGAGCACCGTCCCTTGAATCGTGGGTGCCGGAGGAGGAGGTGTGCTTCCCCCACCACCGCTTCCGCAGCCCGTCAGTCCCAGCGACAGGCATGCGGCGACCGAAAACAAACCTCGATGCACATGCATGGCTTTCATGATCTCCCCATGCGGGCTATTGCACGATGCTTGGAATCGCGCCCACCCGCGAGAACACGGGCCGATATTCCTGCCGGATTCTCGAAAGCGCAAGATGGCGGGATGCGGATCGTTGATCCTACGCAAAGACGCGTCGTGCCGGAAGGCATCGGAGACTCTCATACTTGGCGCATGAGCGCCAATGCTTTTATTGGTTCGATTGGAGGATAAGTAGTCAGAAGGCAACTGCCACTCAGACGAACTCAGCGCTGCGACGTCTGCGACGGCAACTCTCAACTTTCTGAACAATGGGTAGGCAAGCGAAACCGGGAGCGCCGCCAACGCGACGGGGTTGAAGCTGAAGAAGAAACCGAGCGCGAGCCCGATGGCAAGCAATGCCGCGCTCGCCTGTTCGAGCGTGTTGCGTACGAGTTCGACGTCCATCGGATCTTCCTCTGTCAGCGATCGTTGCGCTTCCGCTTAACGCGCAGCCGCGCCGGGCTTCGCGTACTCGTCGTGACGGCGCCACCAGATGCCCGTCTCGTTGCGGCCCTTCGGCGCGCGATCGAGCCACTGGTACATGCCCCACAGGCCATCCAGTCCACGGGCATAGGCGGAGTACGTGTGGTAGACGACTCCGTCTTCGAGCACGAACGCGCTCATGCCCGGTCGCTCCCGAACATACGTCGCGACGTCGGTTCCCGACATCGCCGCCATCTCGACCACAGGACCCTCGGCGGCGTTCGCATCCCAGTAGGGCTCGCGACGGAAGTTGTAGTCGACAGTGCCCTCGCGCTGCTGCTCTTCGGTCACGCGCACGCTGAAGTCGAAGTTGAAATCGCTCTCGAGCGACGATGCCCACGGGAAGTGCCATCCCATCCGGCGTTTGTACGCCTGCAATTTCGCAAGCGGCGCTCGCGACACGGCACCGAGCGTGACGTCGTGATTCGCGAGGTGCACGACGAATCCCTCGAAGCCATCCGCGATCGCCGAGCACGACGGGCATCCCGCCGTGTAGTTGGGTCCGAACATGAAGTGATAGATGAGAAGCTGCGAGCGTCCCTTGAAGAGATCGGCGAGCGATGCGGTCCCCTCGTCGGTCTCGAAGCGGTATGGCTTGTCGATGCGCACCCAGGGCAGCTCCTGGCGACGCCGCGCAAGCTCGTCGCTGCGCCGGGTCAGCTCCTTCTCGGCTGCAAGCAGGTCGAGCCTGGCCGCGAGCCACTGTTCACGTGTTGCCGTCTTGTGATCGGTCATCGTTTCTCTCCTGGTTGAACTTTCGGACGTCGCACGGCGCGGATCTTTCCGCTCGATCCGCCGCCGCAATAGAAGAGGTCTGCACCGTCGGACTCCAGTCCGCTGACTGCCGCGCCGCTCGGCATCTCGAGCCGTTCGAGCACGGCGCCGCTTTCCGGATCGATGCGGCGGATATCGCTGTCGTCGCCTTCCCAGGTGCCGTGCCACAGCTCGCCGTCGACCCACGTCACGCCGGTGACGAAGCGGTTCGATTCGATCGTGCGCAGGATCGCGCCCGTCTTCGGATCGACCTGATGGATCTTGCGATCACGGTACTGCCCGACCCACAGGCTTCCTTCGGCCCAGGCGAGGCCGGAGTCGCGCCCGTGGCCGGGCGCCGGAATCGACGCGACGACGGCGCCGGTCGCGGGATCGATCTTGTCGATGCGCGCTTCGGCGATCTGATAGAGGTGCGTGCCGTCGAAGGCGGTGCCGGCATCGGCCGCGCAGTCGAGCGAGCGCGCGAGCTTGCCGCTCGCGGGATCGAAGGCAACGAGCCTGGATCCGGCTGCGGCCCAGACGCGCCGGCCGTCGTGCGTCACGCCGCCAATGTTGTCGGCACCTTCGAACGGCCCGTACTCGCGCACGATCTCCGCCGTGCGCACCGATGCCGGCGGTGGCTGCCCGGCTGTCTTCCCTTGCGTGCGACTCATCGACTGGCTCCTGGCTATGCGCCTCGACACGGCGCGACCAGGCCAATCTACCCCGGTGGCAGCGTGGCAGGGAGTAACAAGATCGTCGTGAATCCGGCGAGTGGCGGCGCGAGCCAGCGCTGCGCGCGCGCACGCCCGATCGAGCGCACGCGTGCGGCCGCCTCCAGCGCGACGAGCGCGCGCTGCACTGTGCGCTGGCTGGCTCCGACGGCGAGCGCGAGCGCCGAGGTCGACCAGGCCGCGCCGTCGGCAAGCAGCGCGAGCAGTGACGCCTGCTCGCCATCGATGGGTGGTATCAGCACGACGACGGCGCTCTCGCTGCGCGGCGTGAGCGCGAAGCCGCGCTCGGTCGCCTCGATGCGTGCGAGCGGCGCAACCAGCGCGCGCAAGCGGCCGATCTCGACGCGCAGCCGCGCGCGGTGCGTCTCGTTGGGCCGGCGCGTGCGAAACGCGCGCGCGATCAGGAAATTTCGATCGACGTCGCCCGGCCAGGCTTCGCTGAGCGCACGCGCCAGCGTGAATAGCACCGGCCGGCGCGCCAATGGCAGCCACGCGGCACCGGCGCGCAAACCGCGGCGGCACGCGTCGAGCACGAGCGTGCCCGAGTCGAGAAGCGTTTCGACCTCGCGCAAGCGCAGGGCTTGTTCATGACCCGCTTGCAGGCGCCGCGCGGCGGGGCGTTCGAGCGCGGAACGCGCCTCGGCAACCTCGGCCAGCAGCGCGGGCACGTGCGCGCGTTCGGCCGCTTCGTGGGCCCGCGCGAGCGCCGCTTGCGCCTGCGCCGTGCGCAGCGAACGCAGAGCCACTTCGGCAGCGATGAGGTCGGCAACTGCCGATAGCGAGGGCGGCAGGCCGCGCGCGTCGAGACCGGCCAGGGCAGATGCAGCGTCGTCGAGTCGACCGAGCAGGAGCAGGCGGCGCATCGCGATCAGCCGCGCGTGCAGCGCGTTGGCACGATCGGCGCGCGACTCGAGTGTTGCAGCTGCCGCCGCGAGGGTGCGTGGCGAGCCGCTGAAGTCGCGCATCGCGAGCGCGACCTCGGCTTCCGCGACGACGCAGCGCGCTCGCGCCAGCTCCTCGTGCCCACCGAACCCGCGGGCGGCGCGTCGAAGCAGTTCGCGCGCACGCGGATGCTCGCCGAGCTGGGCCATCGCGATGCCACGCAGTGCAAGCGCGGTCGGGTCGTCGCGAAGGGCAACGCGCTTCAGCGCCCCGAGTGCATCGCCGGCGGCAAGCGCCCGCGCGGCCGCGGCGATCAGGGAGTCCATCGCGACAGGCTACATTTTTCCCCTCCCCCGCTTGCGGGGGAGGGAGTAATCGAGCGCGAACATTTCCCCTCCCCCGCCTGCGGGGGAGGGAGTCCTGTCCGGCGCGTAACGAACGGCAAGCGTTGCGAGCGCGAAAGCCTTCCAACCCGCACGCGGGGGAGGGAGTTAGCAGTCCGTGATCTTGAACTCCACGCGCCGGTCGAGCGCATCGCGCACGTCGTCCGTGCCCGTGCCGACGATGTTCTCGCGGAAACCGACGCCGCTCGGCTTGAGCCGTCCCATGAGCGTTGCCGCTTCCTTCTCCATGCGATCCTTGATGTAGTTGGCGCGCTGCAGGGAGAGGCGATCGTTGGTTGCTTCCGAGCCGGTCCTGCTCGTGTGACCCACCACGCTCATGCACGCCTTGGAGGCCGCCGTCTGGCGCGCGATCTGGCGCAGCCAGAAGGTGTAGGGCCCGCTCACCTTGGGATCGGACCAGAACTCGGTGGTGCCGGGGTTGAACAGGAACTTCACGCCGAGGCTGCGATTGGCGAGTCCGAGCGCGACGATCTTGCCGAACGCTTCCTCGGCCTCGGCAGTCTTGCCGAGCTTCCAGTTGCTGAGATAGATGCCGTTGAGCACGCGGATCTGCTCGCCCGCGGGCGTTCCCGCCACGCTGTTGTAGAGCGTGAGCGACTCCTGGTAGTGCTCGGCGTTGTAAGCGTTGGTGGCGTCGTTGACCACCGGTGCCGTGTTGATGCGTTCGAGATACGTTGGATCGGCCGCGCCGCCAGGCGGTGTCGCGGTGGTGCGAACGTAACCCTCGACGACCTTGTCCTTCACCAGGATCGGACTGTCGCGGTAGTAGGCGGTGGGCGTGGCATCGAGTCCCTGGTCGAGGCTGCGCGCGCTCGATTGCGCGACCACCTTGCCCGTCTTCAGATCGGTGATGGCGAGGTTGATGTCGAACGTGTGAGACGCCTTGTCGCTCTGCACGCGGCTCGTCGTTCCCGTGAGGAGATACTGCGCCTTGGGAAGGTTCGCCGCCTGGAACGGCAGGATCTCGACCTGCGGGTAGTTGTCGCGCAAGCGCGTCGTCACGAGCTGCTCGAGCTGCTTGGTGATGCCGGTCTGCTGGCCCGAGCTCGCATCGATCATCGGATCGACGAGCAGCCCTTTCTTGGAGACCTTCGCTTCCATCTTTGCGAGAAAGCCCGGCAGCGTTTGCGTCTGCTTGATCAGGCCATCGGTCGCAACAGTGACGGCTTGCTCGAACGGCAGTTCGTTCTTGCTGCTGCTTGCGACGGGCGTCCCGCATCCCGAGAGAAGCTGCGTGGCAGGGACGAGCGCACTCAGCAACCACATCACGATCCGAGGGTTCACCGGCAATGCTCCTTCAGAGTGGCTTGTTCGGCCTGGGTCAGCGGCTCGCCGAGCGAAACGCGCTGCAGGATCTCCACGCATTCGGATTTTGTGCTGCCGCCCGCGTTTCGCTTCGTGTTTTTTCCAGCCGGTGAAGATTCGACGACGGATGGTGTAGGTTTCTCGCTCGACTTCGGTGGCGTCGGCTCGGCGGGCTCGACCGGAATGGGTTTCGGTGCCACAGGAGCGGGCGCCGCTTGCTCGGTCGCGGGTTGCTTCTCGACCGCACGTACTGGCGCTGCCGGCGGCGCTGCCACCGGCTCGGCCGTGCGCGGCGGTTGCGGTTGCGGCGAGGACATGAAGTACATCGCCGCGGCGATCGCGATCACGACGACAACCAGCAGCGCGGCAATCGGACCGCTCCAGCGCTTGCGTGCGCTCGATGCAGCATGCGACGGCACGCGCGGCGGCGTTCTCGTGCTCGGGCGCGCGGCGGGCGCGGGCGCTGCACGCGCAGGCGCGGCGACGGTCACCAGGTCGGCCTGCGAGTCCGGCGGTGGGGCCGGCGCGCGCACCGTCACGGGTCCTTCGTCGAGTCCGAGCCAGGTGCGCAGCTCGGCGATGCTCTGCGGCCGCTCCTGCGGCTTGACGCTCAGCGCCTTGTCGATCCCGCGCAGGAACTGCGCGCTGTAGCGCCCGGCAGCCGACGTTGCCAACGGGACCATGGGATCGTTGATCAGGCGCGCCACCGACGGCTCCGGCGCCTTGCCCGTGATCGCGAAATAGACCACAGAAGCGAGCGCATAGATGTCCGTCCACGGTCCCTGCTTCATCGATGCGACGTCCGCGTACTGCTCCACCGGCGCGTAGCCGGGCTTCAGGATCGCGGTGAGGTCGTGCGTGAGATCGCCGATCACGCGCCGCGCAGCACCGAAATCCAGCAGCAGCGGCTGCGCATCTTCCAGCGGCGCGCCCTCCAGCATCAGGATGTTGTCGGGCGCGATGTCGCGGTGATAGACATGATCGTTGTGCAGCAGTGCGAGCGCGTCCAGCAGCGGCCGCAGCAGATTCTTCAGCCACGCTTCGTCAGGCGGGCGCGGCAGCGCCTTCAGCGTTGCCTTGAGCGTGACGCCTTCGTAGAACGGCATCACCATGTACGCGGTTCCGTTCGCATCCCAGAACCGGTACACCTTCACCAGCGAAGGATGATCGAAGCGCGCGAGCAACTTCGCCTCGTTGATGAAGCTGCGCAGTCCGGCCTGGAACGCCTCTTCCTGACGCGCGGAGCGCACGATCACGGTCGACGAATCGGCGCGCGTAGCGAGCGCCGCCGGCATGTACTCCTTGACCGCGACCTTGCGCTCGAGCACATGGTCGTAGGCGAGGTAGACGATCCCGAAACCGCCGACGCCGACGAGGCCGGTGATCTCGAATTCGCCGAGATGGGTGCCGGGCGGCAACGCGTTGCCGCTGCCCGGCTCGCTCGCCAGCGAGCCCGACCGTCCCCCAACCGTGGACCGGATGGGGGCGATGGTCGGCTCGTCGTCAGGAGGAAGACTCACGCATCGCCTCGGTGCGGGCGCAGCGTACCGCCACCGCGGCGGTTTCTGGCCACTTCGCAGGATGCTAAAGGTCACATCGCGCCCGCACCGACCGCTCGTCGCCGAACCGGCGCATCATCGGTCTCATGAAGACCGAGCGGGTGACGTTCGCGGGCGCAGATGGCCAGAGACTCGCAGCGCGCCTCGACTCGCCCGACGATGGCGCGCGCGCCTACGCGCTGTTCGCGCATTGCTTCACCTGCGGCAAGGACATCTTCGCCGCAAGCCGCATCGCCCGCCGATTGAGCGAACACGGCATCGCGGTTTTCCGTTTCGACTTCACGGGACTCGGCGCCAGCGAAGGAGAGTTCGCCAACACCAACTTCTCGTCCAACGTCGCGGACCTGATTGCGGCTGCCAACCATCTGCGGCAGGCGTATCTTGCACCGACTCTGCTCGTGGGCCACAGCCTGGGAGGCGCGGCGGTGCTTGCCGCGGCGGACCGGATTGCCGAGGCGAAGGCGGTCATCACGCTCGCCGCGCCGAGCGATCCCTCTCACGTTACCGGGCTGTTCGGCGATCACGTGGCGGAGATCGAGCGCTCCGGCGCAGCCGAGGTCGTGCTGGCGGGGCGTCCTTTCCGGATCAAGCGGCAGTTTCTCGAAGACGTCGCCGAACAGAATCTCGCCGCGAAGGTGGCCGCGCTGCGCCGCGCGCTTCTCGTGATGCACTCGCCGAAGGATGCAACGGTCGATATCGCCAACGCAGCGCGCATCTTCACCGTGGCGAAGCATCCGAAGAGCTTCATCTCGCTCGACGGTGCCGATCACCTCCTCAGCGCACCAAGGGACGCCAACTACGTCGCGGACCTGATCGCGGTGTGGAGCGAACGCTACGCGAGGGCCGACGCCAATTTCTGACGCTCACCGCGCGGCGGCGCCGAGCGTGGTCGCGATGCCCGTTCCCGCTTTCAGCGCGAGCGTCACGGGCGTCTTCTCGCAGATCTCGGCGAGCTTCGCGCGCTGCTCGGCGGTGAGTGCACCCGACATGGTGATGTTGCGTTCGATCCGGAAGCTGTCTTCCGATCGATACACCGCCAGGTCGGCCGTCACGGTGCCGAGCGGCCATGCCTTGCGCTCGGCGTACATGCGCAGCGTGATCGAGGTGCATGAACCGAGTGCCGACAACAGATATTCGAACGGCATCGGTCCCGCATCCGCGCCGCCGCGTGCGGGACGTTCGTCGGCCAGCATGCTGTGGTGGCCGCAGCGCAGCGACTGGCGATAGTTGGGATCGGTCTCTGCGGCGACAGCGGTGCAACGGGCAATGAGAAGTTCCGATGGGGAAGACATGTGTCTCTCCTCGAAGCGATCTCTTCGTGCTCAGGTGGGCGCTTGCGCGCGCTTGACCAGCAATGACTTGAGCCAGCGACAAAACGCCGTCGCCGCCTGCAGGTTCGACGAGCGCGGGTTGACGAAGGCCGCGTAGCGCGCGCCCGAGCGGATCGCCGCCTTGGACAGGCATACCAGCGTGTGATTCGCCAGCTGATCGGCAACGAGGAGCTTCGGGACGACGAGAACGCCCGCACCGCCGATCGCGCGCGCGATGGCGAGGTAGAAATGCTCGTCCACCGCCTTCACGTCGAGCTTCTCGGGCGCGATGTCGTGTGCGCGTGCCCACGTAGCGAGAAGTTCCGGTCGCGAGCGCGCGCTCAGCATCGGCCAGCGATGCGGCGCTTTGTCGGACCAGATCTTCGCCTGTGCGGGCGAGGCGACGCAGACGAGCGTCTCCGTCGCGAGCTCCCAGCATTCGGCGCCGCTCACTTCGAGGTCTCGCGTGATCAGCACGTCGAATGCATCGCGAGGCTCCGTGGGTGCGAGCGACGTCACGAGATCGACCTGCACGGCGTGCTTCTCGCTGAAGGCAGGCAGCGCCGGCATCAAGACCGCAAGCGCCAGCGTCGGCATCGACGTGCGGACTTGCAGTCGGTCGCTGCGCTGGCGCGGCTGCACCAGTTGTTGGCTCGCAAGCTCGATCGCCGCGAACGCATCGTGCACGGCGTCGTAGAGCTGCGAGCCTGCGGGAGTGAGCGTGGCCTGTGCGCCGCGCCGCTCGAACAGCCGCGACCCGCCGATCCGCTCCAGGGCAGCGACGTGGCGGCTCACCACGCCCTGCGTCACGCCGAGCGCGGTCGCCGCGCGGGTGAAGTTTCGGTGCCGTCCCGCTGCGACGAAGGCGCGCAGGGCGGTGAGCGGCACGTCGATCGAAGAACTATGTCTTGAAGGCATGAAGTGAAGGCTCAGGAGACATGCATGTCGGACCGGCACTCTTCAATTTCTCCAATCGGAGCCATACGATGCAGGCCAGGTCAGCGCGACCGGTGAAGTATGCACCGAAGCCATGCTGCCCGATACCTCCGAAAGGGCGAGAACATGTCGCGCATCATCTTCGAGAGCGAGGCTGGAAGCGTCGTTTGTCCTGACAAGGTGCTCTGCGACCGCCACGACGGCGGACATCTGATCGTCAATCCGCGCAGGTTGGTCTGGGAGCGCAGCGCTCGATGCGTCGGCGAGCTGCTGGCATGGTCGGTCCTTGTCGCGGCGACGGGCCAGGCGATGCTCGACGTGTTGCCGGCGCTCGAAGGCGGCTGTCTCAACTACTGGGACGCGGGCAACTGGTCGTTGAACGAACTGGCCGCGCCGGCAGGACGCAAGCGACCGGTCGAACGCCGGCGCGTTCACCAGCACATCTTCGGTCGCAGTCCGAGGGCCCAGCATCATGACTGGCGTTGGGGCGAGTCGCAGCGCTTTCCAGACTTCGCCGATGCCGATGCGTGGTGCGCGCAGTTCGCGCCGTTGACCATGGAAGAATCCGACGCGATCGCAGCGCGAATCGCGGCGCTGCTCGCGACGCGCTGTCGAATTCCCGACATGCATCGCAGCGACCTGCGCGACGTGTACGAGTTGCCGCATGCCACGCGAGCCTGCGCATGAGCCCCGAGGCGCTCGTTCTGGTTCTCACCGGCGCCGGATGCCACGCGACCTGGAACATCCTCGCCAAGCGTTGCGCGGGCGGCGTCGTCTTCGTCTGGCAGTTCGGGCTCGTGAGTCTCGTGCCCGCCGTGCCGCTCACGCTGTGGTACTGGCACGCGCACCAGCCGGTGATCACGGCCGAGATGTACGTGGCGGTCGCGGCGAGTGCGCTGGTGCACGTGCTGTATGCGCTGACCCTGCAGCGCGGGTATCGCGCGAGCCCGTTCTCGGTGGTCTATCCCGTTGCGCGTGGCAGTGGTCCCGCACTGACTGTCATTGCCGCGGTGGCACTCTGGGGCGAGCAGCCCAGCGCGCTCGGCTGGATCGGCGTGACGGCGGTTCTTGCCGGCGTCTTCTTCGTGGCGGGCGGCGTTCGCCTGCGCGGACTGTTGACGGCGGACTGCGCTCGCAGGGGCGTGTACTGGGGCGTCGCAACCGGAGCGCTGGTCGCAACGTACACCGTGCTCGATGCCTGGGCGGTGAAGTCGCTCGGCATGGCGCCATTGATCTTCTATCCGCTGAGCCTGATCGTGCGCGGCGTCGTGTTGACACCGCTCGTCGTCGCGCGCGCGAGCACGGCGCGCAGCGAGTGGCGGAACAACCGCGCCGCGATCGTCGGCGTCGGGCTGCTTTCGCCGGCCGCCTATCTGCTGGCCTTGCTCGCGCTGCAAATGGCGCCGCTCAGCTACGTCGCACCGGTGCGCGAGGTTTCCATGCTCATCGGTGCACTCGTCGGTGCCCGTCTGCTCAGCGAGTCGCTGACGAGAACCCGCCTCGTGGGCGTGGTTCTGCTTCTTGCCGGCGTGCTGGGTGTTGCCGTGGCTTGAAACGCGGTGATCGCATTGCCGGGATCGTCACCCGATCGGCGCGGCAACTAAGGTGAAGCGGGATCGTTGCATGGGAGAAGAAGTGAATCAACCGATCCACTACGACCTCGTCGTTCCGGTCGGCGCTGCCGAACACGTGCTCGGCGCGCACGACGCAGCAGTGACCGTGGTCGAATACGGCGACTTCGAATGTCCGAGCTGCAGGCAGGCGGCTCCGTTGCTGAAGCATCTGCTGGAGCGATTCGCCGGCAAGCTGCGCCTCGTCTACCGGCACTTCCCGCTCGAAGAGGTGCATCCACATGCGCTCGGGGCGGCCGAGGCCGCGGAGTGTGCGGCAGGGCAGGGCCGCTTCTGGGCGATGCACGATCTCCTGTTCGAGAACCAGGCGCACCTGAAAGCGAAGCAGCTTGCACGCTACGCGGAGCAGCTCGAACTGGACATGACGCGCTATCACGCCGAGATCGGCGACCACGTCTACCTGCAGAGAGTGCGCGAGCACATCACCGGCGGCCGGCGCAGCGCGGTACGCGCCAGGCCGGGCCTGTTCGTCAACCGCAAGGTGGTCGATTTCTCGTTCGGTCCGCAGGCGCTGACCGAGGCGGTCGATCGGGCAGTGCACCCGCGCTGACCCGGACACACAGGGCCCGTGGATCGGGCCCGCATATGTCCGACAAATTGGATTTCGCGTATATTTGTCGGACAAAAGCGATGGGCCTGGATCGATGCGACGGGCCCGCGGGTGGTGGACCCACGATGCATGTGCTCGTCACCGGCGCGACCGGCAAGGTCGGGCGCCGTTTTGCCGATCGTCTGCTGCCCGCCGACTCCGGTCGCGCAGTCGCTTCGCTGCGCGCGCTGTGTCACAACCGTTCCCTTCCTGTAGACGATCCGCGCCTCTCGAGCGAGCGCGGGTCGATCGCCGGGCGCGAGACCGTCGCGCGCGCGCTGGCCGGCATCGACCACGTCGTGCATCGACGAGCGCCCTATCGAATCGGCCTGGAGCTACCACAGGCCCGCCGACGACCCGCGGAGGGCTTGGTACCCCGGCTAATAACCCGGCAGGCGGGTCGCCTGCGCAAGTAGCAACGAGGAGACCTCATGAAACTCGCTTGGAGCTCGCTCGCCGCCGGAGCCGTCCTGGCCCTGGCGCTGGGCGTTTCGACCTCCGCCATGGCCCAGAAGAAAACGCTGGTGTTCGTCGTGAACGGTGCGTCCGACTTCTGGAAGATCGCCGAGGCAGGCGTGAAGAAAGCGCAACGCGAACTACCGAAGTACACGCTGCAGTTCAAGTATCCGGAACAGGCCGCGGCGGCGGTCCAGCAGCGCGTGATGGAAGACCTCGTCGCCGCGGGCGTTGCCGGCATCATGGTGAGTTCGGTCGACCCGAAGAACCAGACCGACGGCCTCAACAAGATCGCATCGCAGACGCTTCTGTTCACGACCGACTCCGATGCGCCGCAATCGAAGCGCGTGGCCTACATCGGATCGTCGAACGTCGATCTCGGCAAGTCGGCGGGCAAGCTGATGCTGCAGGCGCTGCCGAAGGGCGGCAAGTGCATCGGCTTCGTCGGGCTTCCCGGCGCCGACAATGCGCGCGAGCGCATCGAGGGTGTCAAGGAGACGATCAAGGGCTCGAAGGTCGAGCTGATCGACGTGCGCGGCGATGAGATCGATCAAGGCCGCGCCAAGCGCAACGTCGAGGATGCGCTCGCCGCCAATCCCGACATCGCCTGCCTCGTCGGCTTCTACTCGTACAACACGCCGCGCATCTATGAAGTGCTGAAGGAAAGCGGCAAGCTCGGCAAGATCAAGGTCATCGGCTTCGACGAAGACCCGATCACGCTGGGCGGCGTCAAGGAAGGCACCATCTCCGGCACGGTCGTGCAGCAGCCGTTCGAGTGGGGCTACCGCGGCATGAAGCTGATGGCCGCCTATCTCGAAGGCAACAAGTCGGGGATTCCGAAGGACGGCATCATCATCGTGCCGGGCAAGGTCATCGACAAGGCGAACGTCGATGCCTTCACCGCCAGCATGAAACAGATGATGGGCAAGTAGCACCACCACTGTACGGCGCTCGGCTGGCGTGGCACCGTCCGCGCCGGTCCTATTTGCGTGCGTGTTGCCCCGGCGGCTTTGCCAGCCGGGGCAGCGCAACCGACGCCAACCACGATGGCAGCCCCGTTTCTGGAGTTGATCAATATCCGGAAGACCTATCCGGGCGTGGTTGCGCTCAATGCCGTCAGCCTCTCGGCAAGCCACGGCGAAGTGATCGGGCTCGTCGGTGAAAACGGCGCCGGCAAGTCGACGCTGATGAAAGTGCTGGGCGGCGTGATCGCGCCCGATTCGGGAATCATCCGGACCGACGGCGTCGAGCGTCACGCGCTCTCCGTCCACGATGCGCTCGCCACGGGCATCGCCTTCGTGCACCAGGAGCTGAACCTCTTCGAGAACCTCGACGTCGCCGCGAACGTGTTCATCGGGCGCGAGCCGCTCGTCGGCGGCTTCCTGAAGCTCGTCGACACCAAGGCGTTGCACAAGCGCGTGCGGCCATACCTGGATCGCCTCGGCTGCGATTTCGGCGCGGACACGATGCTCGACACCCTGTCGCTCGCCGAGCGGCAACTGGTCGAGATCGTGAAGGCGCTGTCGCTGAACGCGCGCCTGGTCATCATGGACGAGCCGACATCGAGCCTGACGATCGCCGAGACCGACCGGCTGTTGCGCGTCATCGCCGGACTGAAGGCCGACGGGGTGAGCGTCATCTTCATCTCGCACCGGCTCAATGAGGTCGAGCGCTGTGCCGACCGCGTGGTCGTGCTGCGCGATGGCAGCGTTGCCGGCGAGCTCGATCGCGCGAGCATCAGCCACGCCGCGATGATCCGCCTGATGATCGGACGCGAGCTGAAGGGCAACTACACGCCGCCCGCGCGTCCGCCGGGCACCGATGCGCTCGAGGTTGCCGAGGCGCGCACGTCGACGTATCCCGACGAAACGGTGAGCCTGACGGTCCGTCGCGGCGAGATCCTGGGACTCGCCGGCCTGGTTGGATCGGGCCGCACCGAGCTTGCGCGTGCGCTGTTCGGCATCGATCGGCTGCTCGCGGGATCCGTCAAGGTGGAAGGCGAGGGAATCGCGGTCGGCTCGCCGCGTGCCGCGATCGATCGCGGACTTTATTTCGTGCCGGAGGACCGCAAGCGCGATGGGCTATTGCTCGACGTCTCGGTCGCCGAGAACATCTCGTTGCCGAACCTGCGATCGTTCGCGCGCCGGATGATCGTCGTCGTCGCCGCCGAACTGGCAAACGCCGAGCGGCAGAAGAAGAGCCTCGATATCCGCGTGCCGTCGGTGACCACCGCGGTCGGGTTGCTTTCGGGCGGCAACCAGCAGAAGGTCGTTCTCGCCAAATGGCTGTCGATGAAGCCGCGCGTGATCATCCTCGACGAGCCGACGCGCGGCATCGATGTCGGCAGCAAGAACGACATCTACAGCCTGTTGCGCTCGCTCGCCGATTCGGGCGTCGCGATCCTGATGATCTCTTCCGACATGGAGGAGGTGATCGGAGTCTGCGATCGCATTGCGGTGATGCACGAGGGCCGCATCAGCGGGCTTCTTGATCGGCCCGACTTCAGCGAACAGAATGTCCTGAGGCTGGCCGTGGGGGCGTCGGCCGCCTGACGTCCGGACGCAAATCCAATCCGCGCACGAGGTCGAAGTGATCTTCAAGAAAGATGTTGGCCTGCTCGTGCTGATCCTGCTGGTCGGCACGGTCGTCGCGATCATCAATCCGCGCTTCCTCCTCGCCGCCAACGTCTCCAACACTGCAAACCAGGTAGGACTCTTCGGGATCATGGCGATCGGCGAGGCGTTCGTCATCCTGACCGGCGGCATCGAGTTGTCGGTCGGCGCGATCGCCGCACTGCTTGGCGCGGTGTTCATCGATCTCATCGTCAATTACGAAATAAGCTGGCCGGTTGCGGTGGTGATCGTCCTCGGGGCGGGCCTGCTGATGGGCCTCGTCCATGGCCTGCTGGTCGCCAAGCTCGGCATGCAGCCGTTCGTCGTCACTCTGTGTGCGCTGCTGATCTACCGCGGCACCGCGCGCTACTACACCAATGACGCGACGGTCGGGTTCGGTTTCGGCGCGAGCTTTCCGGACCTCGAATGGCTGACCGCGGGACGATCGGAGCTGTTCGGTCCCGTCGCGCGCATGTTCGGCTACGCCGAGCCGACGATCGCCGTTCCGCACACGCTGATCGCGCTCGTCATCGTCACGGTGATCGCGGGCGTGGTGCTGCACCGGTCGGTGTTCGGGAGGTATCTCTTCGCGATCGGCAAGAACGAAGAGGCCGCGCGTCATTCGGGGATCGGCACGGCGCGCATCACCATCGCCGCGTACGTCATCTGCTGCGGACTCGCCGCGTTCGACGCGATCCTGCTCGCGATGTACACGCGCTCGATCTCGCCCGCCGTGCACGGCAGCTTCTACGAGCTCTACGCGATCGCGGCCGCGGTTCTAGGCGGCTTCTCGCTGCGCGGAGGCGAAGGTTCGATCATCGGCGTGGTGCTCGGCACGATCCTGCTGCAGATACTCCAGAACCTCGTGAACCTGCTCGGGATCCCGAGCTCTCTGAACTTCGCGGTGATGGGCTCGGTCATCCTGCTCGGCGTGCTGGCGGACCAGCAGATCTCACGCTACCGGCAGCGCTCGCTCGCCCACGCGCGCCGAATACGGAGCGCGCCGGAAGGCGCGAGCGAAGCGACCTGAGCAACGTCTGAGCGGGGCTTTCGCGACCGACACGTCGCGCGTCAGACGGCGTTCATCGTCGCGTTGGTCACGCTGACCGCGCACGATGGTGCAACGCGCGATCCCGGAGATTGCAGCACTTTCCCGCTGCATTCCGTGCGTTCATACGCATCGCATCGATGCGCTCGCATCCCAGGCGGCGACAGACGGTTCATCGAAGGAGATCAGCGGCTTGCCGCAGACCGGCGGGGCTTACGACGCGCTATCCGGAAACTGAATCGTCTAAAGAGTTGAGGTGAATCTGCCGTTAGTTCGTTAGTTCGAGAGGGGTCGGGAAACCTTTGCGCAGAAGAATTCGCACGCTGCACCAACGATTGCGAGAGAACTTGGCGATGAGCCGTACCGGAAAACTCCGGATCACGCGTCACCGGCCAACGGCGGCCACGCTCAGCCGTGGTCTGACGCTGGTCGAACTGCTGGTGACGATCACCATCCTGAGCGTGCTCGTCTCCGCGGCGGTGCCGTCGTTCACGTACGCGCTCGCCGGGTACCGCGTCTCGGGCCAGATAAACGGCTGGCTTGGCGACCTGCAGTACACGCGCGCCGAGGCGATCAAGCGCGGACAGACGGTCACGATTTGCATCTCGTCGGACGGCGCCACATGCGTGACCGGCAGCAGCAGCTGGCAACAAGGCTGGATGGTGTTCGCCGATGCCAACGGCAACGCGTTGGTCGATGCTGGCGAAGCCGTGCTGCGCAAGCAGGCGGCGCTCAACGGCAACAACACCTTCGTCGCCGACAACAGCGTCCGTTCGATCACCTTCAATCGCGACGGCTTCGCCGCTGGCCTGCCCGCCGGCAACGTGACCCTGACGCTGCACGACTCGACGGGCCAGAGCGGCCTTACGCGCTGCGTCGCGGTCACAACCGTCGGGCGCACTTCGGTCCAGAAGCATGGCGCCGGGAACTGTTCCTGATGCGGCCACATCGCGGCCACATCCGCGCCAAAGGCTTCGGTCTGATCGAGGCGCTCATCGCCGTCGCGGTGGTGGCGATCGGCCTGCTCGGGTTCGCCAAGATGCAGGCGCTCGCCGTCGGGAGCACACACAGCTCGGGAACACGCGCGCTCATCGCAATGCAGGCTTCTTCGCTCGCCGGCGCGATGCGTGCCAACCAGGCGTACTGGGCCGCGGGCGTCGCACCCGCGAGTTTCACCGTGAGCGGTTCGACTTTGACCGATACGACGCTGAACGGTCTTTCGAACGATTGCACGGCGGCGGTCTGCACGCCTGCCCAGATGGCGGCGTTCGACGTGAAGAACTGGGGTACGAGCCTCGCGGCGATGTTCCCGGGCGCCGGCGCGACGATCTCGTGCTCGACCGTGATCGGCTCGCCGATCACCTGCACGATCACCGTCAACTGGAGCGAGAAGGTCGCCGCGGTCAACGCGGCGGTCGCCGGGGGCAGCGCGCCGGTGGTCCTCGCTTACACGCAGCTGGTGCAACCATGAAGCGACGCACGCTCGTTCACCAGGCCGGCATGGGTCTGATCGAACTGCTGATCGCGATGGTGATCGGCATGATCGTCGTCGGCGGCATCCTGTCCGTTCTCTACAGCACGCGCGCGACGTCGCTGGCGCAAACGGGCCTGGCACAGCTTCAGGACGACCAGCGCCTTGCGCTGATGATGCTCACGAATACCGTACAGGTCGGCGGCTACTTCCCGAACGCGCTCACGTCGACGGCGACGACCGAGCTGCCCGCCAATGCGACGTTCGTGAACGCGGGCCAGAGCGTGGCCGGTTCGACCGGCGCCGGCGCTCCCGGCGATACGTTGATCGTGCGCTATGAGGCCGGCACCGCCGACGGCACGCTCGACTGCAACGGACGCAACAACACGTCGGGCGCGAACCTGATGATGGTCAACACGTTCAGCGTCGATGCAAGCGGCAACCTGGTGTGTTCCGTCAACGGCGCCCCCGTGCAGACGCTCGCGGGCAACGTGCAGAACTTCCAGGTCCTGTACGGCGTCGACACGAACAGCAACGGCTCGGTCGACCGCTACATCGCCGCAGGCTCGATGACGACGACCAACTGGAAGAGAGTCTCTTCGGTGCGCGTCACGCTGACATTCCAGAACCCGCTGGCGGGCCAGCCCGGTCAAGCCGCGACGCTGACACCCATAACCCAGACCATTGCCCTTCTGAGTCGCATATGAGTTCCGCGACGACCCATTTCTCGATGCGCGCACAGCGTGGCGTCGCGCTCGTGATCGCGATGCTGGTCCTGATGATGCTGACATCGCTCGGCGTCGCGATGTTCCGCAGCTTCGGCCTGCAGGAGCGCATCGCCGGCAACACGCGCGAAAAGCAGCACGCGTTCCAGGCCGCGGAGAGTGCCCTGCAGTTCGGCGAGTGGTGGCTCACGCAGAACAATGCCGTCACGGGCACGTCGTGCTCCGGTAACCTCGCCGCGACGACGGTCTGCTCGAACGCCCAGACACTGGCCACGTTCACAGGCGGTCCGTGGGTGATCGGTTCGACGTACACGCCGATCAACGTCAATGGCAGCGCGCCGATCACGATCTCGACGAGCGGCGGCGCGGGCACGTACTACGCGTCGCCGCGCCTGTACATCAACTACATGGGTCTCGACTCCACAGGGCAGGCGCGCGTCTATCAGGTGACGGCGATCGGCAACGGGGGCGATGCGAATTCGACTGCCGTGGTTCAAAGCACGTACTCGGTGTCCACGGGAGTAAAGGACCTGGGAGGCCTGTGATGTCTGCAATGACCCCAAACGCCGGCGCACGCTTGTTCATCGCGGTGCGCCTTGCCGCGATCGCGGCGGCGGTCGGCTTCCACGGCGCGTCGCGCGCCGTGGTGATCCAGGATGACCTCACGCAGTCGTCCGCGCAGTTGAACTGGACCTCGCTCAACGGTGCGTGCCTGACGGCCGGAAACGGCACGGGCACGATCCCCGCGTGCGTCGGCCTCAACTATTACAGCGGCGACCCCAACCGGCTGAGCGGCGGCGCAACCGGTACGCTGCCCGACACGGCGGGTAACGGCGCGTTGCGCTTCACCGACTGGACCCAGCAGAACGGCGCGGTCGTGTCCAACTTCACGTTCCCGGCGAACCAGGGCGTCAACGTGATCTTCACGACGGTGACCTATCAGGGCGACAGCGGTGGCACGGGCAAGGACGGCGCCGACGGCATCGGCTTCTTCCTGATGGATGGCGCGGTCAGCCCTAATCTCGGCGCGTGGGGCGGAAGCTTGGCCTACTCGTGCTCGAACTCGAACGCACCGTACGACGGGCTGGTCGGTGCCTATCTCGGCCTGGGCATCGATGAATTCGGCAACTTCCTGAACGAGGCCGACAACACGAGCACGGGCTTCGGATACCAGCCCAACCGCATAGGGCTGCGTGGCGCCGGGAACGTCTCCTGGGCGTGGTTGAACCAGCACTATCCGACCCTCTACCCATCATCGCTCAGTTCGAGCAAGCGCAGGGCCGCCGTGCAGGCGACCTGCCAGAGCGGCTTCTTGCAGGACTACTCGGCGGGGAACGGCGGCACCCCAGTGGCGACCACCACGCCGGTGATGAACTATCAGGCGCTGCCGAACGGCTACAAGGTGCTGCCGAGCACCACTCAGATCGCCAACGAGTCGGCGGTGAAGCGCTCGGACGGCGTGCCGATCATGTACAACCTGCAGGTCACGCAGGACGGCAAGCTCAGCCTCGCATACAGCTACAACGGAGGCGCCTACCAGCCGGTGCTCACCAACCAGTCGATCACCACGTCCAACGGTGCACTGCCATCGACGTTGCGCTTCGGCTTCACGGGGTCGACCGGTGGCAGCCGCAACATCCACGAGATCACGTGCTTCAAGGCGCAACCGGCCGAGCAGGCCGATTCGTCGGCCGGCATCAATACACAACAGACATCGCAGGTGCAGATCGGCACGCAGGTCTATCTGTCCTTCTATCACTCGAACAACTGGTGGGGCCAGCTGACCGCGCAGGACCTCGTCTACAACAGCTCGACCAACACGCTGAACATCAGTTCGACGGTGAACTGGGACGGCGGGTGCGTGCTGACCGGCGGAACCTGCTCGGCAACCAACACCACGGTGACGGCCCAAGGTTCCGGCAGCCGCCAGATCCTGTCGTGGAACGGCACGACGGGCATCCCCCTGCAATGGTCCAGCCTTACGACCGCTCAGCAGAATGCGCTCGATGCCGGCGACGCGACGCCGTACAACAGCAATCGCCTGAACTACCTGCGCGGTGAACGCAGCAACGAGATCACCGCATCGGGCACCGGACTGTTCCGCTCGCGCACCAGCGTGCTCGGCGACATCTTTCACTCGACGCCGACGTGGGTCGGTCCGCCGGTCGCCCCCTATACCACCGTGACGAGCTGGACTGACAGCCTCTATACGTCGGCGACGATGCCCGAGAACGCCACCGGTGCGCAGCGCTATTCGGCATTTGCGAGCTCCAATGCAACGCGCCTGAACGTGATCTACTCCGGCGCCAACGACGGCTTGCTGCACGGCTTCCGCAGCGGCTCGTACGACGGCGTCGTGACGTCCACGGCGCCGCTCGGCGCGTACGTCAACAACGGGGCGACGCCGAACGACGGGCGCGAGATGATCGCGTACATGCCGGGTGCGGTGGAGCAAAGCATCCACAACGGCACGACCAGTGGACTCGACTATTCATCGTCGCAGTATGCACACGCGTTCAGCGTCGACCAGACGCCCGGCACCGGCGATCTGTTCTACAACAACGCCTGGCACACGTGGCTGGTGGGCGGCCTTGGGCCTGGCGGCAATGCGATCTACGCGCTCGACATCACGAATCCGTCGAACTTTTCGGAGTCGAACGCCTCCGGTCTCGTGATCGGTGAGTGGACGGCATCGTCGCTCGGTTGCGTCAACGTCTCGACCTGCGGCGGGAATCTGGGCAACACGTACGGGACGCCGATGGTCCGCCGCTTCCACAACGGGGCGTGGGGCTTCGTGTTCGGCAACGGCCTCAACAGCTCAACCGGACACGCCGGCATCTACATCATCCTGATCGATCCGTCCACGAGTTCGAAGTCGGCGTACTTCCTCGACACGGGCTACGCGGCCAGCAACGACCCGACCGGCGCCAACCGTCCGGACGGCATGACATTCCTGACGCCGGCCGATCTCGATGGCGATCACATCGTCGACTACGTCTACGCCGGCGACGTCTTCGGCAACCTGTGGCGCTTCGACGTCACCAGCAACAACCCGTCCAACTGGGCCGCGTCGCGCTATGGCAACTCGAATGCGACGCCGCTCTTCTCCACGCCGAGCGGGCAGCCCATCACCACGCGGCCGATGATTCTGTCGACGCCGGCAACGAGCGGCAGCAACCGCTTGATGGTCGACTTCGGCACGGGACAGGAGACGCCGCTCACGATAACTTCGGCGACCACCTACGCGAGCGGCACCCAGAGCCTGTACGGCGTCTGGGACTGGGACATGACTTCCTGGAACGCGTTGTCGCCCATGGTTCAGTACGCGGCGCTCACCGGCTCGCGCACGATCGCGACCTCGCAGCTCACGACGCAGACGATCACGTTGCTCTCGGGCGGCACCGCGACGACGGCCGCCACCCGCACGCTGACCAACAGAACCGTCTGCTGGTACAACACCTCGAC
>Ga0335084_10000403_pt1 | contig 36263 bp, 33 predicted proteins | sample Lox_Sample_44_FD_206721 | JGI IMG/M metagenome (GOLD analysis project Ga0335084, IMG submission 206721) | Soil microbial communities from Loxahatchee National Wildlife Refuge, Florida, United States - Lox_Sample_4.4 | ecosystem: Environmental > Terrestrial > Soil > Wetlands | place: USA...
CGGAGCCGGGGAAGGGGCACGCCGACGCGTCGCGCGAGAAGCCGAGGCCGGCCTGCTGGTCGAGGAGCGCGGCCAGCCCGCCGGGCACCTGGCCGCAGAGCGCGCCCAGAGGCGGCGCGAGCCGCGCGATCCACGCGCGCTGCTTGTTCACGACCGCGAAGCAGCGGTTGGTCGCGCGCACGAGACACGCGTCGGCGCCGGGACCGTCCGCCGCGGGGCCGAGCAGGCAGGCGACGACGCCGCCGACGCAGCGCAGGACGCCGCGATGGCGGGCATCGAAGACGCGACGGGTCGTGCGCGACGTGGCGGCCTGGCAGTCGGCCAGGCCGATCGGGCCCGACACGGCCTCGCGCCGCGCGCCGAGCGGACCCAGGCGCAGCGTGCAGGCGTCGTTGCAGAGCAGAGTGCCGGGCGGCTCGCACGTCTCGCCGGCGTCGAGATCGATCGCCCCGTCGCCGCAGCTGGGGTCGCGGCACGTCGTTCGACAGTGATCCGGCAGCACGTCCGAGTTCGCCGGGCCGTCGTCGCAGTCCTCGCCATCGTCGACGACGCCGTCGCCGCAGCGGGCGGCGGGCGCTTCGAGGGTGCAGTCCGACGCGCATCCGTCGCCGCTGTGGTGGTTGCCGTCGTCGCACTCCTCGTCCGGCTCGACGACGGCGTTGCCGCACGCGTCCGGCTCCCACGCGCACGCGGCACTGCAGCCGTCGCCGTCGTCGGTGCCGCCGTCGTCGCAGTCCTCTCCCTGGTCGACGACACCGTCGCCGCAATACGGGCGCGAGCAGTCGGTGCGGCACGCGTCGGCGACGTCGTCGGAATTCGCCGATCCGTCGTCGCATTCCTCGCCGTCGTCCAGGCGGCCGTTGCCGCACAGGGTGGCGGCGAGACACGCGCCCGAGCCGTCGATCGGGACGCCGAGGCGCGCCAGGAGATCGGCGGCGCGCGGCACGGCGTCGAGCAGAGCCTGGTCGGCCGTGCAGGCGAGGGCGTCGCCCTGGCACTGCGCCGCCGCACCGAGATCGCCGAGCGCGACCGTGTCGGCGGGACAGAAGACGCTCACGAGATCGAGGCCGACCGCGTCGGGATCGAGGACCGTCGCCGCGGGGAGACCCGCGCCGCCGGGCATCGCCTGCGTGCAGCGCAGCGCCGCCACGTCGACGCGGGACTGCAGCCGTCCGAGCGCGCCCAGCCGATGCTTGCACCGCACGGCGACGTCCGTGAGGCACGGATCGCCCGACGCGGGGGCGCTTCCGAGGAGAGCGCCGCAGCGGAGCGCCTCGTCGATGCAGCGCGAGTAGAGGGCGCGACGGTGCAGGACGAACTGCTGCGCGACGCGCGCGATCGAGCGCTGGCAGCGCACGACGCGGGCCGACTCCGGGAGGGCGGCGCGGACGGTGGGAGCGAGGAACGCTGCCGCACCGAGCACCACGAGTCGCGTCCATCGCCCCGGCACGGGCGGTGTGGCCCCGCAGGAACCATGCCAGGCGCGCCCGTGACGGCGACGGCAGATGACGGCGCAAGGGCGTCACGACGCCGCCGGTCCGCGGCCCGGCCGTCGTCGCGATGACGGTGGGAGCACGGCGGATCGCGGATGCTATGGACGTCACTCGACGTCGAGCGCGAGCACGGTCGCCAGCGGATCGAGCATCGCCTCCGGCACGCGGATCGTGACCTCGCCACTCGGGTCGGGGTTGAACAGCTCGTCGATGATCGCGCAGCGGGTGGTGAAGTCGAGCGCGGTCCCTGTCCGCAGCTCGGTCGCGGCGCGAACCCGGCGAATCGGAAGACCGCGCACGGTGACGGTGTCGTAGGGGCGCGACAGGAGGTGCAGGTAGATGCGCGTCCCGCGTCGTGTCGACGGGCCGTAGAACTGCCACGGCGCGAGCCCGGCGCCCGTGTCGAGGATCGCCTCGCCGTAGTCCTGCATCCAGCGCCCGATCGCCTGCAGGCGCTCGTCCTGCTCGGGCGCGAGGCTGCCGTCGCCGCGCGGCCCGACGTTGAGGAGGAGGTTGCCGCCCTTGCCCGCGATCTCGCACAGGGTGTGCACGAGCGCGCGCGACGACTTGTACTCGGTGTCGTCGGGATTCCACGCCCAGCTCTCGTTCATGGTGAGGCAGGTCTCCCAGGTGCGCCCGGGCGGATCGGCCGGGACGAGCTGCTCGGGCGTGTCGTAGTCGCCACAGCCCGGCAGGCGATCGTTGATGACGATGCCCGGCTGCAGCTCGCGGATCGTCGCCACCAGCTCGTGGGCCCGCCACGCGTCGGCGCTCCGCTCCCAGCCGCCGTCGAACCACAGCAGGTCGACGCGCCCGTACTGCGTCAGGAGCTCGCGGATCTGGCCTTCGAGGACGCCGGAGAAGCGCCGCCACTGCGCGTCGGTGGGCCGCGGCGCCATCCCGAATCGATACGGCCGGTCGGCATCAGTGAACGCCGGGTAGTCCGGGTGGTGCCAGTCGCACAGGGAGAAGTAGAAGCCGACCTTGAGCCCAGCCTCGCGCGTCGCGTCGGCGAACTCGCGCACGAGATCGCCGCCGTACGGCGTGCGCGCGATCGAGAAGTCGGCGGTCCGGGTCGGCCAGAGCGCGAAGCCGTCGTGGTGCTTGGTCGTGAGGACGGCGTAGCGCATCCCGCAGCGCTTCGCATGCGCCAGCCATGCGCGCGCGGCCCCCGGACGCGGCGCGAACGTGAGCGCGTTGGCGTGGTACGCCTCGGCGGGCACGTCCTGGCAGTGGTGGAGGTTCTTCACGCCGCCCACGAGCGGCCACGAGAGCTCCCAGCCGCGCTGGCTGCCGTGGCCCCAGTGCACGAACAGGCCGAGTCGGGCGCCGCGAAACCAGGCGGCGGTGGGATCCCTGGTTGCGCTCTCGGCGGACATCGCAGTACGTCATCCTCGATGCAGGACTCCCCGGTCAAGGTCGGACACATGCTGCTCACCATGGTCGATCCCCATCGCGGCCACGAGGTCGCGTACAATCGCTGGTACGAGCGGGATCACTTCTACGCCGGGTGTCTGGTGGGGCCGTGGTTGTTCGCGGGACGCCGCTGGGTCGCGCCGCGCGCCTTGAAGGCACTGCGCTATCCGCGCGAGAGCGCGCTCGCGAAGCCCGACGTCACGGCGGGCTCGTACGTCGCCATCTACTGGATCCACGCCGATCGCTTCGACGAGCATCGCGAGTGGGCGGGGCAGCAGGTCCGCTGGCTCTACCAGAACGGACGCGGGTTCGCGGCGCGGACGCACGTGCACACGCTCCTCTACAACCTCGAGTGGACCCTCTACCGCGACGCCGATCCGGTGCCGATCGAGCTGGCGCTGGATCACGGCTTCGCCGGCATGGCGATGCTGGCCGTGCGGCGCGCGCCGGGCGTTTCCGCCGCTGCGGTCGACGCCTGGTGGCGCGCGGCGCTCCCGCCCGCGATCGCCGGCACGCCGATCGCCACCTGCGCGTCGTGGTCGGCGGTGCCGCAACGGGGCGCGCCGATGGACATTCCGGTCGTCGACGAGCCGGAGCGCCTCCGCATGCACCTCTTCTTCCTCGACACCGACCCGCTCCGCACCTGGCACCGCTTCGAGACCCTCGGGCGCGAGCTCGCGGCGTCCAAGCTCGGCGAGGTCGTGTTCGCGTCGCCATGGCTGCCGACGATCGTCGGCACCGACACCTACACGGACGAGCTCTGGTAGCCCGCGATGGCCGCGCCCTACCGCTGCCGCGACGACGTCGTCGTCCCCGCCGCGAGTGAGGCGTGCTTTGCGGTGCTGCGCGACATCGGAACCTACGCGCGGTGGTGGACGCTCGTGCGCGTCGATCCGGTCGCGGGCGGGACGCGGCTCAGCCCCGGGATGCGCTTCCGCTTCACGGGCGGCCGGCCCGATGGCCGGGAGGTATCGTGGGTGACGCGCGTCACGGCGGTGCACGCCCCGGTGCGGATCGGGCTCGAGTACGACGAGGGCGACCTCACCGGGAGCACGGGGTGGGAGCTCACGGACACCGCGGCGGGAACGCGGGTCGCCTACGTGTACTACGGCGTCACGCCGCACGGTCCGGCTGCGGAGGCGACGTTCGGCCGCTACGGCACCCGGCTCCACAGCGTCGCGATGCGCGAGGACGCGCTGGCGGGGCTGGTCCGGCTGTTCGGCGGCGCGGGCGCCGATCTCGACGACACCACGTGGCGCGCGCACGTCCGGTCCCGTCTCGTGGCCGGCGTGCGCGCGCTCGAGCGGTCGTGATGGGCTAGCGGTTCGGCTGCGGCGTCATCCGCAGGTACGGGCGGAGCGCCTTCCAGCCCTTCGGGAACTTCCCCTTCGCGTCCTCGTCGGAGAGCGCGGGCACGATCACGCAGTCGTCACCGTCCTTCCAGTTGACCGGCGTCGCGACCTTGTAGTCGTCGGTGAGCTGGAGCGAGTCGAGGACGCGCAGCAGCTCGTCGAAGTTGCGTCCCGTGCTCGCGGGGTAGGTGATCGTCGCGCGCACCTTCTTGTTCGGATCGATGAAGAAGACCGCGCGCACCGTGAGCGTGTCGTTCGCCTGCGGGTGGATCATGCCGTAGAGGTTCGCGACCTTGCGCTCGGGGTCGGCGATGATGGGGAAGTTCATCGTCGTCTTCTGGGTGTCCTCGATGTCGCCGATCCACTTCTTGTGCGACGGCAGGTCGTCGACGCTGACCGCGATCATCTTGCACTTCCGCTTCTCGAACGCCGACTTCAGCTTCGCCGCCATGCCGAGCTCGGTCGTGCAGACAGGCGTGAAGTCCTTCGGATGGGAGAACAGGACCGCCCAGGTGTTGCCGATCCACTCGTGGAATTTGATCCTGCCCGCCGTCGTGTCGGCCTCGAAGTCCGGGGCGATGGTCCCCAACTGAATCGCCATGGAATGCTCCTTTCGTTGGCTACGGTGAGACCCCGATGGCTAACCCGCGCCTCCAGCATGGTCAACGGCCGGGACATCCCATGATCAGGCGATGCCGCGTGGCGCGTTGACCCGGCTTCGACGCGCGGGCTAGAGCGACGCACGTGGGACCGCTCCACGGAGTGTTGTCGATTGCGCTCGTTCTCCTTGCCATGCCCGCCCTGGCCGAGGACTTCACGGTCTCGGTCGCAGCGAGCTTTCGCGACGTCGGGGCGGCGATCTCGAGCGCGTTCGAGAAGGAGCATCCGGGCGTGAAGGTCACGCTGAACAACGGGCCGTCGGGCATGCTCGCGCGCCAGATCGAGGACGGCGCGCCGGTCGACGTGTTCGTGTCGGCAGGCTGGCCCGAGATCGAACGCCTGCGGGCGAAGTCCCTCGTCGCAGGCGAGCCGGTCGTGGTTGCGCGCAACGAGCTCGTGCTCGTCGTCCCCAAGGGGTCGCCGTGGATCGGCAAGGACCCGAAGGCGCTCCTCACGTCGCCCGACGTGAAGCGGATCGCGAGCGGCGACCCGGCGACGGTGCCGTTCGGCGCCTACGCGAAGCAGGCGCTCACGGTGGTGGGCCTCTGGGACGCGGTGTCGCCGAGGATGGTGTTCGCGTCCGAAGTGCGTCAGGCGCTCACGTACGCCGACGAGGGCGCGGTCGATGCCGCGATCGTGTACGCGACCGACGCCAGGATCGCGAAGAGCGCGATCGTCCTGGGCGAGGTGCCGGGGTCGGCGGACCTTCGCATCGAGACCGTCGCGGTGCGCACCACGCGGGCGCCGGCCGAGCCGGCGACCGGCTTCCTCGTTTATCTCACCAGCCCGACCGCTCGCGCGATCCTGGCGGCGGCGGGGTTCCTTCCGGTCGATCGTTGAGCGGCATCGCGTTCCCGCTCTGGCTCTCGCTGCGCGTCGCTGTCCTCGCCACGCTGGTGGTCGTGCCCGCCGGCGTGCTGCTCGCGCATCTGCAGGCGCGCTACCGCTACCCCGGGCACGGCGTCGTGACGACGCTCGTCCTGATGCCGCTCGTCCTGCCGCCGACCGTGACCGGCTACTACCTGGTCATGCTCTTCTCTCGCGACGGCCTCATCGGCGCTCCGCTCGAGCGCGCGACCGGGATGAGCGTCCTCTTCACGTTCTGGGCCTGCGTCATCGCGGCGGCGACCATGGCGCTGCCGCTCGTCGTGCGCACGGTGCAGGCGGCCTTCGAGGCCCTCGACCCGACCTACGAGGAGATCGCGGCGACGCTCGGTGCCGGCCGCGTCGAGACGTTCCTGCGGGTCCGCGTCCCGCTCGCGGGGCGAGCGATCCTCGCCGCGGGCGTGCTCGCCTTCGCGCGCGCGCTCGGCGAGTTCGGAGCCACCATGATGCTCGCGGGCAACGTGCCCGGCCGGACCAACACCATGCCGCTCGAGGTCTTCTCGGCCTACCTCGCGGGCGACGATCGGCGCGCCCATCTCCTCGTCGTCGTGCTGACGATCGTGTCGGCGATCGTCATCGTCGTCGCCGAGCGCCTGGCGCGGAGGGCGGCGGCGTGAGCCCCGCACTCCGCTTCCACGTCACGCTCCGCGTGGGCGCGCGCGAGTGGCGCCATCAGGCGACGATGGACGGGCCGGGGACCCTCGTCCTGTTCGGACCGTCGGGGGTGGGCAAGACGATCACGCTGCGTGCGATCGCCGGTCTCACGAGCCCGGTGGCCGGCATGATCCGCTGCGGGGAGCGCACGCTCTTCGACGCGGCGGCGCGGATCGACGTGCCACCGCAGGACCGCGGCGTCGGCTACGTGCCGCAGCACGCGGCGCTGTTCCCGTACCTGACGGTGCGCGGCAACGTCGGCTTCGGCGTCGCGCGGCAGGAGCGTGCCGGGCGCGTGGGTGCGTTGCTGGACGAGCTCGGCATGAGCGGGCTCGCGGACCGCTGGCCGGCGGCGTTGTCCGGCGGCGAGCGCCAGCGCGTCGCCGTCGCCCGCGCCCTCGCGCGGCGGCCGACGCTCCTGCTCCTCGACGAGCCCTTCTCGGCGCTCGACCGCGCGGCGCGGCTCGATCTGCGGGCGTGGTTTCGCGCCCACGTGCGCGCACAGGGTCACGTGGTGGTGCTCGTCACCCACGACCGCGAGGAGGCGATGGAGCTCGGCGATCGCCTGGTGCTGCTCGACGACGGACGCACGATCGCCGAGGGGCGGCCGGCCGACGTGCTCGCAGCCGCCCTCTGACCTTGACAGCCGGCGGCGACGGGGCGCAGTGTTCCCGCGGATGGACGAGACCTCGAGCGACACGCCCGAAAATTTGTCACGCCTCGTCGAGATGCTCGAGGAGGCGGTGCGGACGGTCGACGAGCTCGATGCCGATCCCATCGTTCGCCGCCTGCTCGAGGCGTTCCGCCTGATGCCGATTCAGGACCGCGAGGTGGTCGTCGGCGCGATCGAGCGCGAGGTCCAGGCGCGCCGGCTCTCGCGCGCGACCGAAGAAGCGACCGGTCAGACGATGCACCCCAACCCGAACGCGCGCCTCTATCTGCGCTCGCACGAGACGGCGGTGCCACGCTCGCTGCTCGAGCGCGACGAGCTCATGCTGGCGATGCTGAGCGCGTTCCGCGTGACGCCGATCCTGATCGTCCCCGAGATCCACGCCGAGTGGATGGATGGGACGCGCGCCGCGCTCGAGCACGTCGAGCCGGAGACGCGCACAGTCGTCGCGCAGCTCCTGCGCGAAGTGTTGGCGATGGTGGAAGAGGACGTCTCGACGTCGCCGGGCGACGCGACCGCGCATGCGTCACTCCACGCGTTGGAACACGAACCAGCGAAAGCCCGATAGCGGCGCCGTCGGGTACTCGGTCTCCAGGCGATAGCGCGTGCCGAGTCGATCGGTGAGCGCCGGCGGCGGCGGCGCCTCCCCGAGGGCGCGATGCGCGACGTACCACCGTGGCCCCGGGGCGGTGAGCTCGTTCACGCGCACGTAGCGGATCGGTTTCGGGAAGCGCGGGGCGAAGTACTCGATCACGAGCCTGTTGCGGAAGTCGTGATCGCTGCCGACGGCGAGCGCGTCATCCGGCGTGTGGCGGACCATGTAGGCGAGGGCCTCCTGGTAGGCGCCACGGCCGTCGCGGAGCAGCCAGGCGATGCGCGCGCCGTTGCCCGCGAGGAAGGCGGCGAGCATGGCGGCGGCGAGGATCCGCGGGACGATGCCGCGCGTCCAGAGGGCGGTGAGGAGCTGGGCGAAGACGAGGAGCCAGAGCGTGGCGCTCACGAGGAAGTAGCGCTCGGCGTAGAGATTCGTCGGCTGCAGGATGCCGAGAAGCAGCGGCGAGCCGACGATGCCGGTGAGGTAGAACGCCCACGCGTCGGCGCGCCGGCGCAGGAGGTCGCCGACGCCCGCCGCCAGAACGGCGCCGGCCACGACGGCGAGCACGCCCGGCGGCGTGTCGAAGGGCAGCCCGGTCGTCGTGGCGATGGCGCGCAGGAGAGGGGGCAACGCGCCCTCGCGAGGGCCGCCGCCGACGGTGACGCCGTGCAGGAATCCAACGTAGAAGACGGCGAAAGCGACGGTGGGGACGCCGAGCCACCAGACGACCGTGACGAGGCCGCGCGCAATGCCGTCGCGCCGCAGGGCGCGCACGGCCGTCCAGGCGGCGAGGGCGACCAGGAAGTGGAGCGCGAGGGCGTGTGCGAGGAACGCGAGCGTGAGCGCAATCCATGCCAGCGGCGCGCGCCGGCTGCGGGGGGTGACCCCGTCCCCGAAGGCGATCGCGACCGCCGCCAGGCCGAAGGCGATCGAGAGCGCGTAGCCGCGCGCCTCGGATCCGTAGTGGACGAGCGGGTAGGAGCCGCCGAGCACGATCGCGGCCAGGAGCCGCCGGCCGCCGGCGTGCGGGTCGCCTTCGAGCGCCGCCAGGCGGATCCCGAGCAGCACCGTGGCGACGCCGGCGACCCACGCGGGCAACCGGTAGGCCCAGTCGGAGCCGAGCGGTCGCAGGCAGTAGAGCGCGAGCGTGTTGAGGACGTGGTTGTTGTCGTGGCGGAGCTCGGTCACGATGCCGAGCGGCGAGTGCAGCGTGTTCACCAGCGTCAGCGACCAGATCTCGTCGAGCCAGAGGTCGTTCCACGTGGCGGCGAGGCGCAGGACGGCGGAGCAGGCGACGACGGCGGCGACGGCGATGCGCAGCGAACGGCCGTCGCCGGACGCCGTGGCGTCCACTAGAGCGTGCTCACCGCGTGGCCGCCGTCGACGACGACGACGCTGCCGGTCATGAACGCCCCGGCATCCGACGCGAGCAGGAGGAGGGCACCGTCGAGGTCCTCGGGGCGTCCGATCCGCCGCTGCGGGATGCGCTCGATGAGGCGCGCACCCGCGGGTGTCGACCAGAAGTCGCGGTTGAGATCGGTCTCGACGTAGCCGGGCGCGATCGCGTTCACCTGGATGCCGTGACGCGCCCATTCCATCGCCAGCACGCGGGTCAGATGAATCAATCCGGCCTTGGCGGCGGCGTACGGCGCGAGCTGTCCGATCGTGCGCAGGCCGGTGATGGACGCGATGTTGACGATCCGTCCGGGACGCCGCGCGGCGACGAGCGCCCGCGCCGCCGTCTGCGCGACGAGCCAGGCGCCGCGCAGGTTCGTGTCGACGACCGCGTCCCAGTCCGCCTCGTCGAGCTCGAGCGGTGGCTTCAAGATGCTGATGCCGGCGTTGTTGACGACGAGGTCGACGGGACCAACGGCCTCGGACGCCGCCGCGAAGGCGGCGCGCACGGAGGCGCCGTCGGTCACGTCCATCGCGACGGCGACGGCGCGCCCGCCCGCCGACGTGATCTCGCGCGCGAGCTCGTCCAGGCGATCGGTCCGCCGGGCCGCGACCGCGACGGCCGCCCCGTGCGCGGCGAGCGTCCTCGCGAAGTGGTGGCCGAGACCCGCGGAGGCGCCCGTCACGAGCGCGATGCGGCCGGTGAGGTCGAAGGGTGCCGGCATGCGGGCGGTCATAGCGCAGGCCGGGGCGCCGATCGACGGCTCAGGCGATCCGGTAGCGGCGCAGCTCGGGGACGCGCGCGGCGATCACCGCCAGCACGACCAGGCACGCGAGCCCGCCGCTCACGACGGCGAACGGCGCGCTCGTGAGCGCCGCTACGAAGCCCGACTCGGCGGCGCCGAGCTGGTTCGACGCGCCGATGAACAGGAAGTTGACGGCGCTGACGCGGCCACGCACCTCGTCGGGGGTCGAGAGCTGGATGGCGGTGCTGCGCATGACCACGCTCACCTGATCGGCGACGCCGACCAGCATGTAGGCCGCGACCGAGAGCGGGAACCACCGCGACAGCCCGAAGACGATCGTCGCGCAGCCGTAGACCGCGACCGCACCGAGGAGCGCGGGCCCGGCGCGCCGGACGGTCGGCAGGACGATCAGGGCGAGCGAGGTCGCGAGCGCGCCCAGCTCGAGCGAGGACGCGAGGAGGCCGTAGCCCCGCGGTCCCACGTGCAGGATCGTCTCGGCATAGACCGGAAGCAGGGCGGCCGCGCCGCCGAAGATCACGGCCAGCATGTCGAGCGTCATGCAGCCGAGCACCACCGGCTGCCGTCGCACGAAGCGGAGCCCCTCGCGGATGGCGTCCAGGCTGACGCCGCGCTGCGTGCTTCCCGTCGGCGGGCGCGGGCCGAGGAACGCGAGGCCCACGAGCGACCCGAAGACGAGGACCGCGTAGGCGCCGTACACCGACCCGATCCCCGCGGCGGCGATGAGCACGCCGCCCAGCGCCGGACCGGTCGCGAACGAGAGGGCCTGCGTGGTGGCGGCGATCGTGACCGCGCGCGGGAAGACCTCGCGCGGGACGAGCGTCGGCAGCAACGCGGCGCGGGCGGGGTTGTCGAACGCAGCCGCGGCGGCGACGACCACGACCAGGCCGTAGAGGAGCGGCAGCGTGACGGCGCCGCGGGCGGTCGCGACCAGCAGGACGACGGCCGCCGTCATCGCCACGCTCTGGGCCGTCATCATGATGGCGCGGCGATCACGGGTGTCGGCGACGGCGCCACCCACCAGCACGAGCGCGAAGCCCGCGAGGAACTGCACGAGACCGACGAGCCCCAGGTGGAAGGCCGATCCGGTGATGGCGAACACGTGCCAGCCGATGCCCGCGCGCAACATCATCATGGCGGCACCCGAGCAGAAGCGGCTCGCGAGGTACGCGACCAGCGTCCGGGAGCGCAGGGGATGCGGTGGCACGGGCCGCGCAGGGTATCGCGCTTGCGCGCGCCGTTCGACTTGAGGCAGCACTGCCCGCGTGCCATCGATCACGGTCGCGCTCCCGGGGTGGACATGAGGGCGCGTTGGCGCGAGCTCGCGCTCGCCGCCGTGCTCGCCGCGAGCCTCGGGGGATTGGTCGCCGCCCGCGGCGGGTTCGGCGCGCGCATCGGCGGAGCGGATCTCTACGCGACGTTCCTCGCAAAGTATCGAGCGGCGGCCGACGCGATCGCGGCCGGTCGCGCGCCGCTGTGGAACCCGGACGAGTACTGCGGCCTGCCGCTGCTCGGAACCGCGCAGGGCGCCGTCCTCTACCCGCCGGTCGTCGTGACGAGCCTCGCGATCGCCTCGCCGTGGGCGGGGTTGCAGGTGCTCTACGAGGTGCATCTCTTCGCGCTGGTCGCCCTCACGATCTGGTTCCTGGCGCGCTCGGGCGTGGGGCTCGCGGGCGCGACGCTCGCGTCGGCGCTGGTCGTGGCCAGCCTCTTCGACGGCGCGGCGGACGCGGGCCGGGACCATCCGAGCTTCCTGTTCGCCCTCACGTGGGTGCCGGTCATGCTCTTCGCCGGCTCGCGGCTCGACGCACGCTGGCGGCCCCGTGCCGTCGCGCTGCTCGCGGGCGCGAGCGCCCTGCAGTGGCTCGCGGGCTACCCCGAGTTCGCGATGGACATGGCGCTCGTGGTCCCGCTGGTCGTGGTGCTCGGACCGCCGCCCCGCGCCCGACGGCTCGCGGCGGCGGCGCTCGGTCTCGGGTGCGGTGTGCTTCTCGCCGCGCCGCAGATCCTGACCCTGGCGGAGACGACGGCGGAGAGCGTGCGGGGCCAGCCGGGACGCACGCCGTCGTTCGTCGCGCTCTTCCAGATCTTCGACGCGCGATACCTCGTGACGGTGCTCTTGGGCCGCATGGGCGCGGCGGGCGTCGTCTGCCTCGCCCTCGGCATCGCGGCCGGCGGATGGCGCCGGCGCGCGTGGCTGGGAGCCTTCCTGCTCGCGCTCTTCGCGCTCAACCGCCCCCTCTCGTATCTGTACGACGTCTATCCCTTCTCGGGCGCGCGCTCGGCCTACGGCTGGCACCACCTGTGGCCGGTGTTCGCGGCGTATCTCGCCGCGGTGGGGCTGGAGGTCATGCGCACGGGCACGGCGCCCGCGCTCGCCTCGTCGTCCAGCCTGGTCGTCGCGGCGGCCGCCGCCGCGGTCGGTCGCGGAACGGAGGCGCTGGCGGCGTTCGCGTGCGGCGTGGCGGCGTTGCCGATGCTCGCGCGCCGGGGCGCCTGGCTCGTCGTCGTGTTCCTGGCGGCGGTTCACGTCGTCGGCGTCGTGGCGGGCGTGCCGACGCGCGGGACACGCCTGCCGCCCGATCTCGCCGCGCTCGCGCCGCGGGTGACCGCGCTCGCCGAGGTGCGCGCACGCATGCCGGGCGCGCCGCGCGTGGTGGCGGGCCCCGAGCTGCGCGCGGGCGTGCCGCTGCGCGACGACCTGCCGTCGCCGACCGGGCACGAGCCCGCGCTGCCCCCGCGCCGCGTGGTCGACCTGCTCGCGCACGTCGGGCTCGACGGCCTCGTGACGGGCCTCTTCGAGCGCCGGATGTGGGAGCGGATGGCGGCGGCTCCGAACGTCGCGGCGGCCCTCGCCGTCGGGATGGTGGCCGCGCCGGCGGCATTCGCGCCGATCCTCCAGCCCGCGGGCTGGGCCGAGGTCGGGCGCCTGCCCGACGGCGATCGGATCCTGTTCCGGGCGGCGCCGCGCGCGCGGCTCGTGCACACCGTCGTGCGCGCCACCGACGAGGCCGACGCGCTCGGCCGCGTCACCGCTCCGGATTTCGATCCCGCGCACGCGGTCGTTCTCGAGCCGGGTCCGTCGTGGCCCGAGGTGGCGCCGGCACAGGGTGAGGAGTCGGTGCGGATCACGACCGACCGACCCGAGCGCGTGGTCGTCGCGACCGACGTCTCGAGCGCCGCCGTGCTCGTCCTCGCCGACACCGACTTCCCCGGCTGGACGGCGCACATCGACGGCGCGCGCGTTCCCATCGTGCGGGCGAACCACGCCTTCCGCGCCGTCGCGCTCGCGCCCGGCGAGCACGAGGTCGAGTTCGCCTATGCGCCGACCTCCTTCCGTGTCGGGGTGGGGCTGCTCGCGGTCGGTCTCGCCGTGCTCGCCTGGCTCGTCTTCGGCTCGAATCGGCCGCTGCCGACCGACTAGGAAGCCGACCCTCGTTTGTCGCGCCTGCTTTGCTGGGCCTTGCGCGCTCCGATCGACTTGAGGCAGCACTGGCCGCATGGGCGTTCTCGACGGGAAGATCGCGCTCGTGACCGGCGCCAGCCGCGGGATCGGCGTCGCGATCGCGCGGCGGCTGGCCGGGGAGGGCGCCGCGGTGGCGCTCGTCGCGCGCACGCTCCACGCGGAGCCGGGCGCGCATCTCGAGGGCTCGCTCGGCGAGACGGTGGCGGCGATCGAGGCCGACGGTGGCCGCGCCGTGCCGATCGTCGCCGATCTCGCAGACCCGGCGAGCCGGGCGCGCATCGTGCCGGCCGTCCACGAAGCGCTCGGGCCGGTCGACGTGCTCGTGCACAATGCGGCGGCCGCCATCTACGCGCCGCTGGCGGAGATGCCGCTGCGGCGCCGGCAGATCGTGTTCGAGGTGAACGTGCATGCGGCCGTCGACCTCGCGCAGGCGGTGCTGCCCGACATGCGGGCGGCGGGGCGCGGCTCGATCGTGAACCTCTCGAGCGCGAGCTCGGCACAGCCTCCGCCGCCGCCCGCGATCGGTGTCCCGACGACGATGAGCATCTACGGCGCGAGCAAGGCGGCGCTCGAGCGCCTGACGATCGGCCTCGCTGCCGAGGTCTACGCCGACAACATCGCGGTCAACACGATCGCGCCGGTCGCCGCCGTCGCGACCCCGGGCGCGGAGGCGCTGGTGGGGAAGCTCCTCGCCGAGCACCCCGAGCTGGTCGAGCCGGTCGAGTGGCTCGCCGACGCCGTGCTCGTCCTCGCCACCTGCGAGCCGCGACGGTGCACCGGGCGCGTGCTGTACTCGCGTCCATTCCTGGAGGAGATCGGTCGACGGCGGCAGGTGTAGCGCGTCGCCCGGTGCTCTGAGCCGCAGCCGTCGACATCCCGCAGTGTCCGATCGACCGGACAGCGTGTACAGGCGAACGGACAAGCCTCCACGTCTTTCGGGCCACCACCCCCGCCTCGGCGGTCGGCAGCCCGTTTGCTTACGCCGGCGAGGAGGGCTTGCTCATGCAGCCGGTTCTTGCGCTCCACCGTCGTGCCGGAGCAGGTGCGCAGCGTTCGGGGACCGCCATTGCCCTGTTGTACGCGACCGTCGCCGGCGCCGCGCCTCAGATCTCGATTGGCGTCATCTCGCCGAAGATGGGGGCCTCGAGCGCGACGGGCGAGGCCCACGAGGCCAGCATCGAATTCGCGCTCGGCAAGCGTCGTCAGGTCGCCCTCCCCGATGGTCAGAAGGTCGAGCTTCGCGTGGTCACACGAGACGACCGGGGCGATCCAAAGATCGCCGCCGAGGTTGCACGCGACCTGGTCGAAAACGAGAACGTCGTGGCCATCCTCGGGCCGGTCAACAGTCGATGCACGCGCGCCGTGCTCGACGCCACGCTCGACGTGCCGATCATCTCGGCGCTGTCGACGGCGCAGTCGCTGGCTGGACCGAAGCGCGATCACTGGTTCTTCCGGGCGACCGTCAGCGATCAGGAGCGGATGCGACAGTTCGTGAAGCTGCTGAAGAAGTACGATGAGCTTCTGGCGCCGCCGTTCCTCGTCCTCTACGAGGACGAGGAGTACGGGCGCGGCTTGCGCGACTCCCTGGGCAAGGTGTTCGATCTCGGCAGTGCGACCGTCCGCTCGTGGACGGAGGTCGCTTCCGAGCCGGCCGGAGCCGACGCGAGCCTGAACCACGACTCTCTTCTGCGCCCCGAGTTCATCGCGGGCCTTCCGTCGCCACCGCGAAGCATCTTCGTTCTCGGCAGCAACGGCGAGGGGGTCGTGCTGGCGCGCCAGCTCGACGCGGCGTTGCCTCCGGCTTTCGGCAAGCGGCTGTTCTTCTTCGTCGGTTCGGACGATCGCCTCCGCGTCCAGGCACCCGAGAACAGCCTCACGATCGGCGAGCCGACGGTGCTCGAAGAGGACACTCTCGACAGCCTGCGTGACGAGTTCCATCGGGTATCGGGTCAGAAGCCGGAGGCGCTGCTGGTGACGGCCTACGAGGCGGCGTACTACTTGGTTCCGCTCGCGCTCGAAGCAGCGCTGAAGGGTGTGCACGGCGTCCCTGCCGTGCCCGTGCTGCGGACCCAGCTGCGCGATGCGCTCGAAGCGGGGCAGTTCGAGTCGCTGGAAGGTTGGCGCAGCATCAACTTCGACGGCGGCGAGCTGCGCCAGGCTCCCGTCGTGGCGGTCTATCGTGCCCAGCGCGAGCTGGAGCTCGTGGAGATTCCCGACCCGCCCCCGTACGTCGACATCCAGGTGCCTCGGCAAGCTGGCTTCCTCGTCGGGCCGGTGATGGTGCGCCTGAAGGGCCACTCGGTCGAGAAGGCCCACGTGACGATCTCCCGCGTCGACGGCGACAACGTGCGGCCGGTGTCCGAGGAGGATGTCGAGCTCGATGATGACGGCGAGGGGACGTTGGGGTTCTATCCCTGGTGGCCGGGACGCTTTCGGTTCGACACCGACGTTCGGTTCGCACCTCCGAGACCCGAGACGGAGGTCTGGTGGAGCGGATACTATCTCTTGTCCTTCCTGGGCGCGCTGATCGGCACGTTCCTGTTCGTATCGGTCACGCGCGAGCGTGGCGGACGCGTCTCGCCGAGGCGGATCGTGGAAGGGCTCGTGTGCGCCCTTCTTCTGACGGCGCTCTCGTTCTACCGCTCGGTCTTGCCGATCCTGTCGACGCTGCCGTTGCTGGGAGACTCCCCGGGTTCGTCGGCCTTCATGACGGGATTGGTGGGGGGATGGTTCGGCCCGAGCGTGGTCGTGATCATCCTTCGGTACTTCAAGATCGACGTCGGCGACGACCGAGAGGAAGCGGGCGAATCGCGCTCGCATCCGCCCGGGCCGCCTCCTGCCGAGGCCGCGGCCCACTAACGGCGGCCCCAGCTCGCCTTGACCCGCACTGCGGCGGCGCGCGACAAGCCGCCATGGCCTATCGTGTGATCCAGTGGGCGACCGGCAACGTCGGTCGCGCGGCGGTCGAGGGGATCCTCGCGCATCCCGATCTCACGCTCGTGGGCGCGTTCGTCACCAACCCGGCCAAGGCCGGGCGCGACGTCGGGGAGATCTGCGGTCTGCCGAAGGTCGGCGTCGCCGCGACGAACGACGTCGACGAGGTCCTCGCGACACGCGCGGACTGCGTGCTGTACGCGCCGCTGCTCGCGCAGACGGACGAGGTCGTGCGCCTGCTGCGCTCGGGGAAGAACGTCGTGACGCCGGTCGGCTGGTTCTACCCCGAGCGAGGTCCCGGTACCGCAGAAATCGAGGAGGCTTGCCGCGCCGGCGGCGTCTCGCTCCACGGCACCGGCATGCACCCCGGCGGCTTCACCGAGCGCTTCCCGCTCACCTTCTCGGCCATGTGCATGAACGTCCGCCACGTGCGGGCCGAGGAGTTCTCCGACCTCCGCAACTACCAGGCCGAGTTCGTCGTGCGCGAGATCATGCTGTTCGGAAAGACCCCGCAGGCAGCGCGCGAGAGTCCGATGCTGCAGCTCCTCGCGCAGGGGTTCCATCAATCCATCGACATGGTGGCGACGGGGCTCGGCGTGACGCTCGACACCGAGAAGCGCGACGCGCACGAGATGGCGGTGGCGACCCGCGACCTCGACACGCCCGTCGGACGCATCGCCGCGGGGACGATCGCCGCGCAGCGCTTCACCTGGCAGGGCACCGTGCGCGGTGAGCCCGCCGTCACTGCGCGCGTCAACTGGTTCATGGGCGACGGCCATCTCGATCCGGACTGGCGCCTCGGCGAGGAGCGCTTCGAGGTGGCGCTCGACGCCGATCCGCCGATCGCGGCGACCTTCCACGGCATCCACCCGCCCGAGGTGGGGAAGAACCTCCACCGTCTACCCGGCATGGTCGGCACGGCCATGCACTGCGTGAACGCGATCCCGTACGTGTGCGAGGCTGCGCCGGGGATCCGCACCTACCTCGACCTGCCGCTCGTCTGCGGCCGGCGAGGGTGACGTTCCGCGAGGGTCGGGCGCACCGGCCCGACCCCCACGGCGCGCCGTCTACTCCTTGATCTTGATGTCGACGCCGCCACCGCCGATGGCGATCTTCACGCCCTGGGTGGTCGCGACCAGGTCGATGGTCACGCCGTTCTGGTTCCGCATCGTGGTGATGCTGCCGCCGCCCGCCACCGTCGCACCGGCGCCCACGGCCGTGTAGTTGCCGCTGAAGTCACCGATCTGCTTCAGGTTGTAGACCTTGCCCGAGGCTTCGAGCGAGGTGATCCCGACGTCACCGACCGAAAGGCCCTTCACGTCGATCGGATAGTCCTTGCCCTTGTAGCTCAGCGTGCCGCTGCCCCAGCTGATGCCGATGCCGGCGGCGATCGATCCGCCGCTCAGCTTGACGGTCGCGTCCGGCGTCTTCTCTTCGGCGACGGCGAGCGTGAACGTGAGTGCCACGCCGAGCGCGGCGACCGCAATGAACCCTGCCATCCTTTTCATGGTTCTCCCTCCTAGAGTCGTTGGGCGTCGACCACTACGGTCGCGCGCTCCGCGGATGCCCGTTTCTCCATGGCGAGTCTTGCCATTTCGCGCCAGGGAGGCAATGGGGGAATTTTACCGCGCGTGCACCACCGAGACCGCCTCCGCCGATCCCTCGCCGTGGCAGACTGCGCACGCCTCGGCGCCGGACGCGGTGGTGTTGGTCTCGGCATGCGCGGCGGTGGCGTCGTCGTCGTGACACGCCCGGCACGCGTCCTGGATCGGCGGCGTGGTGCCGGTCACGACCTCGGCCCCCATGTCGATCATGCCGACGTTGGTCGGGAGCACCCCGGCGGGTAGCGGAACGAATTGCGTGCCGGCCGCGTGACAGGTCTCGCAGTCGCGGAGGTCGCCGGGGAAGAGGACGTCGCCGAAGTCCACACCGCCGCTGAAGCCGTAGACGATGTACGGCTGGTGCTCCAGCGCCTCGCCGCGGTGGATCTTGTGGATCATGTGCTTGAACGCGATCGACTGGGTCATCGGATCGGCGCCGTTCGCGATCTGACCCACACGGCGCGCCACGTCGCTGCCCTTCGCGTTGTGGCACATCACACAATACTCGACCCGGTTCCTGAGGTTGCCGTGGATGCTGAAGTCCTTCGAGAACGTGCCGTGGCAGTTGGAGCAGTTGGCGTCGGTCACGACGTCGCGGCGCGGGGCGACCGGCGAGCCGTCGACGCTGAAGTCGAAGACGGGGTTCGGCGCCGCCTCGTTCTGACTCTGGCCGTTCACCATGACGGCGCGCCGCGCCTCGAGCCCGATCGTCCAGGTGCCCATCGCGTCGGCAGGGAGCATCGCCGCGGTGGTGTACGTCGCGAGGCCCGTTCCGTCGGGTGGGACAAGCGTGCCCGTCGAGCCACCGCCGACCGCCGTCGGTGCGATGAGGGGAACGGACGACCCGCCGTAGTCCGTCGTCGGTCCCGAGATGCCGAAGCCGATCCGGTTGAAGCCGCCGTAGCTCGTGATGGGATTGCCTGCGCCGTCGCGCAGGCGGAACTGCACCGTCACGGCCATGTTGGGCGCGCCCGTCGCCGACAGGATCTCCGCCTGGAGGCCAGTCAGCGTCGTCGAGCGCAGCGGGATCGTGTGCGCGCCCGGGACGGTGAGGTCGAACTCGGCGTCCATCGCGGTCTTGTGACAGACGCGGCAGAGCTCTTCGGGCTGCTGGCCGGGCACGTGGTTCGTTCCGGGGGCGAGCCCGTTGATCGACATCATGCCCGGATTCACGTCGTCGTGGCATCCGGTGCACGCGAGCGTCGACGGCAGCGCATGGTAGTTGGCCGCGGTCGCCCCCGCGCCGTGGCACTTCGTGCAGTTCCGGATGTCCTGCGGGAACCCCACGCCGATGATCGTCGTTCCGGTGCACGTGCCACCGTCGCAGTCGGCGTCGGCGGTACACGGCGCGGACGGGAAGGGGCCGTTAACGCACGCGCCCACCTTCTTGGAGAAGACGGCCTCGCTGCCCTGGAAGCCGATGATCGAGTACTTCGCGCCGACGGAGCCGTTCACGACGGACGGAAGATCCTTCCCCATGTGCAGGCGGTGGACCATCTGCTTGAAGTCGATGGTGTTGCCCGTGTCGGGATCGATCGCCTGGTCGGTGTGACAGAGGATGCAGAGCTTCACCTCGCGCCGCCCGCCGCCGTGGGCCTGGAGCGGGTTGTGGCAGGCGTTGCACTGGTCGGTCGTGGTGTCCTCGCGCACGGTCGTGACCGCGCCGCCGGCCGGCACGAAGTCGAAGGTGGGATTCGCGACCAGCTGCTCGCCCTCGAAGGTGCGCTCGATCTGCGCGCCCACCGTGTGCGTGAGCGTTCCCGGGAAGCCCGCGGGGAGCATCTTGCCGAACGTGTAGCGCCACGTGCCCGACGCCGCATCGACGAGCGCGACCGATCCGCCGGAGTCGAACGTCGGCTGATCGGACGACACCGAGCCACTCGTCGCGTGCGTCGTGATGTAGTTCACGTATTTCGTGAAGGTCGTGCTGAAGCCCTCGGTCGACGGCATGTCGACCTGGATGCGGGCGATGGTGAAGCGGACGCGCGCCGTGTCGGGATCCGACGTGGACCCGGTTTTCGGCACGACCGCGACGCCCGCGGTGTCGGTGAGGGTGAAGGTCACCACCACCTGTCCGGCCGCCGAGATCGTCACGCCGGTGATCACCGACTTGAGGCCCGCGCCCGGCGTGCCGAGCGTCGGCGGCAGCGTCGTCGACGTCGACGTCGTGGGCTCGAGGGTGGTGGTCGTGGCGGTGATGGTGGTCGTGGTCGGTCCGGTCGAGGGCGGCGCGGCGGTCGGCAGGCAGACGAACTTGTAGGTGTCCTTGTCGGTGCCCTTGGTGGTGGCGGCCTTGGCGGTGAGCTGCGCCTTTCCTTCGACGAGCTGGCCCTTCGCGTTGGGACCCTGCACGGAGAGCGTGAAGTCGACCGCTTTCGTGCACACCGATGCCTGGCTCGGGAGGCCGAGACCCGCGACCGCCGCGTCGAGGGCGCTCGTGTCGACCTTGCTCTTGCCCACCTTGCCCTTCCACTTGATCGACGACACCTGGGCGAGGCTGCACTTTGGGAAGGCGGGATCGGCGACGTTGATGCACGCGATGGTCGTGAAGTGGCAGGATCCGTTGATCTGCCCGTCGGCGTCGCAGGAGCCGCCGTCGGGGCAGGTCGTGCCGGTGAAGGTCTTCCCGGCGGGGAAGCCGCTTCCGTTCACCATCAGCTCGAGGTGGCAATCGGTCCCCTTGGGACCGCCGCCGGGAAGCGTGACCGCTCCCGCCGAGAACGCCGTCAGGAGCACGATGGAAGCCGCCAGCACGCCTCTGGTCATGGGGTCCTCTGCAGCCGATGTGCCATTCATACAGATGCCGTGTGCCAGCGCGGTTTTCGCGCGGCTACGAACAGTGGAGTCCGGTTTTCCAATCCCCGCCAAGCCTCAGAGCATCCGGCGGGCTCGCAGGTCCCGCAGGACGCGTACGGTGAAGGCCGCGATGCCGGCCGTCCCGAGGCCGAGGCCGCCCCCCAGGAAGAGCGCGATCGTCCGGGGCGTGGGGTAGGCGAGACAGACGAGCATCAGCATGAGCGCCAGGGCCATGCAGACGACGGCGACGCGCATGAGACCGTCGACCCTCACCGGTGTGCCGCCTGCTCGGGGTGGACGGGCGCATGGCAATCGAGGCACGTCATACTGCCGTCGGCGATCGCCTCGGCCGCGTCCGTGTGCGCGTCGAGGTATCTCTTCGACTCGGCGTGGCAGTGCAGGCAGTTGTTGAAGCGGTACGGCTGGTAGAGCTCGATGGGCGACGCGTAGGTCCCGAACTCGTAGTGCAGCATGTGCAGCATGCCGCCGAGCTTGGCGCGCAGCGGGCCCGCGAAGCCGTAATCCGTGTGGCAGGTGTAGCACTGGTCGTCGAGGATGAAACGGTTCTGGTAGTGTATCGCCGCAAGCGTCTTGCTGTCTGGATTCCGGAGGTCTTCGATCCACGGACCCATGACGTGGCACGAGCCGCAGAAGGACGGCTGCTTCGACGCGTCCATCGCACGACCCGCACCGAGCAGCAGGGCGAGTCCCGGGAACACCGCCACCCCGAAGAGCAGCAGCCAGTGGCGGCTCGTCGACTCCGGGATACGCACCACCGCGACCGCGACCAGGAAGACCAGCGCGACGAAGCCAATCGAGAACGCGATCGTGTACGGGGGCAGGGCGGGCATCATGTGGTCGATCCCGCGCCGGCGCCCCTCACTTCAAGCTCAGCATGTAGTCCACCAGCGCCTTCAGTTCCTCGTCGCTGTACTTGAGCTTCGGCATCTTGGCGTCGGGCATCTTCGACTTGGGATCGGCGATGTACGCCTCGAGCCAGGCGCGGTCGCGCTTTTTGCCGACCCCGTCGAGCGGACCGCCCTTCTCTGCCTGCTTGCCGCCCACGCCACCGACGCTATGGCAGAGCTTGCACTTCTTGTCGTACGACTCCGGGGCGCCCTGCGCCTGTACCGTCGCTGCGCCGATCGCGAGAAGGCCAGCTACCATCGGCCATCCGAGCTTCCGTCTCACCTTCGCATCCTCCTTCCGCCGCTGCGGCGGGCGTGTGAGCCAGGACCGTGCATCTTGCGTGACGATCCCGCTCCGTGATGACCTTCGCAAAGCTCGGAAGGGGGGTCGGAGTCAATCCCGCTCGTGGGAACCCCTTTCGTGCCGACGTTCGCCAAAGCCGGCGCACCGCTTGCTCCGTGGCACGGCGTCTTGTACGGCGCGGCAAGCGCTGATGGCTCAGGGGAGGCTCACGACGAGCATCAAGGCGATCATCGTGTGCGTACTCGCCTGCGCCACCGGCGCGGCGGCGGCCACCGTCTCCGAGGCGGGGGGCGAATGCGCCCACTGCCACACGATCCAGTCCGACCGTGCGGCGACGACCACCAGCCACGCCGTCGTGCTCGACTGCAAGTCCTGCCACGACGATCGAAAGCCCGGCCGCGTCGGCAACCGTCACCGCTCGATCCCCAACTGCGTCGATTGCCACGACCAGCCGACGCACCCGGCTCGCAAGAAGCGCCGTTCTGCGAGGGCGACCACGAGGAGCTGCCTCGCCTGCCACGACGTGCACGGCTCGCCCAACCTGTCGCTGGTGGCGACCGATCTGTTCTGGCGGCGGCGCGTCACGGGCGTGCTCTTCACGAGCGAGGAGGGCGCCTCGCCGACGGGCTTCACGCACCCCGACGCGCCCGGCACCGGGCTCTGCGAGACGTGCCACCGCAAGACCGACTTCTACCGCGGGAAGGGATCGAGCAAGCCACACTTCACCGATCGCTGCACCCTCTGCCACAGCCACGATGCCGCCTTCGGGGTCGTGATCTCGCCCGAGAGCTGCGGCGTGTGCCACGGCGACGAGGTCGCGCGGCTCGCCATGCCGAGCAAGCACTCGGGGCTGCCGTGCGCCAAGTGCCACACGCAGGTCGCCGCCGCTCCGGGGCCCGGGCACGAGGCGAGCGAGCCGTGCTCGGCATGCCACGCCGACAGCGCGACGCACGCGCCGGGCGGCGTCGGCATGCCGTGCACGCAGTGCCACGATCCGCACGGCAGCGCCAACACCGAGCTCGTCCGGGAGATGCTGACGACGACCGCCGGCACCGACGTGCCGATCCGCTTCGACAACCGCGACGGCCGTGTCGACGGCAGCTTCGCGAGCGCGTCGATGCCGGGCACCGGGATCTGCGAGGTGTGCCACACGACGACCCGGTTCTATCGCGCCGACGGGATGGGCGAGGACCACTTCACGTTCTCCTGCTTCCCGTGCCACCTGCATGGGAACGGATTCGAGCCGCAGCAGTGAGGACGCCGCTCGTCCTCCTCGTCGCGGCCCTTTCGGCATGCTCGGGGTCACCGGTGCACGTCGACGAGGCACCCCCGCCGTCGGGCGCGACCTACGCCGGCGACGAGGTGTGCACGACGTGCCACGACGAAGCGGCGACCGCGTACGGCAAGACGATTCACGCGCGCGTGCTGAGCGACCCGAGCCGTCCCGAGTCGGAGCGCGGCTGCGAGGCCTGCCACGGGCCGGGCAGCATCCACGCCGACGAGGGTGGCGGCAAGGGCGTGGGCGGCATCAAGGGCTTCGGCAGCGAGGAGACCGCGTCGTCGCGGTCCGCCGCGTGCCTCAATTGTCACGCGAAGCAGAGCGCGCTGCACGACTTCCTCGCCGGGGAGCACTCGTTCGGCACGGTGGCATGCACCGACTGCCACGCCATCCACAAGCCCGGCGCGTCGCCGTCGCTCGCGCAGAAGCCGCCCGGGCTCTGCTACGGGTGTCACGAGGACCTTCGCGCGACCTTCGCGCTCCCGCAGCACCACAAGGTGCCCGAGGGCGTGATGTCGTGCACCGACTGCCACCAGCAGCACGGGAGCCGCAACACGGCCGGGCTGCGCGACGCCGACGATCGCACGTGCTTCACCTGTCACGCCGAGGTGCAGGGACCCTTCGTGTTCGAGCACGGCGCCGAGATCACCGAGGGCTGCACGCGCTGCCACGACCCGCACGGCAGCGTGAACCGGCATCTCCTCATCCGGCAGAGCACGGCGCAGCTCTGCTACGAGTGCCACACCGTCACTCCGTCGACGCACGTGCAGCCGAGCTACCGCGACTGCACGCGCTGCCACGTCGCGATCCACGGCTCCAACACCGACGCCCACTTCTTCGCCCCCTGACGATGCGGCGGCGAGGGGCACTGCTCATGGTCTTGCTCGCGGGCCCCGCGCTCGCAGCGGAGGCGGAGTCGCCCAAGCTCACCCTCGGCGGCTACGACCTCGGCGGCGCCGTCACGGCTGGCTACCGTCTCGTCGACGTCGACGGATCGGCCAACAAGTTCCTTCAGGACTACAACCTGCACACGGGCCTGCGCCTGTTCGACCTCGACGTCGGCGCCACGGCGACGAACCCGGACGAGGCGCCGCTCGACCGCTTCCATCTGGTGGTCGACACGCCGGGCAACGAACCGGTGTCGACCTATCTGCTGACGGCGAGCGACACCAAGAACTGGGATCTCCGCGCGAACTTCGTGCAGTCGAAGTACTTCTACGACATGCCGCAGCTGTTCCAGAACCCGGTGCCGGGCGACAGCCGCCTCGACGATCTGCACGGCTTCGACCAGACGCGCACGAACGGCTCGGTGGATGTGATCGTGCGGCGTCCGAACCTGCCGACGTTCTTCGCAGGGTACCGGCTCTACCAGCTCGAGGGCGACAACACGTCCACGATCTTCCAGAGCCCCAGCGAGACCTTCGTCGTGCGCGCGCCGGAGGCCACACGCGCGAGCGTCGCCCGCGTCGGCACCGAGTTCCAGGCGCTCGGCACGGACGTGTTCCTGCAGCAGGAGTACCGCTGGGTCACCCGCGACGTGGGAGGGCACGGTCCCGTCCCGGGGGGTGCGGCCGGCGTCGATCCGACCGACGGAGCGGTGCTGAACAACTACCAGTCGTCCGGGCACGAGGAGATCGACGCGCCGACCACGACCGTGCGCATCCGGCGTCCGTTCGGCGATCGCGCCGAGGTGACGGGCGCCTACCTCTACAGCCACGCGTCGCTCGACGCGGCGTGGAACACGGTGCGGAACGCGACCAGCGATTCGCCGTCCGTCCCGGTGGCGAGCCGGGTGGCGAGCTCGTCGAACGCGTCGCTCGACACGCAGGTGGTCGACCTCGCCGGCTCGGTGCTGCTGACGCCCCAGGCGCGCTTCCACCTCGCCTATCGTTTCGACGAGCGCGCGCAGAGCGGCGGGATCGACCAGTCGGGCACCGGGGGCCTGCTCGTCGCCGGCACCGGGTACCACGTGCGTCTGAATCGCGTCACGGGCGACGTCGAATACGAGCCACGGCGCGATCTGTCGCTGCGCGCCGGCCTGCGCTTCGCGTGGCGCGACGCGAACCTCTCGGGCGGGCCCGGGCCCGTGTCGACGACCGTCCTCGGCGTGATCGCCGACGCGCGCTACCACCCCGCGCCAATGGTCGACGCCTTCCTGCGCTACGAGACGGCGCAGGTGGACGATCCATATTTCATCGCGGGCGATCCCACCTCGCGGCCGCCGCTCCCCGGTCGCGAGATCACGCTCACGTTCACGAACCGCGGCTCGGCGGGCCTGACCTTCCGGCCGCGGCCGTGGGCGTCGCTCACCTATCGCTTCATCGCCGACAGCCGCGAGAACTCGAGCTTCGCCGCCCATTCGGAAGCCTTCGGCAACAGCCTCGCCGTCACCTTGACCCCGCTGCCGAATCTGACCGCGCTGGTCTCGTACGCACGCCGCGACCTCGACAACCGCGCCGACATCCTGTTCGCGCCGCGCTACGCGCAAGCGACGTCGCTGCAGTCGGGGACCGAGAACGTGCTGGTCAGCCAGCTGACGTACGCCTTCGGGCTCGCCGGCCAGCGCTGGGAGAGCGGCTGGAACGTCTACTACATCCAGACGAGCCAGGCAGTCGGCGTCCCCGGGCACGAGCAGATCGCGGGCCGCAGCCGCCTCGATCTCGATCGCATCGACGCCGGTGCGTTTCTCACCTGGCGCCACGCCTGGATCGAGCCGTCGATCGAGGTGCGTCGGATCGACTACACTGAGTCCGGTTTCGAGGCGAACGACTACCGGGCGACGATCGTATCCTTCAAATTGACCAAGCGGTTCGGCGCCGCCCCGACCCCGTAGCTCAGACGAGCCCGCGCTCGAGCGAGAGGAATGCGTCCAGCACGTCGCTCCGCGTGAGGATGCCCACCAGGCGCTTGCCCTGTACGACGGGCACGGAGCCGATCCGCTCTCCGCGCATGAGGCGCGCGCCCTCGCGCACGTCGGCCTCCGGATCCAGGGTGAGGACGTTCGCGCTCATCACGTCCTCGACGACGATGCTGGCGGGGTCGGTACCGCGGGCGCGCCGGGCGCGGCGCACCTCGAACACGGAGGGGAACGCATCGCGCAGATCGCGGTCGGTGACGATGCCGACCAGACGGTCGTCGACCACGACCGGGAGCTGGTTCACGCGGTGCTCCTCCATGACCCGGCGCGCGTGCACGATGGAATCGCGCGGCCGCACCGTGATCACGTGCTTTTGCATCCAGCGTCCGACGTTCATCACTCCTCCGCGAGCGCAAGTGTCGTGCCGCCGCGCTGCGCGCGCCGGGCCGCGACGGCTTCGCAGGATCGCGAATCGGGCACCGGCGGGTTGGCAAAGGTGCGAGGGGCGGCGCCCGGCGTCGCGTGGGACGGCCGCGCCCGGGAGTCCCCCGATGGCATATCCCGTGCTCCGTCGGTCGGGAGGCTTGGGATGGCGAACTCCAACCGATTGTCGCCACTGGACGCCGCGTTCCTGTACCTGGAGCGCCCCCATCAGCTCATGCACGTCGGCTGCGTGGCGCTACTCGACGGACCCATCCCGTTCGATCGCTTCGCGGTGGCCATGGCGGAGCGCGTGGGGCGAATTCGGCGCTACCGCCAGCGTCCGGTTCGCCCCTTCCTCGATCTCACGTGGCCCCGGTGGGAAGACGACGCCGCGTTCGACGTCCGGCGCCACCTGCGGCACGTCGCGGTGCCCGCTCCCGGCGGCGAGGACGAGGTCCACCGCCTGGTCGACACGCTCTTCGCGACCCCGCTCGACGATCGCCGCCCGCTCTGGGAGACGTATCTCGTCGACGGCCTCGCCGGGGGCCGCGCGGCCATCCTGTGCAAGGTCCACCACGCGATGATCGACGGCGTCAGCGGGGCGCAGGTGCTGGAGGCGATGGCGGATCCCGTGCCCGTCGCCGCCGACGCGCGACCCCGGCCGCAAGGGGCGGCTCCCGCGCTTCCCTCTGCACTCGCGGCGTTGAGCCCTCAGGCGCTCTTGGCGACGGCGCGGGACGCCGTCGAGGCGGCCTCGACCTTCGGGTCGATGATCGTGCAGCCATCCTCGACGCTTCCGTTCAACGGCCCCATCACCGATGCGCGCCGCATCGTGTGGGCGTCGTTCGCGCTCGACGACTTCCTCGCGATCCGGGGGACGGTCGGCTGCAAGGTGAACGACGTCGTGCTGGCCGTCATCGCCGGTGCGCTGCGTCGCTACCTGCACGCGAAAGGCGTGCGATCCGACGGCCTGCGCGTCCGAACGCTCGTTCCGGTGAGCGTGCGGCGCCCCGAGGACCACATGTCGCTCGGCAATCTCGTCACGTCGATGTTCCCGACCCTCCCGATCGATGTCGCCGATCCCATCGCGCGGCTCACCCGCATGAGCGACGAGATGGGACGATTGAAGGAGCGCGGCCAGCCGCGCGCGACGGCGCTCACGATGCAGCTCATGGGACTGCTTCCGGCGCCGGTGAACGCCTTCCTCGCGAGGATCCTCCCGGACGGATCGCCCCTCAACACGGTCTGTACGAACATTCCCGGGCCGCGGGAGCCGCGCCAGATCCTCGGACGCCAGATCACCGAGGTGCATCCGATCGTGCCGCTGTTCTCGGGCATGGGGCTCGAGTTCGCGATCCTCAGCTACGCCGGACGGATCTCCATCTCGGCTGCGGCCGAGGCGAACCTCGTTCCCGACGCCGCCGAGATCCCCGGACACCTCCACGCCTCGCTGCAAGAGCTGCGCGACGCGCTCGGGATCGAGACCGGACCCCGGCCGGAGATCGCCGCCGCCGGGCCGCTGGTCGGCGAGCTCATGCGCTCGCGCGTCGTCACCATCGGACCCGGCGAGTCGCTGGCGACGGCGTATCATCTCATGCGGACGCATCGCATCCGCCACCTGCCGGTGACGACCGAGCAGGGACGGCTCATCGGCCTGGTCAGCCACCGCGACCTGCTCGCCGCCACGTCGAGCTCGTTGCTCATGAACGAGGAGAAGCGGGTACGCCTGCTGGGCCTCGCGCGCGTCGTCGACGTCATGGAGACGCACGTGGTGGTGGCGAACGCCTCCGCGCCCGCGGCCGAGTCCGGCGAGCGCATGATCCGTCACAAGATCGGCTGTCTCCCCGTCGTCGAGGCGGAGGAGCGGCTGGTGGGCATCGTCACGGAAGAGGACTTCCTGCGTTGGGCGACGACACACATGGCGCCGGCGGCGCCGCTGCGCGCGACGGCGTGACAACCGAAATGGAGGGAACCACGATGACCAACGATTCGCAGTGGCTTCGGGACGTCCAGGGCATCGAGCAGCTTCGCGACGAGCTGCGCGTCAAGGCGGCGCTCCTGCGGGCCGACCTTCGTGACGAGATGGCGGCGCTGGAGAAGCAGTGGGCCCGGATCGAGCACGAACTGGCTCCCTTGCGCGCGGCGGCAGGGACGACGGCCCGCGAGATCGGGACCTCGACGGTGGCGTTGCTCAAGACCGTGCGCACCGGCTACGAGCGGATACGGGACGCTGCCAAAGGTCACGGCTGAGGGCGGCGCCAGGAGGAAGCCATGGACGAGAGGACTTTTCTGCGCGAGATCGCCGACCAGCTCGGCTGCGACGAGCGGCGCGCCGAAGCGGTCACGTTCGCGGTCTTCGGCGAGCTTCGCGATCGAATCTCGCCCGAGGAACGCCGCGACCTGCGGGCGCAGCTCCCGACGGCTTTGAAGCGCCTCTGGGAGGTCGGCGATCGGACGGATCGCCCGGCGAACAAGGTCCACCGGCACGAGTTCATCGGCCGCGTGCGGCAGCGCGCCGTCCTGCCGGACGACGACGAGGCGGAACGGGCGGTGCGCGCCGTGTTCCACCAGCTCCAGCGGCTGCTCGGCAGCACGACGGGCCGCGAAGGTGAGGCCTGGGACGTCTACAGCCAGCTCCCGAAGGACCTGAAGGACCTCTGGCTCGACGCGGCCCACTGAGCCGTCACGCGCGCCATCGGACGTGAGCGCACCCACTGGCCGGGCGATGGTGCTCGAGCACCCGCACGGACCGCTCGTTCGTCGCGAGCGGAGCGTGCCGGTGCCGGCACCGGGCCAGGTGCTGATCGAGGTCGTCGCCTGCGGCGTCTGCCGGACGGACCTGCACCTCCTCGACGCCGAGTTGCCCGACATCCCGTACCCGATCGTCCCGGGCCACCAGATCGTGGGTCGGGTCGCCGGCACGGGCGAGGGAGTCGCCGGCCTGCGCGTCGGCCAACGGGTCGGCGTCCCCTGGGTCGGCTACACCTGCGGCGCCTGCGATCATTGCCGGCACGGGCGCGAGAACCTCTGCGACGACGCCCGCTTCACCGGCTACCAGATCGACGGCGGCTACGCCTCGCACTGCGTCGCCGACGCCCGCTACGCGGTCGGGCTGCCGGACGGCTACGCCGACCTCGAGGTGGCGCCGCTCCTGTGCGCCGGCCTGATCGGCTATCGCAGCTTGCGCATGTGCGGCGATGCGACCCGGATCGGCTTCTACGGATTCGGCGCGGCCGCGCACGTGATCGCCCAGGTCGCACGCTGGGAGGGGCGCGAGGTCTACGCGTTCACACGGCCCGGTGATGCGACGGCCCAGGCCTTCGCCACCAGTCTCGGGGCGGTCTGGGCGGGCGGCTCAAACAAGCCCGCCCCCCGACCGCTCGACGCGGCGATCATCTTCGCGGCCGCGGGGGACCTCGTGCCGGTGGCGCTGCGAGCCGTGCGCAAGGGCGGCACGGTCGTGTGCGGCGGCATCCACATGAGCGACGTGCCGAGCTTTCCCTACGCGCTGCTGTGGGGCGAGCGCAGTCTGCGTAGCGTCGCGAACCTCACCCGCCGGGACGCCGGGGAGTTTCTGGCATTGGCGCCCCGGGTTCCCGTACGTACCCACACCACCGCGTACCGGCTCGACGAGGCCAACCAGGCCCTGGCCGACCTCCGCAGCGGTCGTCTCACCGGCGCGGCCGTCCTGACCGTCTCCCGGGGAGACCTATGACACGGCCACCTTGATCTGCTGCGCCTTCGTCTGCTTCGCCTTCGGCAACGTGATCTTGAGGGTGCCGTTCTTCAGATCCGCCGTCGCCTTCGCCGCCTCGACCTCGGCCGGCAGACGGACGGCACGCTGGAACGCCCCGTAGCGGATCTCCTGGCGGTAGTAGTTCTTCTTCTTCTCCTCGTGCTCCTTGCGGACCTCGCCGCGCACGGTCAGCACGTCCTCGTCGATCGCGACCTGGAGCTGGTCCTTCTCGACGCCGGGGACGAGCATCTTCACCGTGACCTCGCCGTCGGACTCCGCCACCTCGACCGGTGGCTCGAGCGCGCCGGCGCCCTCGCGGCCGAACACGTCGCGCACCAGATCCTCGAACGCATCATCCCGGCGCCGCAGCGCGCGGAACGGATCCCAGGTCATGAGAGAGCTCATCGGCTTCCTCCTTTTCCTTGCGAGCGTTCGACCAATGAAGCAGTTGCCGTGCCAGATTGGCCGCGGCGCCGGCGCGATGGCGATTCCGAGGGCTGCAAGGCGAATTCGTGTCGCCATCCGATCGATGACAAGCCGAGGTGCGATTCCCCGCGCTCCGTCACGGCGCCACGCCTGGCCGGATCCTTGCACGCCAGGATGCCGTGACGGCCGGAGAGGGATTGTCGGCCCAGCGCTTGCGCGTTCCGGTCGACGGGGTCGTGCTCGAGGCGGATCTCCATCTGCCGGAGCCGCCGCTGGCCGTCGTGGTCGTGGCGCGTTGCGATGCGCCGCATGACGCCGCGATGCGGAGCGATGCCGCCATTGGCGTGTTCGCGGCCCACGGGCTCGCCACGGTGATCGTCGATCTGCTCGTGGCCTCCGAAGTCGCGGAGGCGCGCCGCAAGTTCGACGTTTTCCTGCTGGCGCGGCGTCTCGAGGCGCTGACCGACACCGTCGCACACCTGCCGGCGATGGCCGGATTGCCGGTCGGCTACGTAGCCGCGGGACCCGGAGCGGCCGGGGCCCTGGTCGCCGCGCTCGGCGACCCACGAATCCGTGCCATCGTCTCGGTGGACGGACGGCCGGACCTGGCCGAGGGGGTCCTCGGCAGCGTGACCGTGCCGGTGCTCCTGATCGCCCGAGAGACCGAACGGGGTATGAACGCGGCAGCATTCGAGCGCATGCGCTGCTCGAAAGAGCTGGCCGCGCTGGACGACCGTACGGGCGACACCCCCATCGATTCGATGCTCGCCTGGCTCTCGCGCCATCTCGTGGCCCCCGCCATGGCTCGCCAGGCCGAGTCGGCCCCGGCTCCGAAGGAGGTGCGAGCGCCGCGGCGACGTGGCGTGCTCGCGCGTCGCCGCCCGTCCCCGCCACCGGCGGCGTGACGCCAATCGCCACCGATGTATTGCCGGGTCCTCGCCTGCGATTTCGACGGGACCGGCGCCGTGGACGGTCGCCTGGCGCCCGAGGCCGCCGAGGCTCTCGTGGCGGCTCGGCGATGCGGCATCGTCACGCTGCTCGTGACCGGGAGGGTCCTCGAGGACCTGCAGATCGCCAAGGTCGACCTGGGAGCGTTCGACGGCGTCGTCTCCGAGAACGGAGCGGTGGTGTCGCTGCACGATGGCGGGCAGCGGATCCTCGTCGGCGACCCGCCGCCGGAACGACTGCTGGTCGCCCTGCGCGAGAGCGGGATTCCGTTCCACAGCGGGGCCGTCGTCCTGGGCACCTGGGAGCAGCATGCCGCCGACCTCCTCGGCCTGGTGCGGCGCCTCGGGCTCGATCAGCAGCTCGTCTTCAACCGCGCGGCCCTCATGCTGCTGCCGTCCGGCGTCAACAAGGCAGTCGGGATCGCCCGGGCGCTCGACGAGCTCGGTCGCTCCCCGCGCAACACGATCGCGTTCGGCGACGCCGAGAACGACTGGTCGATGCTCGTCGCGGCGGAGGTGGGCGTCGCGGCCCGAGGGGCGGTGCCGGCGGTGTGGGTCGGTGCGGACGACCGTTTGTCCCAGTCGTCCGGCGAAGGCATCGCGACCTACGTCCGCCGTCTGCTCGAGCAGGACTGCGTGAGCCCGACCCCGGCACGCCGCCACGTCACGCTCGGGACCAGCACGGACGGCACGCCGGCGACGCTGCCCGCGAGCGGGACCAACGTCCTGATCAGCGGCGATCCGCGCGCCGGGAAGTCGTGGCTCGGCGGCCTGATTGCCGAGCGGCTGCTCGTCGAGGGCTATCGGCTATGCGTGATCGATCCGGAGGGGGATCACGTCGCGCTGAACACGCGACCAGACGTGCTCCTCTTCGGAGACGCCCTCGCCCTGCCCGAGCCGACTGCGATCGTGGAAGTGCTCGTGGCGAAGCCGCTGAGCGTGGTGTTGACGCTCGCCTCGTTGTCGCACACGCAGAAGGTCGACTACGTCGGGAGGCTGATCCCCGTCCTCGTCGAGGCGCGCCGGCGCAGCGGGCTGCCGCATTGGACGCTCGTCGACGAAGCGCACTACTTTCTTGACGAAGGCTCCGCGTGCGTCGACCGGCTCGACCCTCGAACCGGGAGCCTGCTGCTGCTCACCTATCGCCCGAGTCAGATCGCGGCCTCGGTATACGCCACGGTCGGTGCGCACGTGGTGACGCACACGACGGTCGACAACGAGCGCTACTTCGTGGACGCCATTCTGCGCGCTGCGGATCTCGGGGACCTCTCCGCGCCGGACGCGCTGGCGACGATCGAGCCGCCGCTCGCCGGCCTGCTACGTCCGGGCTGCACGCCACGCTGGCAGACGTTTCTGCCGCGGGCGCGGCTGACGAGCCACGTGCATCACGCGCGCAAATACATCGACGAGCTTCTCCCGCAGGGCAAGGGATTCTACTTCCAGGCGACTCCGGTGCCGGTCCTCGCCCGCAACGTCGCGGAGTTCTGCAATGCGATCGCGAGCGTGTCGGTCGAGTCGCTGCGACGTCATCTTCTCGCCGGCGATTTCGCGCGCTGGGCGAAGGACGTCCTCGGCGACGAGCCGTTGGCCGCGGGCTTCCGCAAGCTCGAGCACACCGCGCGGACTTCGGGTCGGGTGAGCGCGGCCGAGCTGCTACGACACGTCTACGACCGGTACGCGATCGAGTAGCGGGCACGCCGGAGCTCAGGGGACGATCGTCGTTCCCGTGGTGCCGCGGAGTCCCGTCGCGACCGAACCGAGCTCCGCGATGACGGCCGGCCGCCCCGTCGCCTGCACGAACTCGATGGCGCTCTCGACCTTCGGCGCCATCGATCCGGGCGCGAACACCCCACCGGCGAGGCGCTCGCGCGCCTCGGCGATCCGCATCGTGGGGATGCCTCGCGCCTCCGGCCGGCCGAAGGCGTCGAACGCGCCGGACACGTCGGTCACGAAGACGAGCCGTTCGGCGCCGAGTGCCGTCGCGAGCAGGGCCGCGACCCAGTCCTTGTCGACGACCGCGGAGCGTGCGGCGCGCGCGCCGCGGGTGGTGCTCCGTCGTGCCAGCGCGACCCCCCCGCCGCCACCGGCGATCACGTGGTGGGTGGCGAGCAGGGCGCGGATCGCCTCCAGCTCCACGACCGCGTGCGGGCGCGGCGAGGCGACGACGCGCCGCCAGCCCCTCCCGTCCGGAGTTCGCATCGCCGGCGCCCCGCGCGGCCGCGCGGCGAGGACCGGACCCACCGGCTTGGTCGGCGCTTCGAAGGCACCGTCGTTCGGGTCGACCAGGACGCGGGTCACGAGCGCGACGCACGGCCGCTCGGCGCGCGTCTCGAGCGCTTCGGCCAGCAGGTAGCCGAGCTCCCCCTGGGTCTGGGCGACGTGCACGTCGAGCGACCCGGGATCGCCCAGCTCGGGCGCGGCGAGCAGGCGACCCACCTGGGGCCCGTTGCCGTGCACGACGAGGAGGCGCGCGGTGCGTGCGAGATCGGTCAGCTCGTCCGCGGCGCTGGCGATCGCCGCCCGCTCCGCGTCGAATCGCATGCCCCCGCGGGCAGGGCTCACGGCGTTGCCGCCGAGCGCCACGACCGTGAGGCCGGAGCTCACGCGCCGTCTCGTCGCCCGACCCGAGGCAGTCGCGCATCGAGCAGGGCGCCGAGGCCCGGCTGGTCCACGTCCGCGAACTCGTACCGCGCACGGACGACGGGCGTCGTGAGCGCGAGCAGTGCGGCGAGGTCGATCGGCGTGCCGGAGACGACGACGTCGGCGCGCGCCCCATCGATCGTCTCGGCGAGCGCCGCGAGCTGCGCCGGGCCGTAGCCCATCGCCGGCAGGACGGGGCCGATGTGCGGGTGGCGCGCGTACACCTCGCGGATGGGCTCCGCCGCTGCGCTCCGCGGGTCGACGATCTCGGCCGCTCCCGCGTCGCGCGCCGCCACGAGTCCGGCGCCATGGGGCATCCCGCCGTGCGTGATCGTGGGTCCATCCTCGACCACGAGAACCCGCCGCCCGCGCACGGCGGCCGGGTCGTCGAGCCGGACCGGCGACGCGCCGCGGACGATCGGGGCCCGCGAATTGACGCCACGCACCTCGGCCATGACGGCCGCCACGTCGGCCGGCGTCGCCGCGTCGACCTTGCTGACGACGACGATGTCCGCCGCGCGCAGCACGGCCTCGCCGGGGTGGTACGCCAGCGCCTGCCCGGGCCGCAGCGCGTCGACGACCACGACGTGGACGTCCGGCCGCAGGAACGGGAAGTCGTTGTTGCCCCCGTCCCACACGATGACGTCGCAATCGGCAGCGGCGGCCTGCACGATGGCGCGATAGTCGACGCCAGCGAACACGACGTTGCCGGCGGCGAGGTGCGGCTCGTACTCTTCGCGCTCCTCGATGGTGCAGCGAGCGGCGGCGAGATCGGCGCGCGTCGCGAACCGCTGCACGCGCTGGCGCTCGAGGTCGCCGTACGGCATCGGGTGACGGAGGATCGCGACGCGACGGCCCTGCGCGCGGAGCCGGCGGCCGAGCCAGCGCGCGATCGGCGACTTGCCGGCGCCCGTGCGTACGGCCGAGATCGCCACGACCGGCAGGGGAGCTTCGATCATCGCGCCCGTGGGCGAGGGCAGCACGAAGTCGGCGCCGGCTGCGAGCGCCCGCGACGCGCGGTGCATCACGTCGACGTGGGAGACGTCGCTGTAGGCGAACACGACTTCCGTGGCGCCCGTCCGCCGGCACACCTCCTCGAGGTCGTCTTCGGCCTCGATCGGGATGCCGTCGGGGTAGCGCGGACCCGCGAGCGAGGCGGGATAGCGGCGCCCGGCGATGCCGGGAATCTGCGCGGCCGTGAAGGCCACCACCGCGACCGAAGGATCGTCGCGGTAGCGCTCGTTGAAGGTGTGGAAGTCGCGGCCCGCCGCGCCGAGGATGACCAGGCGTCTCATGCGCCCGTGCCCGAGGGCGGTTGGCGCAGGGCGCGCAGGCGCTCGACGTTCGCATCGAGCGCCGCATCGATCGCGGCGTTGACGGTCCCCGCGGCGAAGCGCCCCTCGGCGTCGCGCTCGCCCGCGGCGCGACCCGAGAGGAGCGCGATCGCCTCGTCGACGCTCGCCACGGCGTGGACGTGGAAGGTGCCCGCGCGGACCGCCTCCACGACGTCGTCGCGAAGCATCAGGTGGATCGTGTTGACGGCCGGGATGATCACCCCCTGCCGACCGCTGAGGCCGCGGCTCAGGCAGAGGTCGAAGAAGCTTTCGATCTTCTCGTTGACACCCCCCACCGCCTGCACGTCCCCGTGCTGGTTCACGGCGCCGGTGATCGCCAGGTCCTGGCGCAGCGGCAGGCCCGCGATGCTCGAGAGCAGCGCGCACAGCTCGGCCGCCGACGCGCTGTCGCCCTCGACGCTCTCGTACTGCTGCTCGAACGTGAGGGTCGCCGACAGCGCGAGCGGCCGGGCGCGCGCGTGTCGGCCGGCGAGGAAGCCGGTGAGGATCATCACGCCCTTGGAGTGCAGCGGGCCGCCGAGCTTGGCCTCGCGCTCGATGTCCACGACGCCGGGCTCGCCGCCGAGGAAGGTCCGCGCCGTGATCCGCGTCGGCCGCCCGAATGCGTGATCGCCGAGGGTGAGGACGGCGAGACCGTTCACCTGGCCGACCACCTCGCCCGCGGTCGCGATGGCGAGGGTCCCCTCGGCGGTCATGCGCGCGAGCCG
>Ga0335084_10000404_pt1 | contig 36243 bp, 38 predicted proteins | sample Lox_Sample_44_FD_206721 | JGI IMG/M metagenome (GOLD analysis project Ga0335084, IMG submission 206721) | Soil microbial communities from Loxahatchee National Wildlife Refuge, Florida, United States - Lox_Sample_4.4 | ecosystem: Environmental > Terrestrial > Soil > Wetlands | place: USA...
CACCTATAAGATTCGCGCCCTCAGCCTGCAGAAGATCCCGTACATCGCCGTCGTCGGCGACAAGGAGATGCAGGCGGGGAAAGTGGCCGTGCGAGCCCGAGGCGGCGTCGATCTGGGCGTGATGTCCGGCGACGAGTTCGCGGCGCGAGTCCTTGAAGACGTCGCGCAGCGACGCCAAGTGGGCGGCACGGCTTAGTTTTTACTTTCTTGGAGGTTCACCCATCGCTCAAGAACGCTCGCATCGGTTGAATGGCGAAATTGGCGCGCCCGAGATTCGCCTGGTAGGTATCAACAACGAGGCGTTAGGCGTCGTCAAGCTCGCCGATGCCTTTCGCATGGCGGAGGAGGCCGACGTCGATCTGGTCGAAATCGCTCCGACCGCGGTGCCCCCAGTCTGTCGCTTGATGGACTACGGCAAGTTCAAGTACCAAGAGCAGAAGAAGGCTCACGAGGCGCGGCTCAAGCAGAAGGTGATTGACGTCAAGGAGATCAAGTTCCGACCCGCGACGGACGATCACGATTACCAGACCAAGGTACGCAAGCTGCAGGAGTTCCTCGAAGAGGGCGACAAGGCCAAGGTGACAATGCGCTTTCGCGGTCGCGAAATGGCGCACCAGGATCTCGGGTTGAAGGTGCTGGAGCGGGTGCGGACGGATCTGGAAGCTTTCAGCCAGGTCGAGGCGATGCCGAAGCTGGAGGGACGCCAGATGGTGATGGTCCTGTCGCCGAAGAAAAAGAAGTAGCGATTTGTTTTCTACGCGCGCGCCACAGGCGATGCGCATAACAAGTGAAGACAGGCTCCGAAGTCCCGGCAACGGGCGCCCGTCTGCATCGAAGAAAGGAGGGCTCCGTGCCCAAGATGAAGACGAAGAAAAGCGCGGCCAAGCGCTTCGTCGTCCGCAACAGCGGATCGATCAAGCGCGGCCAGGCGTTCAAGCGCCACATCCTCACCAAGAAGAGCACCAAGGCAAAGCGTCACCTGCGCGGTCCGGTGGAGATCCATCCGTCGGACGAGGCGTCTATCCGCCGCATGCTGCCGTACGCATAAGGGAGAGACGCGATGCCTCGAGTCAAACGTGGTGTAACCGCGCGTGCGCGGCACAAGAAAGTCCTGAGCCAGACGAAGGGCTACACGCAACGCAGGAAGAGCGTGTTCCGCGTCGCCAAGGAAGCGGTCATGAAGGCGGGGCAGTACGCCTATCGCGACCGCCGGCAGCGCAAGCGCGTGTTCCGTTCGCTCTGGATTGCGCGCATCAATGCAGCGGTGCGTGACCAGGGTCTGACGTATTCGACGTTCGTCGCCGGCTTGAAGAAGGCCGCCATCGAGATCGACCGCAAGGTGCTCGCCGACATGGCCGTCCTCGACAAGCCCGGTTTTGCAGCGATCGTCGACAAGGTCAAGGCCAGCCTCGCTTGAGAATCGGCGCCAGCGGCGCACAGGGATAACGAAAACGGGGCCTGGCCACAGCGGCGGGCCCCGATTTTTTTGCCATGGATCAACTCGAACAACTGGTCGCATCAGCACAGGCTGCCTTCGCGGGTGCCCGCTCGCCCGCAGCGCTCGAAAACGAAAAGGCGCGTTTCCTCGGCAAGGCGGGCAGCGTCACCGAACTGCTGAAGGGACTCGGCAAGCTCGGCGCCGAGGAGAAACGAGCACAAGGCGCGCGCATCAACGCGGCTAAGCAGGCAATCGAGACACTTCTCGATGTGCGTCGAGCGGAACTGAGCGAAAACGAGCTCGCGGCACGCCTCGCGCAACAGTCCATCGATGTGACGCTACCAGGGCGCCGGCGCAGCGCGGGCGGCATCCATCCGATCCTGCGCACCTGGATGCGCGTCGAAGAGATCTTCGGCTCGATCGGGTTCGACGTTGCCGACGGGCCGGAAATCGAGACCGACTGGTACAACTTCACCGCGCTCAACAACCCCGAGAATCATCCGGCACGTTCGATGCAGGACACGTTCTACGTCGACGCGACCGACGCGGACGGCACGCCGCTGATGCTGCGCACCCACACTTCGAACATGCAGGTGCGTCACGCGCGGATGCACAGTGCGCGCTATTCCGCAACCGATCCGCTTCCGCCGATCAAGGTCATCGCACCCGGGCGAACCTATCGTGTCGACTCGGACGCGACCCATTCGCCGATGTTTCATCAGGTCGAAGGCCTGTGGATCGACCAGGACGTCAGTTTCGCGGATCTCAAGGGCGTGTACACGGATTTCCTGCGTCTATTCTTCGAGACCGACGATCTGCAAGTGCGCTTCCGTCCATCGTTCTTCCCGTTCACCGAACCGTCCGCGGAGATCGACATGATGTTCGGCAGCGGACAGCTGAAGGGCGCCTGGCTCGAGATATCGGGTGCCGGCCAGGTGCATCCGACGGTGGTGCGCAACTTCGGACTCGATCCCGAGCGTTACATCGGGTTCGCGTTCGGATCCGGACTCGAGCGGCTCACGATGCTGCGTTATGGCATCGACGACCTGCGCCTGTTCTTCGACGGCGACCTGCGCTTCCTGCAGCAGTTCAACTGAGCACGGAGAGAAAGCATGGATCTTTCCGAGCAGTGGCTGCGTGCGTTTGTCGACCCGCCGCTGTCGGCGCAAGAGATCGCCGACAAGTTGACGATGGCGGGACTTGAAGTCGAGGGTGTTCAACCGGTAGCGCCGCCGTTTTCGCGCGTGGTGGTCGGCCACATCCTCGCGGTGGAGCGTCACCCGAATGCGGACAAGCTCACGGTCTGCGCGGTCGACGCCGGGACCGGCGCGAGACTGTCGATCGTGTGTGGCGCGCCGAACGTCGTCGCTGGAATGCGCGCACCGTGTGCGCTCGAGGGCGCGGAGTTACCAGGAGGCGTGCGCATCAAACCAACGCGCATGCGCGGCGTCGAGTCCCAAGGGATGCTTTGCTCCGCGCGCGAACTCGGGATGTCAGACGATCACTCGGGGCTGCTCGCGCTGCCTGCTGATGCACCGATTGGGCAGGACGTGCGCGCGATCCTGCACCTCGATGACCGGCGCTTCACGATCAAGCTCACGCCGAACCGGGGCGACTGCCTGAGCGTGGTCGGCGTCGCGCGCGAGGTGGCGGCGCTGACAGGCGTGGCGCTGCGCCTTCCTTCGTTCCAACCCGTAGTGGCCACCGCCAGTGATCGACTGCCGATCAAAGTGCTCGCGCCGGACCTTTGCGGACGCTTCTCCGGCCGCGTCGTCCGGGGACTGAACGCGAAAGCGGCGACGCCGGAGTGGATGAAGCGACGCCTCGAGCGCAGCGGCCAACGTCCGATCTCGGCGCTGGTAGACATCTCCAACTACGTCATGCTCGAACTCGGGCGGCCGTCGCACATCTTCGATCTCGACAAGGTTCACGGCGACCTCGAGGTGCGCTGGGGCCGTAGCGGTGAGCAGGTCGAGTTGCTCAACGGCCAGACCGTCGCCGTCGACGATTGGGTCGGCGTTATTTCCGATAAGAGAGGTGTCGAGGCGCTCGCCGGAGTGATGGGCGGCGAAGCGACGGCGGTCACGCTCGACACGCGCAACATCTTCATCGAGGCGGCCTTCTGGTGGCCGGAGGCGATTCAAGGCCGCGCGCGGCGCTACAACTTCTCGACCGACGCGGCCCACCGGTTCGAACGCGGCGTCGACTTCGCGACCACGGTCGACCATGTCGAATACATCACACGGCTCGTTCTCGATATTTGCGGCACGAGCGAGACGCGTGTCGGGCCGATCGACGACCAGGTTCTGCAACTTCCGGAGCGCAAGCCGGTACGCATGCGCGTGGACCGCTGCCGCAAGGTGGTGGGCGTCGACATCTCCGACGCGGAAATGGCGCTCGTGTTCGAGCGCCTCGGCCTCGCCGCGCGGCGCGACGGCGATGCGTTTCTCGTCACGCCGCCGTCCTATCGATTCGATCTCGTCATCGAAGAAGACCTGATCGAAGAAGTCGCGCGCGTGTGGGGATTCGAACGGATTCCGGCCGCGCCGCCGCGCGCGCGCGCGGCGATGCGCGCGCAGCCGGAAACGCTTGCCTCGCCTCATTCGTTCCGGCAGGCGATGGCGCAGGCGGGCTACTTCGAAGTCATCAGCTTTTCGTTCGTCGACGCCGAGTGGGAGAACGATTTCGCCGCGAACGCGGATCCCATCCGCGTCGTCAATCCGATCGCCGCGCAGTACGCGGTGATGCGCAGTTCGCTCATCGGCGGCCTGGTCGCCGTGCTCAAGTTCAACCTGAATCGCCAGGCGATGCGCGTGCGCGTGTTCGAGCTCGGGCGTACCTTCCTCAAGGACAGGGACGCTCGCTCAGGTTCGCTCGCGGTTGCCGGACTCGACCAGCCGCAGCGCCTCGCCGGTCTCGCGTTTGGTGCGGCAGAGGACGAGCAGTGGGGCGTTGCATCGCCCGCGCGCGAAGTCGACTTCTTCGACGTGAAGGGCGATCTCGAGCGGCTGTTGCCGAGGACCGGAGTTCGCTTCGAGCCCGGCACTCACCCGGCCTTCCATCCGGGGCGTTGTGCACAGATCTTTGTTGACGCGGCGCCGATCGGCTGGATCGGTGAATTGCATCCGAGATTGCAGCAGAAGTACGAGCTGCCGCGGGCACCGGTGCTGTTCGAGGTCGACGTCGAGCCGCTTCGCCATTCGGTTTTGCCGCACTATCGGCCGGTTCCCCGCTTCCCCGCGGTCGTCCGCGACGTAGCCTTCTGGATCGAAGTCGAAACGCCGGTGCAAGCGGTCTTCGACGCTGTACACAAACTGGTGCTTGCCGATTCGCGGCTCGCCTGCCTGCGCGACGTACGTTTGTTCGATGTGTATCGCGCAAGCGCGGCAGATTCAAGGAAAGTCGCGGAAGCGGGCCCTAACGCGTTGTTAATTAAAGAGAAAAGCCTTGCCTTCCGAATTGTTCTGCAAGATACTGAAAAAACACTGAGCGACGCCGATGCTGACGCTGCGGTCGCCGCTCTCGTCGAAGGTTTGAGCCGCGCAGTCGGTGCACGACTGCGGCACTAGACGCCATGCAGACAAAGCAAGAGACAAGCGCATTCAAGTTCCCGGACCTTCCGGGATCAGGTGGACGCGACGGCGGGGCCGGCGACCGGCACTCGCGCACGGTGACCAAGGCAGAACTGGCGGATGCGCTGTTCGAGCGCCTTGGCCTGAACAAGCGCGAAGCGAAGGACATGGTCGACAGTTTCTTCGACGAGATTCGCCTGGCGCTCGAACGCGGCGAGTCCGTCAAGCTCTCGGGCTTCGGCAATTTTCTCCTGCGCGACAAGCCGCAAAGGCCCGGCCGCAACCCGAAGACCGGGGAGGAGATCGCGATAACGGCGCGCCGCGTGGTGACCTTCCACGCGAGCCAGAAGCTCAAAGCCACGGTCACCCAGCCGCCCGAGGTGCACTGAGCGGGGCATGAATCCGCCGGCCATCCATGCGGTGGTTGATGCGGGAAGCGCCTTGATCCCATGCAGCGATACGACGGTCCGGAAAAATTGCCTCCGATTCCGCCCAAGCGCTACTTCACGATCGGTGAAGTGAGCGAACTGTGCGGCGTGAAGCCGCACGTGTTGCGCTACTGGGAGCAGGAGTTCACGCAACTGCGTCCGATCAAGCGCAACGGCAATCGCCGCTACTACCAGCATCACGAAGTACTCCTGGTCCGACGCATCCGCGAACTGCTCTACGAGCAACGCTTCACGATCAGCGGTGCGCGCAACCGGCTCGAAGCGACCGATCGCGGACCCGCGGCGGCGCCGGAGAACGAGCCACCCGCACCGCTCGACCTGCAGGAATTGCGCGCGGAGATCGAGGCGATCCGCGCCCTGCTCGTGCGCTCCACGACCTGAAAAAGTGCGTGTGTACAATTCCGCGCTCGTCGGGGCGTAGCGCAGCCTGGTAGCGCACTTGCATGGGGTGCAAGGGGTCGCGAGTTCGAATCCCGCCGCCCCGACCAATCACATTGAAATAGAGCCGGTTCACCGGCTCTGATTTTCCCGCCGACGGACGTTGCTATCCCGTGATGTGCGCGCCGCCGTCGACGTAGAGCGTTTCTCCGGACAGTCGTCTTGCGTAGGGCGTTGCGAGAAACGCGCACGCAAATCCCACATCCATGATGTCGGCGAGCTCGCCGATCGGGGCGCGCTGCGCCGCCTCGTTGAGCAGGAGATCGAAGTCCTTCAGTCCCGATGCTGCGCGCGTCTTCAGCGGCCCGGGCGAGATCGGATGAACGCGGATGCCCTTCGGGCCGAGTTCGTAGGCGAGGTAGCGCGCCGAGGCCTCGAGTGCCGCTTTCACCGGGCCCATCACGTTGTAGTTCGGGACCACCTTGTTGGCCCCGTAATAGCTCATCGTGAACATCGTTCCGCCGCGCGTCATCAGCGGCGCAGCGAGTCGCGCCATGCGGATGAAAGAATGGCACGAGACGTCCATCGCTTTGCCGAAGCCCTCGGCCGAGCAGTTCAACAGCCCGCCCTGCAGATCGTCCTTGGGTGCCCATGCAATCGAATGCACGAGCACATCCAGACGTCCCCACTTCTTCTTGATCTCAGCGAAGACCGCTTCCAGTTCGCCCGGCTGCGTCACATCGAGCGGCAGAAAGATGGGCGCCGAAAGCTGCCGCGCAAGCGGCTCGACATGCGGTTTTGCTTTTTCGTTCGCGTAGGTGATCGCGAGATCTGCACCGAGTTCGTGAAACGCCTTGGCACATCCGTACGCAATCGAGTATTCGTTGGCGATTCCGCAGATGAACACCTTCGCGTCCTTCAATATCGGCCGCGGGATTTCGAGACTCACGTCGAACTCCTTTGCTCGGTCCTGACGGCGGCACGCGCGGATTTCTCCGCGAGCGCCTTGCGGATGCGATCGACCATCGCGAGTTGCTCCTTGGTCGGCGCCGTGTCAAGCACCCTCTCGTCGGAACTTACCTTGTCGAGCAAGCCGAGAAGCCGCTTGCGGCCTTGTTGGTCAGCAAGCAGCAGCGGCAGGGTGCGCACTGCCAGGTCCGGCTCGTAGCGGGCGATGATCTCCTGTTCGCCGCGAATCCGCCGCCACTCGTGCGGTGCCAACTCCGGGAGGTACTCCGCATATTCGTCCGCAAGCTCCTCGCGAAGTTCCAACCGCGACAGCGGCAGCGGTTCGCCCTTGCGCGCGATGAGGAACGCAACGCGCGCAAGTGCTTCGACATAGCCTCCTTCCTCGGCCGACGCGAGCGCATCGCGGACGATCGGCAACGCGCGTGGATCGGTCGGTGCCTGCGTCACGCCGCTCCGGGCCTGCAGGTCCTTGCCGATGTCGTCGTCCGCCATGTTGGCGTACACGGCGAAGAACCCGGCTTCGGTCGCCGCATCGCGCATTGCCCTGTAGTAGTCGAGCGACGCGCTGATCACCTCGGCGCCGATGTGCTCCGCGCGGCGCAGCGGATGCTCCGCGTCGAGCGACTGCCGGTTCGCCTTGACCGCATCCGCGGCAGGCGCGAGCCACGAAAGGAACGGGTTCAGCCGCGAGAACGCCCAGTTCTGGAAGCGCAGCGGATGGAACTCGCGCAGCATCTCCGCCATGTATTCGTTCGCCGCCGCCTGCACGAAGGGCTGTGCGAACAGCTCGTAGGCACGCTGGTTGAAATCCGAAACCTTGGCGACCGCGTCGAACGCCTTCTCGTCCACGCGTTGAAAGCGATTGAGCTGCGTGGCGATGTCTTCGAGGCGATGTTCGTGGAACTCGACGTCGTACTCGGGTTCGCTGCCGTTACCCCCCGCCGCCGTGATCTTCATTCCATAGAGACCAGGAGGAAGCCGCTCGATCGTCTTCAGGACCGAGACGATCTGCGCGTGCTCCTTCTTCGCCACCTTGCCGGACACGAAGATGCCAAGATGGCCGATGCTCTCGTGCAGCAATCCAACGATGACCTGCCCGCGCGCCTTGATCTCTTCGGTGCTGCCGTAGACGTCGACGACCCAGTTGAATGCCTGCTGCGGCGGCGTGATGTTGTCCCCCATCGATGCAAACAGGATGATGGGCGACTTGATCTCACGCAGATCGAACATCTCTCCGCTCGGACCCTTGACGCCGCCCTTCCACAGCTTGTTGCCGACAAAGAGATTGCGCGTGATCCACTCAATCTCTTCGCGGTTCATGAGGTAGTAGCCGCCCCACCAGCGTTCGAATTCGAGATAGCGGGGCGGTTCGGTGTCCGCCTTGTCATAGAGGTGGTAGTACTTGTCCCACAGGCTGTTGGCGGGATTGAGGTTCTCGAAGTTCTGCACGAGGTAGGCCCCGTCGAATTTCCCGTTGCCCATGTCGGCTGATAGCGAGGCAAGCCACGAGCCGCCGAGCATGCCCCCCGCATAGCGCATGGGGTTGTCGCCTTCGCCTTCGCTCCAGGCGCCGCCCCAATAGGACATCGGAGCGCCATTGATGACGATCGGACCGGTGTCTTCGGGATCGGACGCGGCAAGCATCATCGCGGCCCATCCACCCTGGCAATTGCCGACGATGGCAGGCTTCGGGCTCTCCGGGTGCAACTCGCGCACCTTCTTCACGAACACCTGCTCCGCGCGGCAGACATCGAGCAGCGTCTGGCCGGGTTCGGGATCGCGAAAGAAGATGACAAAGTAGACAGGGTGCCCGGCCGCCAGCGCGACACCGACTTGTGAGTCGTCCTTGAAGCCCCCGATGCCGGGCCCGTGACCCGCGCGCGGATCGATGATGATGTAGGGACGCCGCGTCGGATCGACATGAACGCCCGCCGGCGGCCGGATCGAGAGCAGGGCGTAGTTCACAGGCCGATCGAAGTTGCGCCCGTCAAGCACCGTGTCGTAGTCGAAACTCAGGACTGGCTTGAGACCTGCGGCCGCGTTCTCGTTGAAGTTGTTGCCGCGCTCCCACAGGGTTTGCCAGAAGAGTACGGCGCGCTGGCTCGCATCTACCGCGTAGTGCATCCAGCTTTGCGGATCTGGCGGCAGTGGCAGTCCGCCGAGCGCGTGCGCGTCCGCACCGTCGAAGGCCCTGGTCACGCGCTCGACGAAGTGCTCGTAAGCTATCTGCGTGCGCTTCTGGAGCAGCGTTGCTATCCGGGCGTCGATGCGGTGGCGGCGGGCAAGCCGCGTGGTTGCGTCCATGGTTAGTATCTTTCCTGGCTGATGTGAGTCGAATCGGTTGCTGCGTTTCGCTCGTCGATCGACGGCAAGCTGCAAGAGTGCAGGGACTCCCAAGGTCCAAGCTTCGCGTGACGATACTTGCACGCGACCGTTGACAGCTGCTTGACGCCGCACAAGAACTCTTCGAAATCCAACGCGCCAGGAACGCGCGAAGTCGCGAAGCAGTGCGCGGCGCGTCTCGCGCCGAACGCGTCGCACAGGTATAAACCCATTCCGAGTATCGCAGCGGAGGACGTCCGCCCCAATTGGAGCATGGCGTGCAAGGTTCAGAATCGACATTCCCCATGACCGCGCAACTGCGCGGCGGCCGCATGGTGACCGTTCGGCCAATTCGTCCCGAAGACAAGGATGGTCTGCATGCGGCCGTGCTGAGCCTATCGGACGATTCCCGATATACGCGTTTCATGGCCGCCAAGCGCGAGCTGTCGAGCCAGACGTTGCACGCGGCAACAAATCCGAAGCCCGCACAGGAATTCGCATTGGTGGCGGTGGATGAGAGCGGCAGCATCGTCGGCGGCGCACGTTACGCATCGGCACCTGACAGCGACTCGTGCGAATTCGCAATCACGATTGCCGATGACTGGCAAGGCATCGGGCTGGCCCGTCACCTGATGGAAATCCTCATGCGGACTGCGCGTCGAGCCGGATTCGAAACGATGGAGGGCTACGTACTGGCCGGCAACGCTGCCATGAGGGGACTTGCCAAGCGCCTCGGCTTCGACGACAAGTCGAGTCCGGATGATCCAGGCGTGCGTCTCGTGACGCGCAAGCTGCAGCCGCCTGCAGTCGCGGCGCCTTGAGTTGCGGGCCGTACCGTACGCCACGACCGATGCGAATCCTGGTCTCCAACGACGACGGTTATCTCGCACCCGGGCTGCAGGCGCTCGCCGATGCGGTGCGACCGCACGGAGAGATCTTCGTCATCGCGCCCGAGCAGAATCACAGCGGCGCCAGCAACTCGCTCACGCTCAGCCGACCGCTCAGCGTGCAGCGCGGTTCCAACGGCTTCCTGTTCGTGAACGGGACGCCTACCGACTGCGTCCACATCGCATTGACCGGCCTGCTCGAGCATCGGCCGGATCTCGTCGTCTCCGGTATCAACGACGGCCAGAACATGGGCGACGACACCATCTACTCTGGAACGGTCGCCGCCGCGATGGAAGGATTCGTCTTCGGTGTGCCCTCGATCGCTTTTTCACTGGTCGACAAGGGCCATGAGCACCTCGCGACCGCGGCATCGATCGCAGGAGATGTTGTCGGCCGGATCGCCCGTCAGCCGTTGAATACTGCATGGCTGCTCAATGTCAACGTGCCGAATCTTCCGCGCGCGGCGATCCGCGGTATCGCGGTGACCCGCCTCGGCAAGCGCCATCCGTCCGAGCCGGTGATCCGGACCGAGAACCCGCGCGGCGACACGATCTACTGGGTTGGCGCATCCGGGCTCGCGAAGGATGCGGGCGAGGGGACCGATTTTCACGCGGTAGCCAGCGGCTACGTTTCGCTCACGCCCTTGCAAATCGACCTCACCGACACGGCGCAACTCCCCGCGGTGCGCGAGTGGCTGCAGGCGCCGCAAAGCATTCGATGAACCCGGCAGCGCACGATTCCGGCATGGTTTCCGAGCGTGTGCGCGAGCGCATGGTCGAGCGCGTGCGCGAGGAGGGTGTGCGCGACCAGCGCGTGCTGGATGCGATGGAGCGTGTGCCGCGCCATGTCTTCGTGGATGCCGCGCTCTCCAGTCGCGCGTACGAAGACAGCGCGCTGCCGATCGGCCATGGCCAGACCATCTCGCAACCCTACATCGTCGCACGCACGATCGAACTGGCCATCGCGGGCGTTGCCGATCCGCGGCGGATGAAGGTGCTCGAGATCGGAACAGGCTGCGGCTATGCCGCCGCGGTCCTGGCTCAGGTGGCTGGCCAGGTGTATTCGATCGAACGGCTTCGCGCGTTGCACGACCTGGCACGCGCAAACCTGCGCTCGTTACGCCTTTCCAACCTTCACCTTGTGCTGGGCGACGGTTTTCTCGGATTGCCGGCGCAGGCGCCGTTCGATGCCATCGTTGCGGCCGCCGCAGGTGCGGACGTGCCGCCGGCATGGCTCGAGCAGGTCGTGCCGGGCGGCGCGATCGTTGCTCCCGTTGGAGCCGAGGTGCAGCACATTGTCGTCTTGCGGCGCGACGCAACGGGCCGGGTGATGCGGAAGGTCGAAGAGGAAGTCAGGTTTGTTCCGTTGCGATCGGGAGTGCAATGAAGCAGCAAAGAACGCGAGACGTCCGCATCCGTGGGTATGCGCTGGTGCTATGGGCCGTGGTCGCATGCGCGGGATGCACGATCCACTCCGTGCGCGAAGCGCCGATCGAGGACAAGTCGAGTAGCCGATCGCCCGCGCCTGCCGCTCCGGCGGCTGCGCCGGCACCGACCGCGCCCGCGCCGGTCGTCACGCAGCGCGGAGCGAAAGACGGGGTATACGTGGTCCAGCGCGGTGACACGCTCTACAGCATCGCGGTTGCGTTTGGGCAGGACTATCGCGACATCGCACGTTGGAATAGTCTCGACGATCCGACCAAGCTCGCGGTTGGTCAATCGTTGCGCGTCACCCCGCCCGAGGGAGATTCTGCAGTGGTAGGGGTGGTGGCCGTAAATCCGTCGGCGCCGACGGAGACACGTCCGCTCGAGGCGGTCCCCCAGACGCCCGCGCCGGTGGCGTCACCGCCAGCCGCATCCCCTGCGCCGCCCGCGCCGCCAGCGCCAACCGCGCCGCCGCCGGTTGCGGCAGTGACTCCTCCGGCCGGCGCCACGACGAGTCCGGGTCCGACAGAGCCGGCGACAAAGCCGCAGCCAACCGAGCGCGCGGGTTCACCACTGCCGCCTGCCGCAACCGGCAGCTTGCTATGGCAATGGCCGGCGAAGGGCAAGGTCGTCGACCCGTTCAACGAAACGCGCAACAAGGGCATCGACATCGGCGGCGCGGAGGGCGACGCGGTGCTGGCCGCGGGCGATGGCGAGATCGTCTATAGCGGCAGCGGCCTGCGCATGTACGGCAACCTGGTGATCATCAAGCACAACGACGATTTCATCTCGGCCTACGCGCACAACAAGCAGATTCTCGTGAAGCAAGGCCAGACGGTGCGGCGCGGCCAGCGCATCGCTGACCTCGGCAAGACCGACGACGGGCAGCCCAAGTTGCACTTCGAGATCCGCTACCGCGGCAAGCCGGTCGATCCGACGAAGTATCTCCCGCCGCGGTGACGAAGGTGCGATGACGCCGGTCCTCTGCTTCGACATCGAGACCATTCCCGACGTTGCCGGACTGCGCCGGTTGCGGCCCGAATGGGCGGCGCTCGAGGACAGCGAGGTGGCTGAACTGGCCTTCGCCGAGCGGCGCGATCGCATCGGCTCGGACTTTCTCCAGCACCACCTGCATCGCATCGTCGCGATCGGCTGCGCATTTCGCGACGACAGCGGCTTCCGCGTTCGATGCCTCGGTGAGGCGGCCGATCAGGAAGCGCGCCTGGTTCAGGATTTCTTTCGGGTGATCGAGCGATACACGCCGCAACTCGTGAGTTGGAACGGCGGCGGTTTCGATCTACCGGTCTTGCACTATCGCGGTCTGATCCACGGTGTGCACGCCGCCCGCTATTGGGACCTCGGTGATGACGATCGCGACTTCCGCTTCAACAACTATGTCAATCGTTATCACACCCGTCATCTGGACCTGATGGACGTGCTCTCGATGTACCAGCCGCGTGCCAGCGCTCCGCTGGACGATATCGCGCGCCTTTCCGGCTTTGCAGGGAAGCTCGGCATGGATGGAGGCCGTGTCTGGGACGCCTATCGGGCCGGCGAACTGGGCACGATCCGCAGCTACTGCGAGACGGACGTGGTCAACACCTACCTCGTCTTCTGCCGGTTCCAGAAGATGCGCGGGCTGCTCGATGAGTCCACATACTTGGGCGAATTGAAAGTCGTGCGCACAGCGTTGCAGTCGCTCGACGGCGCGCATTGGCGGCGCTTCCTCGACGCCTGGCCAGCGGACTAGCAATGCGAGAGCTGCACATCGTCGAGATCGAGTCTCTCGATCCCGAGGGTCGCGGTGTCGCTCATCACGACGGCAAGGTGGTTTTCGTCGAAGGGGCGCTTCCCGGTGAGCGCGTGCGCATCGAAACGCTGCGCGCGAAGCCGAGCTACGAGAACGCGCGCGCCGTCGAAATCCTGCGCGCGAGCAACCAGCGTGTCACGCCCGGCTGCCCGCACTTCGGGCTGCATGCTGGCGCCTGCGGCGGCTGTTCGATGCAGCACCTGGCGCCCGCGGCGCAGATCGCCGCCAAGCAACGTGCGCTCGAAGACGCGCTGTGGCACATCGGCCGCGTGCGACCGGAACTCATGCTGCGTCCTGTTGCAGGTCCTGCATGGGGATACCGGCATCGTGCGCGACTTTCAGTACGATATGTCGCCAAGAAGGGTGGCGTGCTCGTGGGATTTCACGAACGTCGCAGCAGCTACGTGGCGGAGATGCGCGAATGCCCGGTGCTCCCGCCGCGCGTGAGCGGACTCATCAAGGATCTGCGCGAGTTGTTCGGATCCTTGTCGATTCGCAGCGCCTTGCCGCAGGTCGAACTTGCCGTCGGCCATGATGACGCCGGCAGCGAACGCATCGTGCTGGTGGTGCGCGTGTTGCAAGACCCCACCGCCGATGACCGCGCGCGCCTCGACGGATTTGCGCGTTTGCACGCGATCGAGTTCTGGCTCCAATCCGGTGGACCCGATACAGCGCGGCCTATGAGCGGCACTGCAGTCGATCTGCGACTGCCGCTCCCGGAGCATGCGGTCAGTCTTCCGTTCGCGCCAACCGACTTCACGCAGGTCAACCACCGCATCAACGAGGTGCTCGTGCGGCGCGTCGTGCGGCTCCTCGATCCGCGCGCCGACGATCGTGCGGTCGATTTCTTCTGTGGTCTCGGCAATTTCACCTTGCCGCTGGCGCGGCGCTGCGCCGAGGTGGTTGGAATCGAAGGCAGCGCATCGCTGCTCGAACGCGCCGCGCGTGCGGCGACATCGAACGGACTGGCGGTGCGCGCCCGGTTCTCGCGGCGCGACCTCTTCACCTTCACGCCCGATGACTGGAACGAGCTCTCGAGCCCCAGTCGAAGGATCGGACTGGGCGTGCTCGATCCGCCGCGCGAAGGTGCGATCGCAGTCGCGCGCGCCCTCGCTCAATCGGCGCACCCGCCGCGTCGCCTCGTCTATGTTTCGTGCAATCCGGCAACGCTGGCGCGCGACTGCGCGGTCCTGCATCACGAGGGAGCATGGCAAGTTCGTGCGGCGGGGGTCGTCAACATGTTTCCCCATACCTCGCACGTCGAATCGATCGCGGTACTCGAGCCCGGGCACCTTCAACAGAGCTGACAGCCCCTTCCCTCGCTGTCGGGACGCGTGCGCGTGATACCATCGCTGGTTCACGCAGGTGCGCAAAGCCTTAATTTATTGGAAGTATTCGGGGTGACTCGGCATCCGGTCCGAGTTGCCGGAAGCGCGCTGCCCCATTTCCCCGTTGACTGGAACACCCCATGGCGATTGAAAGGACGTTGTCCATCATCAAGCCGGATGCCGTCGCGAAGAATGCGATCGGCCAGATCTACAGCCGTTTCGAAAGCGCCGGCTTGAAGATCATTGCGGCGCGCATGACGCACCTGTCACGACCGCAGGCCGAGGGTTTCTATGCCGTCCATCGTGGGCGGCCGTTTTTCAACGATCTGGTGCAGTTCATGGTGTCCGGGCCGATCATGGTGCAGGTCCTCGAGGGCGAAAACGCGATCGCGAAGAACCGGGAACTGATGGGTGCGACGGATCCGAAGAAGGCGGCGGCGGGAACGATTCGCGCGGATTTCGCCGACAGCATCGATGCGAACGCGGTTCACGGTTCGGACGGTCCAGACACAGCGCGGGTGGAGGTTGCCTATTTCTTCCCGTCCCTCGACGTTCACTCACGCTGAGCGAAAGGTGCGCGTCAATCTGCTTGACCTCGATGCCGCGCCACTCGCGGCGTACGTCGAATCGCTCGGCGAGAAGCCCTTTCGCGCCCGCCAGTTGATGCGCTGGATCCACCAGCGCGGTGCAAGCGGTTTCGACCAGATGACCGACCTCGCGAAGTCCCTGCGCACGAAACTCGACGAATGCGCGAGCATCGACGCTTTGGCCGTGCTGCGCGACACTGAATCCGCAGACGGGACACGCAAGTGGCTCATGGACGTCGGCGCGGGCAATGCGATCGAGACGGTCTACATCCCCGAAGACGACCGCGGCACGCTGTGCGTGTCCACCCAGGCCGGCTGTGCGGTGAATTGCCGGTTCTGCTCGACGGGCAAGCAGGGCTTCAACCGCAACCTGAGCACGGCCGAGATCATCGGGCAGCTGTGGTGGGCCGAGCATCTGTTGCGGCATGCAGCACACGCCGCGACGGCGGGCGAGCGCGTCATCAGCAATGTCGTGCTGATGGGCATGGGCGAGCCGCTGCAGAACTACGAGCGGGTCGTCCCGGCGCTGCGCCTGATGCTCGACGACAACGCATACGGACTCTCGCGCCGACGCGTCACGCTTTCCACTTCGGGCATGGTGCCGCAGATGGATCGGCTTGCGCAGGACTGTCCGGTGGCGCTGGCCGTGTCCTTGCACGCTCCCAACGACGCGCTGCGCGACAATCTCGTGCCGCTCAATCGAAAGTACCCGCTGCGTGAGCTGCACGCCGCCTGCCAGCGGTATCTGCGTCATGCACCGCGTGACTTCATCACGTTCGAATACGTCATGCTCGAAGGCGTCAATGATTCGGATGCGCACGCGGGCGAGCTGGTCGCGCTCGTGCAGGACGTGTCCTGCAAGCTGAACCTGATTCCCTTCAACCCGTTTCCCGGATCGGGATTGCAAAGTTCCTCGGCGGAACGAATGAAGGGATTCGCACGCGTCCTTGCGGATGCGGGGATCATCACCACGGTGCGCAAGACGCGCGGCGACGACATCGACGCGGCGTGCGGACAACTCGCGGGCGAAGTGCAGGATCGCACGCGCGTGCGCGAACGCGCGAACCGGCTTCCGCCGGTCGTCGCGGCCCGCTAGGACCCGAGCATGCGAGTGCAGGCAACCCTGATACTGGCTGCGTTTGCGGCGCTCGCGTCACTGCTGAGCGTGGGCTGCACGACGACCACCGAGATCAACGGGCAGCCCGTGTCATCCAGCCAGGGAGTGCCGGGCGCGCCAGAGCAGGATGCGCGCAAGCGCGCGGAGATCCGCCTGCAACTTGCGGCGACGTACTATCAGAAAGGCCAGTTCAGCATCGCGTACGAGGAAGTCCAGCGCGCCCTCCAGTTGGATTCCGGATACGCCGACGCATATGGGATGCTGGCGCTCATCAACATGGGTCTCGGCAAGCAGGGCGAGGCAGAGTCGAACTTTCAACGCGCGCTGCAACTCGACAGCCAGAACCCCCAGATCCTGAACAACTACGGATGGTTCCTCTGCCAGAGCGGGCGCGAACGGCAGTCGATCGATTACTTCCGTCGCGCCGCCGAGTCGCAGACTTATGCGACTCCGGCGATGTCTATGCAGAACGCGGGGCTGTGCATGCTGCGCGTGAAGGACACGCAGGCTGCGGAGACGTACCTCAAGCGCTCGTTCGAGCTCGACGCCGCGAACCCCGTGACCAAGTACCAGCTTGCGCGGCTCTACCTGAACACGGGTCAGATCGAGCGCGCGCGCTTCTACTACGGGTTGCTGGCGCGTGGACAGGATGCGGGCGCCGAGGTGCTATGGCTCGGCGTACGCATCGCCCATGCGGAGGGAGATCCCCGTACGCAGCAGCAACTCGCGTCGGACCTGCTGCGACGGTTCCCCGACTCGAAGGAAGCGGCTTCACTCAGACGCGAGGCATTCGATGACTGAGATCGAAGCTCCGCGCGCTGACAGCGACGCCAGCGCAACGCAGGCCGCCAGTTTCGGGCGACGGTTGGCGGCCGAGCGTGAGCGGCTCGGCCTGTCGGTGGGGGAGATTGCCGGGCGGCTGCGCCTGCACCCCAAGCAGGTGCAAGCCATCGAGAGCGAATCGTTGCCCGCGCTGCCTGCGCCGTTCTTGCGCGGGTTCGTGCGCAACTATGCGAAAGAAGTCCGACTCGATCCCGCGCCGCTGCTCGCTGAACTGAATGCGCGCCTCGGGCCGCAACAGGGCGGGACGCAGGCGCTGGCGCCAGCCCGTTCCGGATCGAGCCTTGCTGCGCCAAGCGAGCACGGCTCGCGCCGGATCGTGTTGATCGGTGTGCTGGTTGCGCTGATCGTGTTCGCAGTGTTGGGCGGCCTGGCGACGCGCAGCGACAAGGCGCGCGTCGAGCCCGCGCCGGCGACGACGAAACCGGTCGCTGCTGTTGCACCTCCAGCGGCACCTGCAGCGGCGGTGGAACCAAAGGTCGAACCGGTTGCATCTCTGCCGGCAGAGACTCCTGCGCCCGTACCGGCTGCAGTTGCGGCTGCGCCGCCGCCGGCCCCCGCCGAATTAGTGCGGATGAGTTTTCACGCGCAGTCATGGGTCGAAGTGACGCAGGCCGACGGGCGCGTGATTCTTTCGCAGATCAACGAAGCCGGGACCGAGCAGCGCGTCGAGGGCAAGCCCCCGCTGAAAGTCGTCATCGGCAATGCGTCGGGGGTTTCACTCGACTACAAGGGCAAGCCGGTCGACCTGAAGCCGTCCACGAACCCCGACAACGTCGCGCGCATCACGCTGAACTAGACGCTGCATGAATTCGCTGGTCGAACCGCTCGCCTGCCTGCCGTCCGATGCGGCGCCGAGGCCCCGTCGCAAGACGCGTCAGGTCGAGGTTTCATGGGGCGTGCGTCGCGTGCAGATCGGCGGCGACGCGCCGGTGCGCGTTCAGTCGATGACGAACACGGATACGGCGGATGCGATCGCGACGGCAATTCAGGTGAGGGAACTGGCGCAGGCTGGATCAGAACTGGTTCGGATCACCGTCAACTCACCGGACGCGGCGCGCGAGGTCGCTGCAATCCGCGAGCAGCTCGATCGCATGGGTATCGACGTTCCGCTGATCGGCGACTTTCACTACAACGGCCATCGCCTGCTGACGCAGTTTCCCGATTGCGCACGCGCGCTGTCCAAGTACCGCATCAATCCGGGCAACGTGGGCACCGGTGCGCGGCGCGACGACAACTTCGCGCAGATGATCGAGGTCGCTTGCCGGTACGAAAAACCGGTGCGGATCGGCGTGAACTGGGGTTCGCTGGACCAGGCTCTGCTTGCACGAATGATGGATGAGAACGCACGGCGCGCCGATCCATGGGACGCGCGCGCGGTGCTGCGCGAAGCACTCGTGCGCTCCGCGATCGAAAGCGCGGAGCGCGCCGAAGAACTCGGCGTCGGCGGCCATCGCATCATCCTGTCGGCCAAGGTGAGCGGCGTGCAGGACCTGATCGCGGTCTATCGCGAACTTTCGCGCCGCTGCGACTACGCCCTGCATCTCGGGCTCACCGAGGCCGGCATGGGAAGCAAGGGCATCGTGGCTTCGACCGCGGCATTGTCGGTGCTGCTGCAGGAAGGCATCGGCGACACGATCCGGATCTCGCTTACGCCCGCGCCGGGAGAGGCGCGCACGCGTGAAGTGCAGGTGGCGCAGGAGGTGTTGCAGGCCATCGGTTTGCGGGCGTTTACGCCGCAGGTGATCGCCTGCCCCGGGTGCGGCCGCACGACCAGTACGTTCTTCCAGGAACTCGCCGCGAAGATCCAGGGATATCTGAGTGCTCAGATGCCGGTCTGGCGTGCCGCATATCCCGGCGTGGAGTCGATGAACGTCGCGGTGATGGGTTGTGTCGTCAATGGTCCGGGCGAGAGCAAGCACGCGAACATCGGCATCAGCCTGCCGGGAACCGGCGAACAGCCCGTGGCTCCGGTGTTCGTCGACGGCCTGCGCACGGTGACACTCAAGGGCGCGCGGATTGCCGAGGAGTTCCAGGCAATCGTCGAGTCATACGTCCGCCGCACGTACGGGCGAACGCCGGAAGACGCGCTGCCTGCGAGCGCTCAAGGTTGAACGCATGAGCAAGACGCGACTCGCCGCCGTGCGCGGCATGAACGATCTGTTGCCAGCCGACGCCGGCCTTTGGGAGTGGTTCGAGAGGCGCGTGGTCGACTGGCTGGCTGCGTACGGATACCGGCAGATCCGCACGCCGGTGCTCGAGCACACCGAACTGTTCGTGCGGGGCATCGGCGAGGTCACGGACATCGTCGAGAAGGAGATGTATTCGTTCGAAGACCGCCTGAACGGCGAGCAGCTGACATTGCGCCCTGAATTCACGGCCGGGGTGGTGCGTGCCGCGATCGAACACAACCTGACCTACGAGGCGCCGCGCCGGGTCTGGAGCATGGGTCCGGTCTTTCGCCATGAGCGTCCGCAGCGCGGGCGCTATCGGCAGTTTCATCAAGTCAATGTCGAAGGCCTCGGGTTCGAAGGCCCGGACATCGATGCCGAGCACATCGTGATGCTGTCGCGGTTGTGGCGGCAACTCGAGCTCGGTCCGGTGCGCCTCGAACTGAACTGCCTTGGGCAGGCCGAGGAACGTCAGCGCCATCGGGCGGACCTGATCGGTTACCTGGAACGGCATGCCGAGGTGCTCGATGACGATGCGCGCCGGCGCCTGCACAGCAATCCACTGCGCATCCTGGACACCAAGAATCCAGCGCTGCAAGAGGTCGTCGCTGCCGCGCCACGCATCACCGACTACCTGAGCGACGAGTCGCGCAAGTTCTTCGAGGGATTGCAGGAGTTGCTGCGCGCCTGTGGCATCGAATTCACGGTCAACCCGCGCCTCGTGCGTGGCCTCGACTACTACAACCTGACCGTGTACGAGTGGATGACCGAAGCGCTCGGCAGCCAGGGCACGATCTGCGGCGGTGGCCGTTATGACCCGCTGGTCGAGCGCATGGGAGGCAAGGCAACACCGAGCTGTGGATTCGCGTTCGGGATCGAGCGCGTGCTCGAGTTGTTGCGTGAACGGGCGAAGGTCGATACGGTCGGGCGCACGGATGTCTACGTGGTCCATCAGGGTGGCGCCACCGCGCCGGCGGCCTTCCTGCTTGCAGAGCGGTTGCGCGACAGCGGTCTCGACGTAACGTACAACGCCGGTGCTACGAGCCTGAAATCGCAGATGAAGCGCGCCGACGCAAGCGGGGCGGCTTTCGCAGTGATCGTCGGGGAAGAAGAAGTGGCGCAAGGCGCCGCAGCGATCAAGGCGCTGCGGCCCCGGCACGAGGAGGCGCCGTTCGCGCGCCAGAGCACGGTTCCGCAGGCGGAAGTGGGGCAGGCGCTGGTCGCCGCAATGCTGTATCGGAACCAGAACGACAGTAGCTAGAAGGGATCGGAAGAGGCGATGGCCTACGACCTACAAGAGCAGGAACAACTTGCGACGTTCAAGGCGTGGTGGGAGAAGTACGGCAACCTGATCATGACCGCCGCGACCATCGTGCTGCTTGCGATCGCGGCGTTCAACGGGTGGCGCTGGTACGAGCGGCGCGAAGGCCAGCAGGCTGCCGAGGAGTACGACAAGCTCATCGCCATGACCGAGGCGAAGGACGCCGCGAAGATCAAGGAACTCGCCGGCGGCATCATCGAGCGACACGCTCGCACGATCTATGCGAGCCTCGCGGCATTGCAGGCCGCCAAGGTTTACGCCGACGGTGGCGACACGAACGGGGCCAAGGCGCAGCTGCGCTGGGTCATCGAGAAATCGGGTCGGCCGGAACTCGTGGCGACTGCGCGCGTGCGCCTCGCCGGCGTGCTGCTCGACGAGAAGGCTTACGACGAAGCGCTCAGAGTTCTGTCCGACAACGTTCCCGCCTCGCATGCGGTCCAGTTTGCCGACCGCCGTGGCGACGTGCTGCTCGCACTGAAGAAGATCGACGAGGCACGCGCCGCGTACAAGGAGGCGCTGGAGAAGGCCGGAGCTGACAACCCGCTGCGTGCCTACATCCAGCTGAAGCTGGACGCGCTGCCAGCGCCTGCAGTTTCGTGAGGAACTGATGGCGGGTCGTCGACTGGGCCGCGTCCGGCGGCTGGGTTGCCTCGCGAGCGCGCTACTGCTGCTCGCGTGTTCGTCGCGCGACCCCGCGCTGACGAAACCCGCGGAACTGACGCCGCTGAAGACGCAACTCCCCGTGCGCACCGTGTGGAAAGTCGATGTCGGCGCGGGGAAAAACCTCGTGCTGGAACCGGCCGTGCTCGAGAGCGCGATCTATGCGGCTGCGGCAAATGGCGCCGTCGTGCGCATTGCGCCCGACACGGGGAAGGTCGTCTGGCGGGTCACGGTCGATGCCGACATATCCGCCGGCGTCGGCAGCGACGGACGCACGATTGCGGTGGCAACGCCTCGCGGCGAAGTGATCGCGCTCGACCCCGAGGGCAAGCAGATCTGGCGTGCCCAGGCGACGAGCGATGTCGCCGAACGCCCGCTGGTCGGGCGCGGGCTCGTCATCGTGCGTTCGACCGATCATCGGGTTGCTGCCTTCGAAGCCGATACGGGCAAGCGGCGCTGGTTCTTCCAGCGCGCACAGCCCCCACTCACGTTGCGCGCATCGACCGAGATGAGCCTTGCGGGCGACAACGTTCTGGTCGGCTTCCCGGGGGGCAAGTTGACGGCGCTCGCTCTGGCAAACGGCGCAACACGCTGGGAAGCCACCGTCTCCGAACCCAAGGGGACCACCGAGGTCGAGCGTCTTGCCGATGTGGTCGGACCGATTGCAGTCGCGGGCCGCGAAGTCTGTGCGGCTTCTTTCCAGGGCCGCATTGCGTGCGGTGACGCCACCAATGGCGCATTGCGCTGGGCACGCGAGTTCTCTGCGGCCTCAGGGCCTGCGGCGGGTGAGCGTCTCGTCTACGCGGTGGATGTGAAGTCCCACGTGTACGCCTTCGGCCGCGATGGAGGCGCAAATCAGTGGCGGAACGACAAGCTGCAAAACCGGGCCCTGACCACGCCGCTTGCGCTCGATCGCGCCGTCGTCGTCGGAGACCTCCAGGGTATCGTGCATTTCCTTTCGCCCGATACCGGAGAGTTCCTCGCGCGCACGGAAGTCGGCGGCGGGGCGATCGTCGCGCGACCTCAGCGATGGGCCGACGGCGCGGTGATTCAGTCGCAGGGCGGAAACGTCGCGCTGCTGACTCTCGGGCAGTGACCCTGGACCGGAGCGAGACGTGAAGCCGGTTGTCGCGCTCGTCGGGCGACCGAATGTCGGCAAGTCGACTTTGTTCAATCGCCTGACCCGCACGCGCGCCGCGCTGGTTGCAGATTTCCCCGGCCTGACGCGCGACCGCCACTACGGAGAAGGCCGGGTCGGACCGGTTCCATATCTGGTCATCGACACGGGGGGATTCGAGCCGGTTGCCGCCGAAGGCATCGTGCGCGAAATGGCGGCGCAAGCCGAACAGGCCATCGCCGAAAGCGATGTCGTGATCTTCGTCCTCGATACCCGTGAGGGCCTGACCGCGCAGGATCGGCGGATTGCGCAACGACTGCGCGAAAGCGGCCGCCGTCTGATCCTGGCGGCAAACAAGACTGAAGGGCTGCCGATCGAGTCGTACGCCGAGTTCCACGAACTCGGTCTCGGTGCCCCGAACCCGATATCGGCAGCGCATGGTGAAGGTGTCACCGATCTGATGGATGAGGCTCTCGCTGGATTCATTGCCGAAGACGACGAACTCAGCACGACCGAACCGGGCGATCGCATTCGCGTGGCGATCGTCGGAAGGCCGAACGTCGGCAAATCGACTCTGGTGAATACCCTGCTGGGCGAGGAGCGCCAGATCACGTTCGATCAACCCGGCACGACGCGTGACGCAATTGCGGTCGAGTTCGAGCAGGGTGGCCAGCGCTACACGCTGATCGACACGGCGGGGCTCCGGCGCAAGGGCAAGGTGTTTGAAACCGTCGAGAAGTTTTCCGTGGTGAAAACCCTGCAGGCTATCGAACAGTGCAATGTTGCGATCCTGCTCGTCGACGGCGCCGAGCAGATCGCCGAACAGGATGCCCACATCGCAGGGTTCATCCTCGAGGCAGGACGGGCACTGGTCGTCGCCGTCAACAAGTGGGACGGACTCGACGAGTACCAGCGCGCGTCCATCAAGCGCGAGCTCGACAGCAAGTTTCACTTTCTCGATTGGGCGCCTCGGCACTTCATCTCGGCCCGAGCAGGCACAGGCGTGGCTGCGGTTCTGCGCTCGGTGCAGGGGGCGTTCCGCGCCGCGTACGCCAAGCTGCCTACGCCGCGGCTGACACGCGCGTTGCACGCGGCGGTGGAGCGCCAACCGCCGCCGCGCGCTGGCCAGTCGCGGCCGAAGATGCGTTACGCCCACCAGGGTGGACAGAATCCTCCGGTGATCGTCATCCACGGCACCGCGCTGACCCGTGTGCAGGCGAGCTACCGGCGCTATCTCGAAGGGTGGTTTCGCGAGCGCTTCTCGCTGCAGGGAACCCCGTTACGGATCGAATTCCGGTCCGCTGCCAATCCCTACGTGACCTGATATGGGGCACAGAGTTCGGCGTGCCGATTGCCTGCATCGCGTGACGCCCGCTCGGTGGCAATGGGGCGCCTTTTCATTTACATTGAATTCGCGGCGTTTGCGCCCACTTAGGCCGTCTGGGCAATTTGCAATGCGCTGATGGCACCCATCGTTGACGCGGTGCCTGGCAAAAAGAAGAGATCGGAGCGACCATGAGCAACAAAGGGCAATTGCTACAAGACCCGTTCCTGAATGCTCTGCGCAAGGAACACGTGCCGGTATCGATCTACCTCGTCAATGGCATCAAGCTGCAGGGGCAGATCGAATCGTTCGACCAGTATGTCGTCCTCCTGCGCAACACCGTCACGCAGATGGTCTACAAGCACGCAATTTCGACCGTCGTGCCGGCACGCCCGGTCAATCTGACCCTGGAGTCTTCCACCTGAACGAAACGCGGTCCGAGCGTCGCGCCGCTGCACCGGCGCGCGCCATCGTTGTCGGCGTCGAGTTGCCGACGCGCCGGCTTTCCTCTTCGAACGAATCGCTGGCCGAACTTGTGCAGCTTGCGCAGTCGGCGGGCGCTGTCGTGGTCGAGCGTGTGCTTGCGCGGCGGGACCGGCCCGACTCGGCGTTCTTCCTCGGGCGCGGCAAGGTGGATGAAGTACGAGCGCTGGCGGAGCGGACGCACGCCGATACCGTGATGTTCGACGTCGCGCTTTCGCCGGTCCAGCAGCGCAACCTCGAGAGTGAGCTCAAGGTCGCCGTGCTCGATCGCACGTCCCTGATACTCGCGATCTTTGCTCAGCGCGCCAAGAGCCGCGAGGGCAAGCTACAAGTCGAACTGGCGCAGCTGGAACATCTTTCGACCCGCCTCGTGCGCGGGTGGACCCACCTGGAGCGGCAGCGCGGTGGCCTCGGCAAGACAGGTGGCCCGGGCGAAAAGCAGATCGAACTGGACCGCCGCCAGATCGTGCATCGTGTGAAGCTGCTGCGCGAGCGGCTGCGCACGTTGCACAAGCAGCGCCGCACGCAGCGGCGTGCGCGCGCCCGCCGCGACGTCTTCAACGTTTCCCTGGTGGGCTATACCAACGCCGGCAAATCGACGCTTTTCAATGCGCTGACGCGCGCCGATGCATACGCCGCCGATCAGTTGTTCGCCACGCTCGATACCACGTCGCGTCGCTGTTTCATCGAGGGGGCAGGCGAAGTCGTGCTGTCGGACACGGTCGGATTCGTCCGCGGACTGCCGCATTCGCTGGTCGCCGCATTCAAGTCGACGCTCGAGGAGGCGGTCGAGGCGGACCTGCTGCTGCACGTCGTCGACGCGTCGGCGGCGACCCGCGATGCTCAGATCGAGGAAGTCGACCGGGTCCTCGAGGAGATCGGCGCGGGCGAGGTGCCGCGCCTGCTCGTGTTCAACAAGATCGATGCACTCGATCGCGAGCCGACGGTGGAACACGACCCCTATGGTACGATCCGCGCCGTTTTTGTCAGCGCAGCGACAGGCGTCGGCCTGGAGAAGCTGCGCGATGCGCTGGCCCAACGACTGTTGCCGATGCGAGATCTGGGCACACCCACCGCAGAATCGATGGCCCGAGTCGGTGCGACAGCCTAGGCGCGGCCCGTCGCGCGGCGCCGTCCGATCCTCTCTTTCCTTTTGCCGATTTCCGCTCGAGACCACGCCATGTCGCTCAATGATCCGCAATGGGGACGCGGAAGTGGCTCCGGCGACAACAAGGACGATCCGCGCGGCACACAGCAGCAGCAGCAGCGCCCCGGCAAGGAAGGCCCGCCGGACCTCGACGAGTTGTGGAGAGACTTCAACCGCCGCTTGAACGGTCTGTTTGGCAAGCGCGGTGGTGGAGGCGGCAATCGCGGCGGCGGCGGATTCCGGCCCGACGCGCGCGGTGCCGGCCTCGGAGTTCTGGCTGTGCTCGCAGCGGCACTGGTGATCTGGTTCGGCAGCGGGTTCTACATCGTCCAGGAAGGCCAGGTAGGCGTCGTCACCACGTTCGGCCGGTTCACCGAAACCACCACCGCGGGCTTCCGCTGGCGCATGCCGTGGCCGATCCAGGCGCACGAGGTCGTCGATGTGCTTTCGCTGCGGACGCTCGAGGTCGGCTTGCGCGGGCGCAGCGATCGGTTGAAGGAAGCGCTCATGCTCACCGACGACGAGAACATCGTCGACCTGCATTTCACGGTGCAGTACCGCATCAAGGAAGGGCCAGCCGGTGCGCGCGACTTCCTGTTCAACAGCCGGTTCGGCCGGGATCGCGATCCGAGCGACGTCGTCTTGCAGGTGGCCGAGTCGGCGATGCGTGAAGTGGTCGGCCGCAAGACGATGGACTCGGTGCTCTACGAATCACGCCAGGAGATCGCCGACAACGTGCGCAGCCGGATGCAGGAGATGCTCGACCGCTATGGAACCGGCATCCTGATTTCGGCTATCGCGATCCAGAACGCCCAGCCACCGGAGCAGGTGCAGGCTGCCTTCGACGACGCGGTGAAGGCGACGCAGGATCGCGAGCGGCAGATCAACGAGGGACAGGCCTATGCCAACGACATCGTGCCGAAGGCGCGCGGTCTTGCGGCGCGCCTGATCCAGGAAGCCGAGGCGTATCGCACCCGGGTCATCGAAACCGCGCAGGGCGATGCGTCGCGCTTCCATCAACTTCTCGTCGAGTACAACAAGGCGCCGGCCGTGACGCGGGACCGGCTCTATCTCGAAACGATGCAGCAGGTTCTGAGCAACACCACCAAGGTCCTGGTCGACACCAAGGCGAACAACAACGTGCTGTTCCTGCCGTTCGACAAGCTCATACAGCAGGCGATCTCCGAGTCCGGCGGCGGCGCACAGCGCACGACGCCGATGACGCCGCCGGCACCCGTCCCCGATTCATCTTCTGCCGAGACGCGTGCGCGCGAGGCGTCGCGCAGCCGCGAGCGCGAAGGACGATAGCCGCCATGAACCGCGTCTTCGGCACTCTGATCGGGATCGTGGTCGTCGCGGTGTTGTTCCGCGCCTGCGCATTCATTGTCGACCAGCGCCAGTTCGGCCTGGTGTTCGCGTTCGGGCAGTTGAAGGAAGTCGTCTCCGAGCCAGGGCTGCAATTCAAGCTGCCGCCGCCGTTCCAGAACGTCGTCTACCTGGACAAGCGCATCCTGACCATCGACACGCCGCAACCGGATCGCGTGCAGACGTCTGAAAAGCGCAACCTGCTGATCGACTCGTTCGTGAAGTGGCGGATCTCCGACCCGCGCCGCTACTGGGTGAGCTTCCTGGGAAGCGAGCGCGCCGCGCAGGATCGCATCAATTCGCTAGTGCGCGATTCGTTGAACCAGGCCGTCAACAAGCGCACGGTGAACGACGTCACCTCGCGCGAACGCGATCGGGCCATGGAGGAGATCCGGGCCGCCGTGCAGGAGCGCGTGAAGGACGTCGGCGTCGAGATCGTCGACGTGCGCCTGAAGCGCGTCGACTTCGTCCCGGAGATCAGCGAATCGGTGTTCCGCCGCATGGAGGCCGAGCGCAAGCGGGTCGCCAACGAACAGCGTTCGATCGGGGCTGCCGAGGGCGAGAAGATCCGCGCCGATGCGGATCGTCAGCGCGAGGTGCTGCTCGCCGAGGCTTATCGTGACGCGCAGAAGGTTAAGGGCGAGGGCGACGCGAAGTCGGCTGCCATCTACGCAGCAGCATTCGGCCAGAATCCCGAGTTCTTCACGTTCTATCGCAGTCTCGAGGCGTATCGCTCCACTTTCCGCGCGCGGTCCGATGTGCTCGTCGTCGATCCGTCGTCGGATTTCTTCAAGTACATGAAGACGCCCGGCAACGCCCCGCGCCCGGCGCGCTGATGGCGAACTTCGGACTTGCGGTGGCGCTCATGCTGGTGTTCGAAGGCCTGCTGCCGTTCATTGCTCCGGCGCGCTGGCGCGAGATTTTCCGCCGCATCTCGGATCTCAGCGATGGGCAGATCCGCTTCTTCGGCCTGATCTCGATCGTGTCAGGCGTGGTGCTGTACCTGATCCTCGTGTGATCGGGTTCTCTTCCGGCCGGTAGCGACGCGCAAAGGCGGCCATGGCGAGCTGGCTTCTTCCCGAAGGAATCTCGGACGTCCTGCCCGCGGAAGCGCGCAGGGTCGAGGAACTGCGGCGCGCGCTGCTCGATCTGTATCGCGGTTTCGGCTACGAACTCGTGCTGCCGCCGCTGATCGAATACGTCGATTCGCTCCTGACCGGCACCGGACGCGATCTTGACCTGCGCACGTTCAAGCTGGTCGATCAACTGTCGGGCCGCCAATTGGGGTTGCGCGCAGACATTACGCCGCAGGTGGCGCGTATCGATGCGCACATCCTCAATCGCGCTGGCGTCGTCCGCCTGTGTTATGCGGCCAGCGTCCTGCACACGCGGCCGGCGCATCCTCTTGCGACGCGCGAGCCAATGCAGGTGGGAGCCGAGCTCTACGGCCACGCGGGTCTCGGCGCGGACGCGGAGGTGCAGGCGCTTGCGGTGCTGTCGTTGCGCCGTGCGGACGTGACGAAGGTGTTCGTCGACCTTGGGCACACTGGAATCGTGCGGGCGATTCTCGCGGAGCCGCGCGCCGCCGAGGTATCGGAGACGATCCTGCAAGCGCTCGCGGTGAAGGACGTGCCATCGCTGCGTGCCGCCGCGGCATCGCTGCCTGCTGCCACGACGGAAGCCCTGCTGGCGTTGACGGAGCTGCATGGCGGCGTTGGTGTCATCGAGGAGGCGCGCAAACGACTTCCGCGCAGCCCCGGGGCCCTCCGCGCGTTGGACGATCTCGCATGGCTGGTCGAACGTTCGACCGCCGATGAAGTGAGCGTGGATCTTTCGGATCTGCACGGCTATCGCTACTACACGGGCGTGAACTTCGCAGCCTACGATGCGCGCGCGTCCGGCGCGCTTCTGCGTGGCGGGCGCTATGACGACATCGGGCGGGCGTTCGGCCGAGCGCGTCCCGCCACAGGCTTTTCGATCGACCTGCGCGATCTCGCACGCTTGAACGGCACCGGGCGCTTTGCGGCGATTCGCGCGCCGGCGGCGAGCGATGCGACACTCGAGGCCGCGATCGACGAGCTCCGCGGACGCGGTGAAATCGTCGTGCGCGCGCTCGAAGCCGACGAGCCGCGCGCCGAGGGTGTCGATCGCGAACTGCGCCTCGTCGGTGGGCGCTGGCAGGTCATGACAATCGAACAGAAGTAACAGGCGAGGCGCACTCGAGATGGCACGCAACGTGGTTGTCGTCGGAACCCAGTGGGGCGACGAAGGCAAGGGCAAGATCGTCGACTGGCTGACGGAAAAGGCCGACGGCGTGGTGCGCTTCCAGGGCGGCCACAACGCGGGGCACACGCTCGTCATCCACGGCAAGAAGACGATCCTGCGCCTCATTCCATCGGGCATCCTGCGGCCGAACGTCGCGTGCTACATCGGCAATGGCGTCGTCCTTTCCCCGCCTGCGCTACTCGGCGAAATCGACGAACTGCGGGCCGCCGGCGTCGAGGCTGCGAGCCGCCTGACCATCAGCGGCAACTGTCCGCTAATCCTCGACTATCACGTCGCCCTCGACCAGGCGCGCGAAGCGCACCGTGGTGAGTCGCGTATCGGGACCACTGGGCGCGGAATCGGCCCTGCCTACGAAGACAAGGTCGCGCGACGCGCAGTGCGCACGCAGGATCTCTTCGATGCCGCGCGCTTCGCCGAGCGCGTGCGCGAGGCGCTCGACCTGCACAACTTCGTGCTGGTCAACTACCTCAAGGCGCCCAGGGTCGAGGCCCAGAAGGTGATCGACGACACGCTGCGCCTGGCCGAGCACCTCAAGCCGATGATCAGCGATGTGTCTTACCGCCTCAACACGGCGATGACCGCAGGAGACCGGCTGTTGTTCGAAGGCGCGCAGGGCGCATTGCTCGACGTCGACCACGGCACCTACCCGTACGTGACGTCGAGCAACACGGTCGCCGGCGCCGCGGCTGCTGGAGCCGGGGTCGCGCCACAGCGCCTCGACTATGTGCTCGGCATCACCAAGGCGTACGCGACCCGTGTCGGCTCTGGTCCGTTCCCGACGGAGTTGCTGGACGCCACCGGCGAGCAGTTGCGCAGCAAAGGCAAGGAGTTCGGTTCCGTGACGGGCAGGCCGCGTCGCTGCGGCTGGTTCGACGGCGCCGCTCTTCGCCGCTCCGTGCAACTGAATGGCACGAGCGGGCTTTGCATCACCAAGCTCGACGTCCTCGACGGTTTGCCGACGGTGCGTCTGTGCACGGGCTATCGGTTCGACGGCACCACCATAGACATCCTGCCGTTTGCTGCGGATGAAGTCGCGCGTTGCGAGCCGGTGTACGAGGAGTTCCCCGGCTGGCAGGATTCGACATTCGGCGTGCGCGACTGGAAAGCGCTCCCAACGAATGCGCGGCGTTATCTCGAGCGTCTTAGCGAAGTCGCCGGCGTGCGTCTCGATCTTATTTCGACAGGCCCCGATCGCGAGCAGACCATCGTCCTGCGTCACCCGTTTTCGTCATGAGTCGGAGTGCGTCCGGTGCGGATAACGCGATGAAGGACCTTTACGTCAGCTGGGACGAATATCACCGCCTGATCGAGCAACTCGCGCTTCAAGTCTACGAGTCCAACTACAAGTTCGAGTCGATCTTGTGCCTGGCGCGTGGCGGCCTGCGTGTCGGCGACGTGATCTCGCGGATCTACGACAAGCCGCTCGCGATCCTCTCCGCAAGTTCCTATCGCGAGGCGGCCGGCATGCAACAGGGATCGCTCGACATCGCCGAGTTCATCACCAAGACCGGCGGCGAGCTCGAGGGGCGGATCCTGCTCGTCGACGATCTCGTCGATTCCGGCGTGACGCTCACCCGCGTCATCGCTCACATTAAACAGCGCTTCACGGGCATCGTCGAAGTGCGCACCGCCGTGCTCTGGTACAAGGCGGTCTCTACATTCAAACCTGATTACCATGTGCAGTACCTTCCCACGAGTCCGTGGATTCATCAGCCGTTCGAGGAATACGACTCGCTGCGGCCGCAACAACTCGACGCACGCTTGCGTCGTGCGCAAGCCAACTGAGCGATTCGACTTGAAACCGTGGCGCGCGCAACCCGAAAACGAAACGGCCCGCTTGCGCAGGCCGTCGTTCTTGCTGGTGCCCGGAAGAGGACTCGAACCTCCACACCTCGCGGCGCTAGTACCTGAAACTAGTGCGTCTACCAATTCCGCCATCCGGGCGTTCCGCGAGCGGCGCATTTTAATTGGCGTCCCCTTGATGTCAAACGATCGTGCCGCCGCGGGCGCATGCGCGGCCAACACATGACGCCGAAGACCGAAACGCTCGATCGCGAATCGATCATCGAGTCGCTCGCGGAAGCGCGCACGCCGCTTACACCCACTGAACTGGCGGAGCGCGTGCGCGTCCCCGAGCTCAAACGCGAACGCTTCGACAGCGAACTCGCCGAACTCGAACGCGAAGGCAGGGTGATTCGCAACCGCGCAGGCCTGCTTCTCGTCGCTGCGCGCGCCAATCTGCTTTCCGGCCAGGTGCAAGGACACCGCGACGGTTTCGGTTTCCTCCTGCGCGACGATGGCGGCCAGGATCTCGTGCTCCCCGAGCACGAGATGAGCAAGGTCCTCCACGGCGACCGTGTGCTGGCACGCGTCAGCGGACAGGATCGGCGTGGCCGGCCCGAGGGCGAGATCGTCGAGGTCATCGAGCGGCGTACCAACCGGTTGGTCGGCCGCCTGCTCAACGAGCGCGGCGCGATGGTGGTTGCGCCCGAGGATCAGCGCATTGCGCACGACATCCTGATTCCGCCGGGCGCCACCATGGGCGCCGAGCATGGGCAGGTCGTCGTGGTCGAGATCGTCCAGCAGCCGCAGCGGCACGTGCAACCGGTCGGGCGGGTGATCGAAGTGCTCGGCGCCATCGACGATCCGGGCATGGAGATCGAGATCGCCGTGCGCAAGTTCTCCGTGCCGCACGAGTTCCCGGCCGAGGTGCTCGCGGATGCCGCGCGGTTGCCGGACTCGGTATCGCCGAAGGATCGCAAGGGACGCGTCGACTTGCGCGACATTCCTCTCGTCACGATCGACGGCGAGGACGCGCGTGATTTCGACGACGCGGTTTACTGCGAACCGATCGGACCGGGCAGGCGCAAGTGGCGCCTGATCGTCGCGATCGCGGACGTCGATCACTACGTCGGCACAGGTGCCGCGCTCGATGCAGAAGCGCAGCGGCGCTCGACCTCGGTGTACTTCCCGCGGCGCGTCATTCCGATGCTGCCAGAGAAGCTGTCGAACGGACTCTGTTCGCTCAACCCCGGAGTCGACCGGCTGGTCATGGTGGCCGACATGATCGTCGACGGCAAAGGTCAGGTTGGGGCGTACCAGTTCTATCCGGCGGTCATGCATTCGGCGGCGCGGCTCACTTACAACGAGGTGTGGGAGGCGCTGTCGCAGCCGGAGAGTCGTGGCGCACACAAGCTCGCGCCGCTGCGTCCGCAACTCGACAATCTCTATGCGGTGTTCGAGGTGCTGGCGCGCGCGCGGGATACGCGCGGCGCACTCGACCTGGAAACCACCGAGACCTACATCGTCTGCGATGCCAACGGGCGCATCGAGAAGATCGTCGCGCGCGAGCGCAACGATGCGCACCGGATCATCGAGGAGTGCATGCTGGCGGCCAACGTCTGCGCCGCCGACTTCCTCGAGCGCAACAAACAGCCGGCGCTGCTCCGGGTGCACGAAGGGCCGACACCCGAGCGGCTCGCCAACCTGCGGGCGCTTCTGAAGACACTTGGGTTGCAACTCGATGGCGGCGACACACCGCGGCCGGCGGACTATGCCGCACTTCTTGCGCGCATCCGCACGCGTCCGGACCGGCAACTCCTGCAGACCGTGCTGCTTCGCTCGATGCAACAGGCCGTGTACAGCCCGCACAACGTCGGTCACTTCGGGCTTGCTTACGATTCCTACGCGCATTTCACGTCGCCCATCCGCCGCTATCCCGATTTGCTGGTGCACCGGGCGATCAAGGCGATCATCGGGCGGCGCGGCTACGTGCCCGACGTAGTCCAGGTCGACTTGCCCGTGGCGCCCGCGCGCGGGCCTGCGCGCAATGCTCGCACCAAGGCGGAAGAGGGCACCGCTCTCGCGGCGTGGGAGAAGCTCGGGCTCATCTGTTCGGCGAACGAGCGGCGCGCCGACGACGCCACGCGCGACGTCGAGGCGTGGCTCAAGAGCTACTACATGCGCGAGCGTGTCGGCGAAACCTACAGCGGAACGATCAGTTCGGTGGTGCCGTTCGGCATCTTCGTCGTACTCGACGATCTCTTCGTCGAGGGTCTCGTGCACGTCTCCGAGCTGGGCTCCGAATATTTCAGCTTCAACGAAGCACTGCACGAGCTGCGCGGCGAACGCACCGGGCAGCGGTATCGCCTCGCAGATCGGCTGACCGTGCAGGTCTCGCGCGTCGACCTCGAAGGACGCCGCATCGAGTTCCGGTTGGTACGTCCCGCCGATCGCAAGGCACTTCTTCTCGGCGCGGCCGCGACGGCCGAGACTGCGCGCAAGCCAGCACGCAAGGGTGAGAGCGTCGAGGAGCGCAACGCGCGTCGGGCCGCCATCGCTGCGCGCAAGTCGCGCGACTTCGACAAGCGCGAAAAGGCACGCTCCGGCAAGCACGGGCTCGGAGGTGTTCGGTCGGGCATGACACGGCGGCGTGGGCGCTGATGAGCCGGGGGCAGGCGGTGTTCGGGTTTCACGCGGTCAACGCGCGCCTGAAGCACGCCGTCGATTCCGTGGAAACGCTTTACGTGTCCGAGCATCGCCACGATGCGCGGATGCGCGAGTTGCTCGCGCGCGCCGAAGGGGCCGGTGTGAAGATCGTGCTCGCCGACGACCGGCGGCTGGACGGTCTCGCAGGCGGCAATGCACACCAGGGTGTCGTCGCCCTTTGCAGCAGGTCGGTGCAGGCCATCCGACTCGATGACGTGCTCGCGCGCGTCGATCCGCAGACGCTGCTGCTGTTGCTCGACGGAGTGACCGATCCACGCAATCTTGGCGCCTGCATCCGCACGGCTGCGGCCGCGGGGGCGAACGCGGTGATCGTGCCGCGTGATCGCTCGGCGTCGTTGACGGACGTCGCGAGCAAGACGGCGGCGGGAACAGCAGAAGCGTTGCCGCTCATCGCCGTGACCAACCTCGCCCGTGCGATGGACGAGATCAAGGAGGCGGGCATCTGGATCGCGGGCGCTGCAGGCGAAGCCAAGAGCACGATATTCGCGCTCGATCTTCGCGGCCCGCTCGCATGGACCCTCGGTGCCGAAGGGACAGGCCTGCGCCGCCTTACCCGTGAACGCTGCGATTGGCTCGCGCACATCCCGATGCACGGCGAGGTGGAAAGCCTCAACGTATCGGTCGCGGCGGGAATTTGCCTGTTCGAGACGGTGCGCCAACGCGCGCTCGCTGGCGCGCCCGAGCGCAACACATGACGGCGGACGCGCTTGCGCGGGCGCGCGCGTTGCTCCAGAAGGCGGGCTCCTGCGTGGTGCTCACCGGTGCCGGAATGTCCGCCGAAAGCGGCGTGCCCACGTTTCGCGACGGGCAGACCGGCGTCTGGTCGAAGTTCGACCCGATGCAGCTTGCATCGCGCGAGGGATTCGAAGCCGATCCCGGTTTCGTCTGGCGCTGGTACTCCAGCCGTCGTGAGAAGATCGCCGAGGTGCGGCCGAACGCCGGGCACTTCGCGCTCGCCGGTCTCGAACGGCGCTTTTCTCCGTTCGCGATCGTGACGCAGAACGTCGATGGCCTGCATACACGCGCCGGCAGCACCGGGGTGCTGGAACTGCACGGCAACCTGATGCGCACGAAATGTTTCGCGGAATGCGGCGTGCGAATCGATAGCCTCGCGGATGTGCCCGCGGGGGAACCGCCTGCGTGCCCTTCATGCGGCGAATGGCTGCGACCCGACGTGGTTTGGTTCGGTGAGATGCTGGACCCGACCGTGCTCGACGATGCGGAGCGGCTTGCAGCCCGCTGCGATGTGATGCTGGTGGTCGGAACGTCGGGGATGGTCTATCCCGCGGCGGGTCTGCCGTACCTCGCCAGGCGCCGCGGCGCAAAGGTGATCGTGGTCAATCCCAATCCGTCCGACATCGACGACTGCGCCGACGTCCTGGTCTCCGAAACAGCGGCGAAGGCGCTGCCCCGGCTCTTCGAGGCGACTTGAGCGAGGACACCAGCTCACGCTAGAATCGCGGGCTTTTCAAATCCTTGCCGCACCGGACCTGCGCAAATACGTGAAGCGGCGCGGGTGACGCACCGGGCGGCTCATCCCACAAGGAGCTTCGATGCGTCATTACGAAATCTGCTTCATCGTCCATCCTGATCAGAGCGAGCAGGTGCCGGCGATGATCGATCGCTACAAGAACCTCGTCACGAGCCAGGGCGGCAAGATGCACCGGGTCGAAGACTGGGGCCGGCGGCAACTGGCATATCCCATCGACAAGCTGGTCAAGGCGCACTACGTGCTGCTCAACATCGAGTGCGGCAAGGCGACGCTGGATGAGTTGGAGCATGGTTTCCGCTACAACGACGCGGTGTTGCGCCACCTGACCGTCGGAACCAAGAAGGCCGAGACCTCGCCTTCGCCGATGATGAAGATCGTCGAGAAGGAAGAGGCCAAGAAGGCTGCATCGGAACAGGCCGCGTCGACTTGACGGATGCGGCCCGGGACGCGGCCAACCGATGCGTGATCGCGGCGCGGCTGATACGGCAAGGCAGGATGCGATACACGCCTGGCGGACTGCGAGTACAGGAACTTGGATTCCGGTTCGAGGGCAGCGCCGTCGAAGCGGGCTTTGAGCGACAACTGGATTTCGAATTCGACGTGGTCGCGGTAGGTGATGTGGCAGAGCGATTGGCACAGGTTGAATTGGGAAGCGGGCTCGTGCTGAGCGGCTTCCTCGCTCCCGCCAGCCGGCGTTCCAAGCGGATCCAGCTGCACGTCACCGATTACGCGACGTATTCAGGAGCTTGACATGGCATTTACCAGGGGCAAACCCAAGGGCAAGGGAGGCAAGGGCGGCCGTCGTGGCGACAAGCAGAACGCGCTGTTCAAGCGCAAGAAGTTCTGCCGCTTCACGGTGGAAAGGGTCGAGCAGATCGACTACAAGGATCTCGAGACGCTGCGCGACTTCATCACGGACAACGGCAAGATCATGCCGGCGCGGTTGACGGGCACCAAGGCGCACTACCAGCGCCAACTCGATGCTGCCATCAAGCGTGCGCGCTTTCTCGCGCTGCTCCCCTATACCGACAGTCACTGAGCAGCGGAGTCGATCGTGCAAGTCATCCTGCTCGAAAAGGTCGTCAACCTCGGCCAACTGGGCGAGGTCGTCAAGGTCAAGGAAGGGTTCGCCCGCAACTACCTCATCCCGCAAGGCAAGGCGCGCCGCGCCACCGAAGCGGCGATCAAGGAATTCGAAGGCCGCCGCGTGGAACTCGAGCGCGCGCAGACCGAGAAGTTCGACGCG
>Ga0335084_10000405_pt1 | contig 36232 bp, 35 predicted proteins | sample Lox_Sample_44_FD_206721 | JGI IMG/M metagenome (GOLD analysis project Ga0335084, IMG submission 206721) | Soil microbial communities from Loxahatchee National Wildlife Refuge, Florida, United States - Lox_Sample_4.4 | ecosystem: Environmental > Terrestrial > Soil > Wetlands | place: USA...
TCTGCTTCGAGAGCGGCCGCGAAGCGCCACGCACGGTCGCGCGCGCAGAGTGCGAGACGATCTTCGAGGCGGAGGCGTTCCGCGCCGCTAGCGCCGCGCCCGCCGCCGACGATGCTGCGTCGCAAGCTCCGCGGGAGCCCTTCGGTTTCCGATGGTTTCTGCCCGAGCTCGTGAGGCATCGCGTGGTATGGCGCGACGTCCTGCTCGCGTCGCTCGTTCTCCAGCTCGTCGGGCTCGCGACACCTGTCTTCACCCAGGTCGTGATCGACAAGGTCGTCGTCCACCGCACCGAGAGCACCCTCGCCGTGATCGGCATCGGGCTCGTCCTCTTCCTCGTCTTTAACGCGGCGATGACCTGGGCCCGCCAGTATCTCGTGCTCCACACCGGCAACCGCATCGATGCGGTGCTCGGCGCTCGTGTGTTCAAGCACCTCTTCGCGCTGCCGCCGCCCTATTTCGAGAGCCGCCCGACAGGGACGCTGACTGCGCGCCTGCAGGGCATCGAATCGATCCGCGAGTTCCTGACCGGGGCGGCGATGGCGGTCGTCCTCGATCTGCCCTTTACGCTCATCTTCCTCACAGTGATGTTCTGGTACAGCTGGCAGCTCAGCCTGATCGCGCTGGCGCTCGTGGGACTGATCGCGGTGTCGAGCGCGGCCGTCACGCCGATGCTCCGTGCGCGCCTCAACCGCCAGTTCCTCGCCGGCGCGCGCAACCAGGCATTCCTTACCGAGTACATCGCCGGCGCCGAGACGGTGAAATCGCTGCAGATGGAGCCGCAGCTCGAGCGTCGCTACGGCGACCTTCTCGCCCATTACCTGGCGGCGAGCTTCGCCACGCGCTCGGCGGCCAACGGCTTCAACGCGCTCGTCCTCGCGCTCGAGCAGGCAATGACGGTGGCGATACTGGTGGTCGGCGCACTGTTTGTCATGGAAGGCGACGGCTTCACGATCGGAATGCTGGTTGCGTTTCAGATGTTTGCCGGGCGCCTCTCGCAGCCGATGCTCCGCCTGGCTGGCCTGTGGCAGAGCTTCCAGCAGGCGACGATCGCCGTGCGACGCCTCGGCGACGTGATGGACGCGCCGCCCGAGCCGGTCGCCCTCGTGCCGGCGCGCACGCTCGGCCGCGAGGGCCGGGTCGAGATCGAAGGTCTGAGCTTCCGCTACAGCGCGGGCCACTCTTACCTCTTCCGCGACTTCGCGCTCGACGTCGCGCCCGGCCGGGCCGTCGCGGTCATGGGACCGTCGGGGTCGGGCAAGAGCACGCTCGCCAAGCTCCTCCAGGGGTTCTACGCACCGTCGGACGGCACGATCCGCATCGATGGTCGCGACATCCGGCATCTGGCGGCGAATGAGCTCCGCCAGTACTTCGGTGTCGTGCCGCAGGAGACGCGGCTCTTCTCCGGCACGATCTTCGACAACCTCGCGGTGGCGAACCCGCTGGCGGGCTTCGAGGACATGGTGCTCGCCTGCGAAATGGCGGAGGTGCACGACGTGATCGAGAGCCTGCCGCAGGGCTACCGCACGCCGATCGGCGAACAGGGGGTCGGGCTCTCCGGCGGGCAGAAGCAGCGCCTCGCCATTGCCCGCGCGCTGCTGAAGCGACCGCGGATCCTGGTCTTCGACGAGGCGACGAGCCAGCTCGACCACGCGACCGCCGAGGCGTTCGCCCATACCATCAACCGGCTCAAGGGCCGCGCGACGATCCTCTTCATCACCCACCAGCTCCCGCGGGCGCTTAAGGTCGACGAGATCGTGCAGCTCGGCGCCACGCGGGCGGCGAAAGAGGGGGCGGCGCCGCTGCGCGCCGAGGCATAGTCATGGTTTCGCTCCGTGCCGTCTTTAGCGCGCTCTTTGGCGCGACGCCCGCACCCGAGGTCTTCGCGCCGGACGCGCTCGCGCACGAGGACCATCCCCGATCGCCGCTGCCACGGTTTGTCCTGCGCGCCTGCAGCGCGCTGGTCGCGGCGCTCCTCGTCTGGGCCGCGTTCGGCAAGCTCGACATCGTCGCGGTCGCCGAGGGCCGCCTGATCCCGTCGAGCTACCTCCAGATCGTGCAGCCGTCCGAGGCGGGCACGCTGCGCGAGATTCTCGTCCGCGAGGGCGAGCGGGTGGCCGCGGGCCAGCCCCTGATGCGCATGGACCCGAAGCTCGCCGACGCCGATCTCTCTGTGGTGCGGCAGGAGCTCGCCCTGCGCCGGCTTCAGCTCCGCCGGATCGACGCCGAGCTCGGCGGCGGGGCACTCGGCCAGGAAGAGGGTGACCCGCCGAAGCTCTACGCCGAGGTCGCGGCGCAGTGGATGGCCAACCGCCGCGCGCTGGAGGATGCGCTCGCGCAGGAACGGACCGTGCTCGAGCGCGCGCGCCAGAACTACGCGGCGGCGGCCGAAATCAAGTCGAAGCTCGAGCAGACCCTGCCGCACTACCGGGCCCAGGAACAGGCATTCGCGAAGCTCGCGCGCGAGGGCTACGCTGGCGCGCTCGTCGCGCAGGAGAAGGAGCGCGACCGGATCGAGAAGGAGCAGGACCTGCGCAGCCAGGGGCACGCCATCCAAAGCGCGGAGGCGACCATGGCGCAATCGGAGCGGAAGCTCGCCCAGATCCAGTCGGAATACCGGCAGCGGCTGCAGGCCGAGCGGGTGGACGCCTCCGCGCAGGCACAGCGGCTCGAGCAGGAGCTCGGCAAACAGGAGTACCGGCAGGGGCGCCTGGAGCTGCGCGCGCCACAGGCCGGCATCGTGAAAGATCTCGCGACGCACACACCGGGCACCGTCGTTACCCCGGGGACGGTCGTCATGACCCTCGTCCCCGCAGACGATCAGCTGCGGGCGGAAGTGTGGCTTTCGAACGACGACGTTGGCTTCGTGCACCCCGGACAGCCGGCGAAGCTCAAGCTCGCCACCTTCACCTTCCAGAAGTACGGGATGCTCGACGGGCGGGTGACGCGAGTGAGCGCGGATGCCACCGACCGCTCCGCCGGCGCGAGCGGGGGCAGGCCCGAGCGTCCGCTCGCGGCTGCCGCCTACAAGACGCTGGTCGATCTCGGGGCCCAGCATCTCGATTCCGACGGACGGCGCTACGAGCTCGCGCCGGGAATGGCGGTCACCGCGGAAATCAAGCTCGGCGAGCGCACGGTGCTGGAATATCTCCTGTCCCCGGTGCAGAAGGCGTTCCACGAGGCGGGGCGCGAGCGATGAGCACCCTGGCGGGACATTTGCTTACGAGTGGGTAACGACAAGTCATATCGGCGGGTTTCGCGCCGGAGCGATGTCCGATCAATAGACTACGGACACGCGGGTCGGCGGAACGCGTCGGCGGGATGACCGAAAGCCGTCGGGGCGCGTCAGGCTCGTGACGCGGCGCGGCAGTTTCGCGGCGCCGATTACGGATGGGGGGCAGGGCCAATGCTGATCACTGGAACGAGCGGAAACGACGTCCTGAACGGGACAGCAGGCGACGACACGTACGCTTTCGGGCCCGGATCCGGAACGGACACGATCGTCGATCCGGGCGGCAGCAACGACCAGGTGCTGCTCGTCGGCGGCCTCACCCCCGCCGACGTCACCGTGGAGCGCGCAGGGAAGGGCCTCGAGATCGTCGTCAACAGCACCGGCGACACGCTCCTCATGCCGAACTGGTTCGCCTCGCCGATCGAGTCGATCCAGTTCAGCGACGGCACCGTCATCGGCTACCAGGCGATCGTCGACGCCGCGGACAACCGGCCGCCGATACCGACGGACGATTTCGCTACCATTCTCGAGGATGCGACGACGCCGGTCACGGGCGACGTGCTCGCCAACGACGTCGACGACCCCACGCAGCAGCTTACCGTCGCGAATCCGGGCTCTTATCAGGGAACGTACGGCACGCTCTCGCTCGCGGCCGATGGCGCGTACGGCTACACGCTCAATTCGGGCCTGCCGGCAGTCCAAGCGCTCGGCGCCGGCCAGACGGTCACCGAGTCGTTCGCCTACGGCGCGTTCGCCTACGTTGTGAGCGACAACGTCCTGCTCAACCCGCAGCAGGCGACGGGCTACCTCACGGTCACGATCCAGGGCGTGAACGACGCACCAGTGGTCGCGAACCAGATCCACGATCAGGCCGCGACGGCGGGGCAGGCGTTCTCGTTCGCGGTTCCGGCCGGCACGTTCACCCAGGCCGATGCCGGCGACACGATGGCGCTCTCCGCCACGCTCGCCGACGGCTCGGCGTTGCCCGGCTGGCTCGCGTTCGATGCCGCGACGGGGACCTTTAGCGGCACGGCGCCCACGTCCGCTGGCGGTACGACGCTGCAGCTCGACGTGACGGCGACCGACGGATCGGGCGCCACGGCCTCCGACCCGTTCGCGTTCGCAGTGGCCGGCGCGCCCCCGCCCCCGCCGCCACCGGTCACCGACTCGCCAGCCGAAGCGCCGCTTGGCCGGCACATCGTCGGCACCCGTCACAATGACCGCCTCATCGGGACGGCGGGCGACGATCTGATCGAGGGCCGTAACGGCAACGACCGCCTGCGCGGAGGCCACGGCGTCGACATCCTCCAGGGCGGCAAGGGCAACGACGACCTGAAGGATCGCGACGGCAACACGGTCTTCGACGGCGGTCGCGGCAATGATCGGATGACCGGGGGTCGCGACGCCGACTTCTTCGCCGGCGGACGCGGCAACGATCGGCTCTACCTCGGCGGCGGCCACGACGTGGTCGCGTTCAACAAGGGCGACGGCGTCGACCGGCTCTTCGGCGAGCGCCAGGACGGCGTGCTGAGCCTCGGCGGTGGGATCCGCTACGAGGACCTCCGCCTGCGGAAGCAGGGGGACGATCTCGTGCTGCGGACGGGCGGCGGCGACCAGGTCGTCCTCGAGGATTGGTACCGCGGCAAACAGTCAATCGTCACCCTGCAGGTGGTCGCCGAAGCGATGTCGTGTTTCAGCCAGACCTCGCACGATCCGCTCCGCGACGACAAGGTCGAGCTCTTCGACTTCCGCAAGCTCGTGGCCGCCTACGACGATGCGCGCGCTGCCCATCACCACATGCGGAGCTGGAACATGATGAACGAGCTCCTCGCCGCGCATCTCACCGGCGGCAGCGACTCCAGCGCGCTCGGCGGCGATCTTGCCTACCGGTATGGGATGACCGGGACGCTCGCCGGGATGGGCTGGACCGCCGCGCGCGACACGGTCGCGGCGCCCGGCTTCGGCACCGAGCTCCAGACGGTACACGCCCCGGCGACGGTCGCAGCCGACCCGGTCAAACTCGGCTAGAAGGCCCGGCCACCCCTTGGGTGGCCGCCGGCTCGCGCCGCCCGAGCGTCCGGCCCGCCCGACCGGAGCTCCACGCGGAGCGCGCCAGATACCGCGCTACCAGTTCGTGTACGCGACCGAGAACCCGAACACGTTGTTGTGGTAGGTCGGGCTCTGGTGCCCCGTCAGCAGCACGCTGTTCGTCGCGAAGGGGTTCCCGGGAAACGCCCAGTCGCTCGAATTGAGGTTCTGGTAGAGATAGTTCATGCGGAACAACAGGCTCTTGGAGTACTGGTATTTCCCGTACAGCTGAAAGTAGTTCGAACTCATCGTGACGTCTGGGATGGGCTGTGCGCCGGCGGGGGTGACCTGTCCCGGGGCCGCCCACGGCCCGGCGATCGAGTAGCCACCCGTCCCGTTCGTGTACACGTACTGGGCGCCGACGTCGTACTTGTTGTCAGCTGGTTTGAAGTTGATGCCCAGACCGACGGTGTTGTTGCTGTTCTTGATCGAGTCGTTGAAGTCCCGGTTCGCGTCGATCGCGGTTGCCGAGGAGCTAAACGACCGGCTTGACTGGCCGGTCGAGAACTGGTTGTAGGTATAGAAGGCGAAGGCGTTCCAGCCCTCGGCGAACAGCCACGAGCCATCGATCGAGTACGCCTGGCCAACCACGTTCATGAGGCCCTGACACTCTGCGGGCATCGGGACGTTCGGCGGGATCTGATCGGCCGAGCCGCCACAGTTCGGCCCCTTGTACTGCGTCTGGTACCAGTTCGCGTTCAGGCCGATCGAGACCCGCTCGATCGGCGTGAAGGTACCGGTCGCGATGACCGCGTTCTTGTTGTAGTCGGCATAGAGGAACTGGCGCAGCGTCGGCAGGTTGTCGATGTTGTTCGTGCTTGCGACCCGCCCGGCGGTATAGGCGGCGTAGTACAGGTTCTGGGACGCGAAGTCGGCCCCGCGCCGCTGGTCGTACACGTAGCGCAGCGCCCCGGTAAAGCTCTCCGACATGATCCGGCGCAGCTCGACCCCGAGGAGGTTGTTCTGGGTGTTGGCGCGGAATGACCAGTCGGACGGGCTGTAGCTCACGTTCGTGTACTGATACCAGCCCCGGAGCATCGTGCGCGCGAAGATCTGGTAGTCGGCGTCGAGCTTGACCCTGTTCTCCGTACTGTTGGTCGGGAGGTTGGTGACGATCGCCGCGCTGGTGTTCGCGTTGTTGATCGGGGTGGGCTGGTTGGCCGCATCGCCGACAACGTACGCGTACTGGTTCGACGGCGCGTTGTTGTTGCGATCCATGTAGTGGTAGTTCAACTTCAGCGACAGCTTGGAGACGGGGCGGGCCAAGAAACTGAGATCGACCAGCGTGTTCTTGATTTCGCCGTTGAGCGAGGTGCGCGGCAGCCCGACCGGCACAAGCAGGCTCGTCCCGGGGGTCTGCGTGGCCGTGTTGATGGTGTAAGGCAGGAACGGATCGTTCTGCGACATCACGTTGTAGGCAACCGTGCCCGTAAGCCGCATGGTCGGCGTGAAGTTCCACGCCCCGGTCGCCTGGACCTGCCAGAAGTCGTTGCTCGGCATCAGCCCCATCCGGCCGAAACCCGTGGGGAAGCCGCTCCCACCAGGGAAGTTGAGTGCCGTGCCGCTTGCGTAGGGGTTCTGGAAGACCAGGGAATTCGAGTCGTTGTTGTACTTCGAATACCAGTAGGAGAGGTTGAGCTGCCCCTGCGTGCCGGTCCACTCCGCCTTCACGTTGACCTGTTGCTGCGTGTCGTCGATCTGAAAGGGCAGGATCATCGAGCGCCCGCCGGGGCTGACCCCCATGACTGCTCCGATCAGCTGCGAGCCGCTGCGGTCGATCTGGTTGTAGTCCGCCGAAATCTTCCAGTCTCCGATGTGGAAGCCGCCACCCCCCTTGTACACGTCCCAGTCCTGCTTGATGTCGAACCCCTGCAGGAACGGCGAGAATTGTCGGGCAAGGGTCGGATTGTTGACGCCGGCGTTCTGCGGCACGTTCGGGAATCCCAGGTTGGTGGTCAGCTTGCTGCCCCCGAGTCCGCCCAGGATGAACTGCGTGTCGTTGAATTGGGATCGCGTCAGCGAATCCCATCCGGCGTTTATCCAGTAGAGGCCCTGGCGTCCGCCTTCGGCCGCCAGCTGGAACGAGGGCAAACCGAAGTTGTACGCAGACGCGTTCACGTAGTTCGCACCATCGCCGTAGCGCTCCCGCACGTTCGCGTTGCCGATCAGGAACCCGCCCGAGTGAGTCAGGCCGGTAAACTCCCCGAACTTGAACGAGCTGTTGCTGTTGTAGCCCCAGCCGAGCTCGAGATAGTTGGAATCGTAGCGCGTCATGTCCGCGCCGGTGGTGAGCGGAACCTGAAACATCGGCTCGGCGAGCGCTACGCCCGGCGTTGCCAGGGCGAGCGCGACCGCGGAGACCAGAGGCCTCAGCGAGAGATCTTCCCGTGCGCGATCCATCGCTTTCATGTTCATGCCCCCTTATTCGCTCAACGAAGGAAGAAACGACCGGATGGATGGTTGCTCCCATGCACCTTGGAGTGGCAGTTCGCGCACCCCTGACCGAGCATCTGGGCCCCCGGCGCTATGGGCGGAGTCCCCGTCGCCCCGGGGTAGGGCGGAATGTTGCTGCCGCTGTAGAGCGTGCTCGCGTGTTGGGCGCTCATGTGGCACTGCTGGCAGAGGAACGGCGGGCGCACCTTCAGCAGCGAAGGGTTGTTGGCGCCGTGCGGGTTGTGGCACTCGACGCAGCTCTCGCGCGCCGGCGCATGCTCCCAGAGGAACGGGCCGCGCTTGTCCCCGTGGCACTGGTAGCAGGTCTCGTTGACCGTATTGCGGTTCAGGTTGGCTTCCGCGACCGAGCCATGCGGCTGGTGGCAGGACGAGCAGGTCATCCAGCCGGTGCGCAGCGGATGGGTCGAGAAGCTGAAAATCTGCGCCCGCTTTTCCTTGTGGCAGGTGAAGCACACTCCGGCCTGCGTCTGCGTGACGAGAACCTGGTCACGGGCCGCATGAACCGTATGGCAGGACGCGCACGAGAGCTGCGACCGCTCGTGGCCGCTGCCCTGGAAGTGAACGCGACTACCGCCCGAATGGCAGGTCAGGCACGCCGCGTTCTGCACCTGGGGCGGCGTCGTGTCGTTGTTCCGGATGAAGATGCGGTCCGGCTTCGGCCGCTCCTTCGCGTCGGCCGGCTTGTTGATGTGGTTCTCGCTCTCGCCGTGGCAGCTGGTACAGGTCGGCGTGCGCTGGTCCGCGTTCACGCCGTGGCGCGTCTTGGCGATCGCGAGGACCGGGTACTCGTCCTCCGCGTCGTGACAGCGCGTGCACTTCGCGTCGCCCTTCAGGACGAGGTCCTTGGGGGCCTCCTTCTTGGCCTCCTGGGCCTGTGCAGCGAGCACCAGGCCAAGGGCGACGACAACACCCCCCAGCGCGGTTCCGAACCGGCCGATCACCCCTTCCATTTCCATCTCCTCTCCCTTCGCGGCGCGCGGCGCTGGCCCGCTCTTCACGCCCGGGATCGATGCAAGTTACTTCTCGATCTTCAGCTCCTGAGGTCCCGGCCCGCCTTCCGGTTCGTTGTGCGCAATGCCAAAGTGGCAATCGATACAGGTCTTGCCCTCGGCCTTGCCTTTAGCGTGTCGCGCTTTCGCGCGCTCGGACTGCAGATCGGAGCTCATCGCGTCGTCGTGGTGGCAGTTGCGGCACTCGAGCGAGTCGGTCTCCTTCATCCGGGTCCAGACTTTCTTCGCGAGCTCGTACCGGTGCGCCAGGAACTTCTCCCTCGTGTCGATCACGCCGGTGAGCTTGCCCCAGATCTCGAAGGTGGCTTGCATCTTGCGCCAGATCAACGCTGCCGGCTCGCGCGGCACGTGACAGTCCGGGCAGGTCGCGCGCACGCCGGTGCGGTTCGTGTCGTGAACCGTGCCCTTGAACTCCTTGTAGGGGTTGTCGCGCATCTCGTGGCAGGAGATGCAGAACTTCTCGGTGTCGGTCCACGCGAGGCCCGCCGCACCGGCGACGACGAGCCCCCCGCCGAGCAGGATGATCACGGCGGCCGTGATCGCGATGCGCACCGCGATCTTCAGGCGGCTCTTCGAATCCCCCCGGATCGCCTCCCAGATCTTCCTGAACATCGCCGCTCCCCCTGCGTGCGACTTATGTTCCGGCGCTCAGCGCGACAGGATCCACTCGATCACGTTGTTGATCTCGCTCTCGTTCTTGGTCTTGAGGGCGTCGTGCAGCTCCTCCTTGCCGTCGATCTTTATCTTGGGATTGGTCGTCAGATGGACGAAGAGGGTCTTCTGCGCGTCCGGCTTGTCCTTGTATTTGGCCGCGATCTCCTTGAACGACGGGCCGTCCTTCTTGCGGTCGACCGAATGGCACTTGAAGCAGTTGCTCTTCTTCATCAGCGCTTCGGCCGCGCCGGCGTCCAGGGCAAACGCGCTGCTTGCCACCACCGATCCGAGGATCGCTGCGCAGCCACAGCCGATCACCGTCCCGAAGACCTTGCGTCTCATCCTAGTCTCCCTCGCCGAATCCGCCTTCTTCTTCGGAATGACTGTTGATCGAAGGGAAGGGCAGGTCAATTTTGGTGTACGGGGGCCGCTTGCCGTCCATGGCTGCGCCGGCGGAAGGGGTGCCGACGACCGCGCGGGCGACCGCGTCGTAGGCGCCATACCTGCCGTCGCGGGAAGGAGCCTGGGTACCGCCTTGCTCGAGGACGGTCCAGAACTCCTGCGAGATCCCCGGCCGGGGGGGCGGACCGTGTCGCCACACCTGGCATCGCTCGGACCACCAGGGCTGCAGCGCGCGCGTGACGGGCGCCGGCAGCGCCAGCGCCTGCGGCCCGAGCAGCGCGGCGAGTGCCCGGCCCAAGTCGCCGGCGGCAATTGCTCGCAGGTATGACTCGATAGACTCGGCGTTCGAGGGGCGTGCGCGGCGCGCGTATCGCGGCACGACTGCGGAACGAAAGCCCCTGACAGCACCGCCGCGGGACCGCAGTTTGGGGAGGCGCACCGGCACCCGGCCGATGCCGGTGACGATCATCCGCTCCGGGTGCAGTCCGTTTCGGACCACGCCACGCGAGCCTTGCGCGAGGCCTGGCTGAACGGGCTGTCCCTGGAAGTGTCGGAGCTCCGCGTTGATCGCCTCCACGATCAGGGATCGCGCGCTCTCCTGCAACAGGGTGAGCAAGGCGGCGATGCCATCGCCGGACAATGCCGGGGTCGGCGATAACCAACCGCTCTGCCCGTACAGGGCCTCGCATACTTGCCCGAGGTTTCGATCGACGCCCATCGCATGCTAGATTACTTTTAGTGCGCCGCAGCGCGGTTGACGAAGATCAGAACCGGCGGCGAAAGCTCTAGAGCAATCCTGATGTTGATGCAACTGCGCGACGCGGTAGCTTCGCTGAAGTCGCGGCGGAGCGTGGCCGGCGCCTATCGACCGTGCTCTGCGCCGTACCGGCTCTCGGAGGCCGGACTCGCACCAGACGGGTCAACCGCGCGGGCCATTCGTGTGCGGCTGCCGCGCGCGTCGAGCGATTGATTCAGGTCAACTCGGCAAGCGCGAAAGAGAGTCTCCTTCAACGTAGTCGGTTTTGAACGTGGGGGTTGGTCAGCGAGGGGACGCTTATGAACGACGAACTGCGCATCAGCCGGTGTTCTCCGCGCGTCTTGACAGCGAAGCGGCTCGGACGGCTCGCATGGGCGATTGCTTTCGCGGCGCCCGTCATGTCGCAAGTGGCGGTCGCTCAAGGCACCGAACGGAGCGGCAAGGACGTGGTCGAGACGGTCTGCGTCAAGTGCCACGGGACCGGCGCGCAAGGCGCGCCGAAGATCGGCGACAGCAAGGCGTGGAGCACGCGCGCTTCGCAAGGGCTCACCAGCCTCACCGAACACGCGCTCAAGGGGATCCGGCAGATGCCCGCGCATGGCGGCAGTCCCAATCTCACCGATCTCGAGATCGCGCGCGCGATCGCCTACATGGTCAACCAGTCGGGTGGCCACTGGGTAGAGCCGGTCAGCGCGAAGGATCTGACGGTCGAACGTACCGGCGAGCAGATCGTCACGGCGCAGTGCGCCAAGTGCCATCGGACCGGCGAAGGCGGCGCGCCCAAGATCGGCGACCGGAATGCCTGGGCACCGCGAATGGGGCAGGGCCTCGACAATCTGGTTCGCTCGGCGATCAAAGGGCATGGCGGAATGCCCGCTCGCGGCGGCATGGCCGATGCGACCGACGCGGAGATCCGAAGCGCGATCAGCTATATGTTCAACCCCGCTGCTGCGGCCGCAGGCGCGCAGAAGGCCGGCGCTGCGACGAAATCGGCCGCGGCGACGCCTGCGAAGCCGGGGGGCAAACGCGTGACCGTAGGCGGGATGGACGTCTACCTCGGGCTGGTCTCGGCGGAGACCCTGCGCGCTTATCCGCGAGACGCCGTCGAGCGATCGATGCATGGCGGGGTTCCGAGCGGAGCCGGCCAGTATCACGTGAACGTTTCCCTGTTCGACGCCAAGACCGGGGCGGCCATTCCCGACGCGCAGGTGGAAGTGGAGGTCGACGAGGTGGGGATGTCGAGCGAGTCGAAGAAGCTCGAGCCGATCGTGATCCACGATACCGCGAGCTACGGCAACTACTTCAAGCTCAGCGGAAAGACCTCTTACGTGATCATCGTGCGGGTTCGAAAGCCGGATTCGTCGAGGGCCCTCGAAGCCAAGTTCGAGTACAAGACCAGCTGATCGGTTCGCATTGGGACGCTCGTGCCGCGGCGCTACGGCACGGCGGCGCCGATCACGACCGCGACGCCGGTCGCGCCGACCTTCACCGGTTTCGAGACGCCCTGCAGGTCGCCGCTCTGCGGCATCGGGTTGCCGGACCGCGAGATCCGCGCGCCCACCACCACTTCCGTGGCACCGGAGAGCTTGCGGTCCGATGCCATGGCCATCGTGTCGTCGAGGGAGAACTCGAGCGGGAGGTCCTTGACCTGGCGCCGCAGCACCGCGAGCGGCGGGCCGGGGCCGCCGGTGGCGCGCGCGAAGACGAACACGGTGTCGGTCGGCGCGGCTTTCGACGCGAGCTCGGCGGCGAGGCGCACCGTACCCGCAACCTTGGCTGCAGTGGCGACCGCCTTGGCGGCGGGCGCCTTGGCGGCGGGCGCGGTCGCCGGCGGCGCGGCCGCCGCGAGCTCGCGCGCTTTCGCGATGCTCGCGCCGACGGCGTGTGCCTCCTCCGAACCCGGCTCGAGGCGCGACTGCACTTTCTCCCACTGGCGGATCGCACCGGCGTAGTCCTCGCGCTGGAACGCGACCGCACCGCTCAGCATCAGCCCGAGCGGATTCTCCGGATCGAGCTCGAGCGCACGCGCGACGAGCTGCGCCGGTTTCCCCTCGAGGTTGCCGCCGTGCACGAGCGCGAGCGACTCCGCGTAGTCGACGAGGAGCCGCGAGTCGTTGGCGACGACCTTCTCCGCCTTGGCATAGGCCTGTGCGGCCTCCTCGTTGCGTCCGAGCACGCGGTACGAGCGGCCGAGCATCGCCCACCCTTCGGCGTCGTCGGGCTGGTTCTGCAGGCGCTGCGCGAGCCTGTCGACCATCGCTTCGATGTCGGCCCGCCCGAGCTGCGGCTGCGTCTGCTCCGGGTCGAGGGCCCCCGGGGTACCGAGGAGGAAGTAGAGGCCAGCCGCGGTGACCGGAAGCGCGATCGCGGTCGCGACGGCGGCAATCGGGCGGCGGCGCGCGGCCGACGGCGCGCTCTCCGCGACCGCGGTGTCTTCGAGCAGCCGGCGCTTCAGCTCGAGCTTCGCCTGCTCGTACTCCGGGCCGGCAATCGTGCCGGCCGAGTGGTCGCGCTCGAGCTCGGCGAGCTGGTCCCTGAGGACGGCGGCATTGGTCGCCGCGGTGTCGGCGGTCGCAGAAGCGTGCGGCGCGCGCGCGAGCGGCCACAGCAGGAACCCCAGCGTCGCCGCGACGAGGGCGAGCGCGCCAAGCGCGAAGAGGATCATGCGGGGCGGTCGTCCCCCGCCTCGCCGAGGAGCCGCGCGACGCGCGCCTCCTCCTCGGGCGAGAGCGCCGTAGCCGCCACACGCGTCCGCCGGCCCCGGATGTACCACGCCAGCCCGAGCGCCGCGACCGCGAGCAGCACGAACGGCCCGACCCAGAGCGCGAGCGTCTTACCCTTGAGCGGCGGGCGATAGCGGACGAAGTCGCCGTAGCGGTCGGTCATGTAGGCGAGGATCTCGTCATTGGACCTGCCCTGCTTGATCTGCTCGCGGATCTGGCGGCGCAGATCCTGGGCGAGATCGGCGCGCGAGCCGGCGAGCGATTCGTTCTGGCAGACGAGGCAGCGCAGCTCCTCGGCGATCGCGACCAGGCGGCCCTCCACCGCCTCGTCTTCGGCGAGCGGCTGCGCGGTCTGCGCGAATGCAGGGAGGCAAACAGCGAGCCACGCGAGGCCGACGAGCAGGAGGCGCCTCACTTCGCGAGCTCCTTGAGCAGCGGGGCGATCTTCTTCTCGACCGTCTCGGGCGTCACCGGGCCGATGTGCTTCAGGCGGATCACCCCGGCCTGGTCGATCACGTAGGTCTCGGGCACGCCGTACACGCCGTAGTCGATGCCGACCCGGCCGTCGGCGTCGACCGCGCTCGCGACGTAGGGGTCGCCGAGCTGCTTGAGCAGGGCGAGCGCCTGGTCGTGCTGGTCCTTGTAGTTGAGGCCGTAGATCGGCACGGTCTTCGATCGCGCAAGCTTCATGAGTACCGGGATCTCGTCGCGGCACGGCGCGCACCACGACGCCCATACGTTCAGCACCCACACCTTGCCGCGGAGCGCTTCCGGGGAGAGCTTCTCCGTCGACGTGTCGAGACGCGGCAGCGAGAACGCCGGCGCCGGCTTGCCAATGAGCGGCGAGGGCACCTCGCTCGGGTTGAGCGAGAGACCGACCGCGAGGAGGACGACGAGCAGCCCGAGGACGCCGAGCGCGACGACGAGGCGCGTCATGCGCCGGCCCCGCTCCCGGCAAGCGCCGCGGCGAGGCGCTCCCGCACCTTCATCCGGTAGCGGCGGTCGCTCGCCGCCAGGAACCCGCCGAGCGCCATGAATAGCGCGCCGAACCAGATCCAGTCGACGAACGGCTTGTGGTGCGCCCGCACGCTCCAGGCGCCGCCGTCGAGCGGCTCGCCGAGCGAGACGTAGACGTCGCGCGTGAGGCCGGTGTCGATCGCGGCCTCGGTCATCGGCATCTGGGAGGAGAGGTACGCACGCTTCTCGGGTTGCATCGTGCGCAGCATCTTGCCGTCGCGCGCGAGCTCGAGCTCGCCGCGACTCGCACGGTAGTTCGGTCCGTCGACCTCGCGGACGCCGACGAAGCGCAGCGTGTAGGGCCCGATCGCCACCGTTTCGCCCGGCGCCATGCGCACGTCCTTTTCGCTCTCATACCCCTTCACCAGCGTGACGCCGGTGACGCACACCGCCAGTCCGAGGTGAGCGAGGTGCATGCCGTACCACGCGCGTGGCTGATGCACGCCTCTCGCCGCGATCCGCTGGCGGACGTTCACGACGGTCGCGCTGGCCACCCACGCGGCCAGCGCCAGCCCGAGCGCCGCAAGCGGCTGCCACGTGCCGAAGGCGAATGGCAGCGCCGCCCCGGCGGCGACGGCGACGCCGGCGGGGACCACGAGCCGTCGCGCGAGCTCGCGCGCCGACGCCTCCTTCCAGCGTGCGATCGGCCCCGCCGCGACGAGCACGAGGAGCGGCACCATCAGCGGCACGAAAATGGCGTTGAAGTAGGGTGGGCCGACCGAGAGCTTGCCGAGGCCGAGCGCGTCGATCGCCAACGGATACAGGGTCCCGAGCAGTACCGATGCCGCGGCGACGACCAGAAGCACGTTGTTCGAGAGCAGCAGCGTCTCGCGCGACACTGGCGCGAAATCCCCCCCGGTCGCCGCGCGCGGCGCGCGCAGCGCGAAGAGCACGAGCGAGCCGCCGATCACCAGGGTGAGCAGCGCGAGGATGAAGACGCCGCGCCGCGGATCGGTCGCGAACGCGTGCACCGAGGTCAGCACGCCCGAGCGCACGAGAAAGGTCCCGAGCAGGCTCAAGCTGAACGCGGCGATCGCGAGCAACACGGTCCAGCTCTTGAACGCGCCGCGCTTCTCGGTCACCGCGAGCGAGTGGATGAGCGCGGTGCCGACGAGCCAGGGCATGAACGAGGCGTTCTCGACCGGGTCCCAGAACCACCAGCCGCCCCAGCCGAGCTCGTAGTACGCCCAGTAGCTGCCGAGGGCGATGCCGAGGGTGAGGAAGATCCAGGCAGCGAGCGTCCACGGCCGCGACCAGCGCGCCCACGCGGCATCGAGCCGGCCGGCGATGAGCGCCCCAAGCGCGAACGCGAACGCGACCGAGAAGCCGACGTAGCCCATGTAGAGCATTGGCGGGTGGAAGATGAGCCCCGGGTCCTGGAGCAGCGGGTTCAGGTCGCGGCCGTCGGGTGCTGGCGGGAGCAGTCGCGCGAACGGATTCGAAGTGAAGAGGATGAAAAGCAGGAACCCGGTGCTGACGAGCCCGAGCACGGCGAGGACCCGCGCCGCCATCGCGTCGGGCAGCTCCCGGCTCGCCACCGAGACCGCGGCCGTCCAGCCTGAGAGCATCAGGATCCACAGGAGCAGCGATCCTTCGTGCCCGCCCCAGGTCGCGGCGAAGCGGTACTGGACGGGCAGCTTCGCGTTCGAGTGGTCGACGACGTAGGCGACCGAGAAGTCGTTAGCGACGAACGCTAGCGCGAGGCAGCCGAACGAGAACGCGATCAGCAGGAACTGCGCGCGCGCCGCAGGGCGAGCGATCGCGATCCAGCGCGCGTCGCCGCGCGCCGCGCCGACGAGCGGCAGAACGCCCTGCACCGCGGCGACGCAGAGCGCGAGGATCAGCGCGAAGTGGCCGAGCTCCGGGGTCATGGTTTCACCGTTTTCTGCGCCTTTGCCGCCTGCTCGAGCGCGTGCGCGGCCTCCGGCGGCATGTAGTTCTCGTCGTGCTTTGCGAGCACCTCGTCGGCGCGGAAGATCCCGTCCGCGCCGAGCCGTCCCTGTGCGACCACGCCCCTGCCTTCGCGGAAGAGGTCCGGGAGGATGCCCTTGTAGGTCACCGGGATGTTCCTTGCGGTATCGGTCACTGTGAACTCCACCGTCAGGCCGTCGCCCAGGCGCTTCAGGCTGCCCGCCTGCACCATGCCCCCCACCCGGAACGCGCGGTCCTTCGGCGCCTCGCCGGCGGCGATCTGCGACGGGCTGAAGAAGAACACGAGGTTCGACTGGAACGCGTTCAGCACCAGCGCGGCGGCGACCGCGATCGCCGCCACCCCGGCCCCGATGATCGCGAGACGCTTATGCCGCGGCTTCACTTGCAGTCCTCCTGGCGGCGCCTTCGAGCGCCTTCAACCGCGCCGCCGCCGCGCGATGGCGCGCGCGCGCGGCGACCGGCTCGATGATCATGCAGAGCGCGACCACGCCGTAGCTCCCCCACACATACGGCGCGTAGCCGCCCATCGCGAAGAACTCGGCTGCGCTGCCCCAGTTCATGCGGTTGCCCCGGCGAGATCGTGGACCCACGCCGCGTGCCGCTCGCGCTCGAGGATGATCGCCCGCACCCGCGCGAGCGCGACCGCGATCGAGTACATCCAGAACGCGAACACCATGACGATCATGCCGGCGAACATCACTGCGGCCATCGACGGCGCGCGCGTGACGCTCACCGAGGCGCCCTGGTGGAGCGTGTTCCACCACTGCACCGAGAAGTAGATGATCGGGATGTTCACGGCACCGACGAGCGCCAGCACCGCGCAGGCCTTGTCGGCGCGCCGCGTGTCGTCGATCGCCGCGTGCAGCGCCATGACGCCGATGTACAGGAACAGGAGCACGAGCTCCGAGGTGAGGCGCGCGTCCCAGACCCAGTAGGTGCCCCAGGTCGGCTTGCCCCAGAGCGCGCCGGTCCAGAGGCTGAGGAATGCGAACAGCGCGCCGGTCGGCGCGAGCGCCGCCGCCATCATGTACGACAGGCGGGTGTTGAAGACGAGGCCAATCGCCGCCCAGCCCGCCATCACCAGGTAGATGAACATCGACATCCAGGACGCGGGCACGTGGACGAAGATGATGCGGTAGGACTCGCCCTGCTGGGCGTCGGTCGGCGCGACGAAGAAGGCGATGTAGAGCCCGACGAGCGCGAGGATCGCGGCCGCGCCGGCGAACCACGGCGCCATCTTCCCGGCGATCGGGTAGAAGGTCTGCGGCGAGGAGAAGCGAAACCAGTTCATCATTTGCCGTTTGACCGTTTCATTCCAGCGCTATGCGCAGGGCCGCCGTGATCGCCCACGGCGCGAAGAAACCCGCAATCACCAGGCACGCCCCAAGCAGAGACAGGTGCGCGGCGGCCCCGGTTCCCGCGAGATTCGCGTCGACCGCGCCGGCGCCGAACACCAGCGCCGGCACGTAGAGCGGAAGGACGATCAACGCCACCAGCAACCCGCCCCCCCGCACGCCGAGCGTGAGCGCCGCCCCGATCGCCCCGACCAGGCTCAGCACCGGGGTGCCGAGCAGGAGGGAGGCCACGAGCACCGCAATCGTGTCGGCGGGCAGGCCGTATTGTAAGGCGAGCACCGGGGCGGCGACGATCAGCGGCAGCCCGGACACGAGCCAGTGCGCCGCGACCTTCGCGGCGGCGAGCAGGACGAACGGCTCCGGCGAGAGCGCCAGCTGTTCGAGGGTGCCGTCCTCGTAGTCGGCGGCGAACAGTCGCGCGAGCGCGAGCATCGTCGCGAGGAGCGCACCGACCCACAGCACACCCGGCCCGATCCGGCGCAGGAGCTCGGGGTCCGGCCCGATGCCGAGCGGGAAGAGGCTCGCGACGATCACGAAGAAGAACACCGGTGCGAGCGCGTCGGACTTGCGGCGCAGCGCGAGGAGGCAGTCACGCCGGAGGACGCCGAACGCGGCCGCGAGCGCGCTGCCTTCGCTCATGCGCCCAGCTTCAGCATCTCGAATCGCGAGCACGTCGCGAGCGGCTGGTGGCTCGTCACCACCGCGAGGCCACCCGATTCGAGATGCCGGTCGAGCGCTGCCGCGAGCCATTCGACCCCGCCCGCGTCGAGTGCGGCAACCGGCTCGTCGAGCACCCAGAGCGTCGCGCGCGCGAAGAGGAGCCGCGAGAGCGCGGTCCGGCGCTTCTGGCCCTGCGAAAGGCTGCGCGCGGGGAGGTCCGCCTGCGCGCCGACACCCGCCCGCTCCAGCGCGTCGCGTGCCTGCTCTTCGCCCATCGGCCGGCCGGCGAGGGCCCCGGCGGCGCGCACGTTCTCGAGCGCGCTGAGATCGTCCTTCAGGGCGTTCGCGTGCCCGCACCAGAGCACCTGGCGGCGATAGGCCTCGCCGAGCGACCGGATCGGCTGCCCCTGCCACGCGACCTCGCCCGCCGCGGGCGGAGACAACCCGACCAGAATGCGGAGCAGGCTTGTCTTGCCGGCACCGTTCGCTCCCTGGACGAGGAGCCCGGCGCCCGCCGCGAGCGCGAAGGAGACCCCGGAAAAGAGCGTTCGGTCCCCCCGAATGCACTCGAGCGCCGTTGCTGCGAGCATCGTGAGCCCCCGCGAAAGGCCGGTATCTTACTGAACGGGGCTCCGGACTCGCCGCCCGCTTGAAAACCCCCCCATGCCACCCCAACTCGCCTCCATGGCCGCACCCGCGCACGTCGTCTGTCCGCACTGCAACACGACTAATCGCGTCCCGCGCGAACGACTGCGCGACAACCCCACCTGCGGCAGGTGCAAGCGGCCACTCTTCGACGGCCGTGCGGTGGAGCTCGATGGCCCCGCGCTCGAGCGCCACGTCGCGGCGAGCGACATCCCACTCGTCGTCGATTTCTGGGCGCCGTGGTGCGGGCCTTGCAAGATGATGGCGCCGCATTTCGAGCGCGCGGCGAGCGAGCTGGAGCCGGAGGTCCGGCTCGCGAAGGTGAACACCGAGGAAGAACAGCGCGCGGCGGCGAGGTACAACATCCGCTCGATCCCGACGCTGATCGCGTTCAAGGGCGGCCGCGAAGTGGCGCGGCAGTCGGGCGCGATGGATGCCGCAGGCCTCGCGCGCTGGGTGCGGTCGACGACCGGCTAACGCGCTCAAGGCACCAGCACTGCCGCGCCGTTGATGCGTCCCTCGCGCACGCGCGCGAGTGCCTCGTTCGCCTGCGCGAGCGGAAAGGTCTCCACCGCGGTGCGTACCGGCACCTGCGGTGCGAGGCGCAGGAACTCCTCGCCGTCCCGACGCGTGAGGTTTGCCACCGACACGATCTCCCGCTCGCCCCACAGGATCTCGTAGGGGAACGCCGGGATCTCGCTCATGTGGATCCCCGCGCAGACGACCGTCCCGCCTTTCGCGATCGCCCGCAGGCTCGCCGGCACCAGCGCGCCCACCGGCGCGAAGATGATCGCCGCGTCGAGCGGCGCCGGCGGCGCCGCGGTCGAGTCGCCCGCCCACGCCGCGCCGAGCGCGAGCGCGAAGCTTTGCGCCGACGAGTCCCCGGGGCGCGTGAACGCGAACACTTCCCGTCCCTGCCACGCCGCGACCTGGCACACGATGTGGGCCGCGGCGCCGAAGCCGTAGATGCCGAGGCGCCGCGCGTCGCCGGCGGCGACGAGCGAGCGGTGACCGATCAGGCCGGCGCAGAGGAGCGGCGCCGCCTCTGCATCGCCGTACCGCTCGGGCAGCGGGAAGCAGTACCGCGCATCGGCGACCGCGTACTCGGCGTAGCCGCCGTCGAGGTGATAGCCGGTGAAGCGCGCCGCGTCGCAGAGGTTCTCGCGCCCGCTCGCACAGTACCGGCAGCGGCCGCAGGTCCAGCCGAGCCAGGGCACACCGACGCGATCCCCGGGCGCAAGCTCGGCGACGCCCGCGCCGCACGCCTCGACCCTGCCCACGATCTCGTGGCCCGGCACGAGCGGCGAGCGGACGAACGGCAGCTCGCCGTCGCAGATGTGGAGATCGGTCCGGCAGACGCCGCACGCCGCGACGCGGACGAGCACCTGCCCCGGCGCGGGTACGGCCCGGTCGGCCTCGGCGAGCCGCAGCGGCCGGCCCGGGTTGTCGAGCAGCATCGCCCGCATCGTCGGTTCCTCGTCGTTCGCACCTTGGGGTATGTCGCCCTTCGCCGGTTTGATCTCGGTCAACCGGGTGCCGGCGGCGCGGCGCAGGATGGCATGGCATTATCCGCGCAGAGGACCGTATGAATACATCGGCCGAACCGCTCGCCGCGCTCTACTCGGAGCACCGCTCGATGGCGGCGGTACTCGCTGCGCTCGAGGCGCTCGTCCGCGAGCGGCGCGACCGCGGCGCCCGGATCGATCCGCGCGTCTTCCGCGCGGCGCTCTACTACCTCGATGTCTTCGCCGAGCGCGAGCACCATCCCAAGGAAGAGCGGGCGCTCTTCAGCCGGCTGCGCGCGCGCACCCGTGAAGCCGACGCGGTCCTCGACGAGCTCGGGCGCGAGCACGAATCGGGCGAGCGCGCGATGCGCGAGCTCGAGCAGGCGCTCGTTCGGTTCGAGGAAGGCGGCGACGCGGAGTTCGCCGCGTTCGCTGCCGCCGTCGAGCGCTTCGTCGGCCGCTACCGCGAGCACATGCGCAAGGAAGAGCGTGACGTCATGCCGCTCGCGCGCCGCGTCCTGAACGCCGACGACTGGGCCGCGGTCGAGGCCGCCTTTGCCGCCCACCGGGACCCGCTCGCCGGGGCGAGTACCGAGGACTACGAGGCGCTCTTCCAGCGCATCGTGACCCTCGCGCCGGCACCGATCGGGCTCGGTCCGCCGGCCTCGCGCCGAAGCTGAGCACCCGGGGAGTGGTGGGTCGGCGGGTATAATCGCCCGGCTGCAACCATTCCATGCGTCGCGGCGCCCGTCCGCGAAGCGCTCCGGATTTGAACAAGCCCGACCTCTCGCAACTCAGCATCGACCGCACCCTCACGCTGGCAGCGCGCCCGCGCCGGCGGCTGTGGCTCTGGCTCGTCGGCGCCGCGCTCGCCGTGGCGACGGGAGTCGCCGCCTTCGCCGGCTTTGGCACCGCGCAGACGGTCGAGACCGCCGCCGTCACCACCGCCTACCCGTCGCAGGCCGTCACCTTGCTCAACGCGACCGGCTATGTCGTCGCGCAGCGCAAGGCGTCGGTTGCTTCCAAGGCGACCGGCCGGCTCGAGTGGCTCGGCGTCATGGAAGGCAGCCGGGTGAAGAAGGACGAAGTGATCGCACGGCTCGAGAACCGCGATGTCTCCGCGCAGCGCGAGCAGGCCGCGGCGAGCGTGAAGGTGGCCGCGGCGAACATCGAGCAGGCGCGGGCCGAGCTCCGCGACGCCGAGGCGAACCTCAAGCGCTCGCGCGACCTCGCGACGAAGAACTACATCAGCGGCTCGGCCCTCGACGCCGCGGTGGCGCGCTTCGACAAGGCTCAGGCGGGTGTGCGCTCGAGCGAGGCGTCGCTCGGCGTCGCACAGGCGAACCTGAAGGCGGCCGACGTCGCCTACGACCAGACGCTGATCCGCGCCCCGTTCGACGGGATCGTGCTCACCAAGAGCGCGAACGTCGGCGACAACATCACGCCGTTCTCGCAAGCGGCCGACACCAAGGGCGCGGTGGTCACGATCGCGGACATGGACACGCTCGAGGTCGAGGCCGACGTCGCCGAGTCCTCGCTCAGCAAGATCCGCGTCGGCCAGCCGTGCGAGGTCCAGCTCGACGCGGTGCCCGACCACCGGTTCCCGGGCGTCGTGAACCGGATCGTGCCGACCGTCGATCGCGCGAAGGCGACCGTGCTGGTCAAGATCCGCTTCCTCGAGCGCGACGGCCGGGTGCTCCCGGAAATGAGCGCCAAGGTCGCGTTCCTCGAGCGCGAGGTGAGCGCGACCGAACGCCAGCCGGTGACGGTGGTGCCGAAGCAGGCGATCGTCGAGCGCAACGGCGAGAGGTCGGTATTCGTGGTGGCCGACGGCCGCGCGGTGCGCGCACGGATCGAGGCCGGCCGCGCGATCGGCGACGCGGTCGAGGTGCGTGGCGTGAAGCCCGGCGACCGGGTCATCGTGAAACCGCTCGACCGGATCTCCGAGGGCCAGCGGGTGAAGGTCGCTACCAAGTGAGCGACGCGGGCGCGCTGCCGCTCATCAGCATCCGCCACGTCTTCAAGTCCTACCGCCGGGGCGGGCAGACGGTGCCGGTGCTGCACGACGTCAGCTTCGACGTCGCGCGCGGCGACTTCCTCGGACTGATGGGGCCGTCCGGCTCGGGCAAGTCGACTCTCCTCAATCTCATCGCCGGGATCGACAAGCCCGACACCGGTGCGGTCCTCGTCGACGGCGTCGACATCACCCAGCTCGGCGAGAGCGAGCTCGCCGACTGGCGCGCGGGCGCGGTCGGCTTCATCTTTCAGTTCTACAACCTGATGCCGGTGCTTACCGCGTTCGAGAACGTCGAGCTGCCTCTGACGCTGACCCACCTCCCGCGAAAGCTCCGGCGCTTGCACGCGGAGGCCGCGCTCGCGCTGGTGGGGCTCGCCGACCGCATGGAGCACTACCCGTCGGAGCTCTCCGGCGGGCAGCAGCAGCGCGTCGCGATCGCGCGCGCGATCATCACCGATCCGAAGCTGATCGTCGCCGACGAGCCGACCGGTGACCTCGACCGCCAGTCGGCCGAAGACGTGCTCGCGCTCATGGATCGCCTGAACGTCGAGCTTGGCAAGACGATCCTCATGGTCACCCACGACCGCCGTGCCGCCGATCGCGCGCACGCGATCATGTACCTCGACAAGGGCGAGCTCTCGACCTCCGGCGACCTCCACGAGCGCTCGGTGCGCGACGCGCGCGCCTAGAGGCCGCAGTCGGCGATGCAGTTCCTGAAGCTCATCCTGCGGAACGGGCTCCGGCACAAGCTCCGGACCGGGCTGACGGTGCTCGGGCTGGTCGTCGCAATCCTCGCATTCGGCCTGCTGCAGACGGTGGTTGACGCCTGGTACGTCGGCGCGAACAGCGCCGCGCCGAACCGGCTCGTGACGCGCAATGCGATCTCGCTCACGTTCCCGATGCCGCTCCACTACCGCGACAAGATCCGCGCGGTCGACGGCGTGCGCGCGGTGGGTGCCGCGAACTGGTTCGGCGGCATCTACCAGGACCCGAAGAACTTTTTCCCCCAGTTCGCGATCGACCCGGCGCCGTATTTCGCGATGTACCCCGAGTACCGGCTCAAGGAAGACGAGCTGCGTGCGTTCCTGCGCGACCGCAAGGGCGCGGTGATCGGGCGCAAGCTCGCCGCGACCTACGGGTTCAGGATCGGCGACACGATTCCGCTGCAGGGCACGATCTTTCCGGGCACATGGTCGTTCACGGTACGGGGGATCTACGACGGCGCGGAGACGAAGACCGACACCTCGCAGATGTTCTTCCACTGGGATTATGTGAACGAGGTGATCAAGTCGAAGATCCCGCGCCGCGCCGATCAGGTCGGCGTGTTCGTGGTGCAGATCGACGATCCCGCCCGGTCGGCGGAGATCTCGCACGCGATCGACCGCCAGTTCGTGAACTCGCTCGCCGAGACCCTGACCGAGACGGAGAAGGCGTTCCAGCTCGGCTTCGTCGCGATGACCGAGGCGATCGTGGTCGCGATCCGCATCGTGTCGTTCGTCGTGATCTTCATCATCCTCGCGGTGATGGCCAACACGATGGCGATGACCGCGCGCGAGCGGCTCGGGGAGTACGCGACGCTCAAGGCGCTCGGCTTCGCGCCCGGTTACGTTGCGTGGCTCGTGCTCGGCGAGTCGGTCGCGATTGCGATCGTTGGCGCCGGGCTCGGTATCGCGGCGACCTTTCCGGTGAGCGCGGCGTTCGCGGCGAAGGTGGGGACGCTGTTCCCGGTGTTCGAGGTTAGCGGCGGGACGGTCGCCCTCCAGGCGGGCTGCGCGATCGCCGTCGGGGTCGCGGCGGCGCTCCTCCCGGGCCGGCGCGCGGCGCGGGTGAAGATCGTCGAAGGGCTGCGGGCGATCGGATGACGAGCGATGCGAGGCTCTGGATGAAGGCGATCCCCCTCGCGTACTCGGTGCGCAACCTCTGGACGCGCCGCCTGACGACCGCGCTGACCGCCGGAGGAATGGCGTTGGTGGTGTTCGTGTTCGCCGCGGTGCTGATGCTCGACGCGGGCCTTCGCTCCGCGCTCGTCGCGACCGGTCAGCCGGACAACATTCTCGTCACGCGCCGCGCCGCCGGCACCGAGATCCAGAGTGGCATCGAGCGCGCCCAGGCGGCGATCGTCGAGACCCAGCCCGAGATCGCGATCGGCCCCGGCGGGGTGCGGATGGCCTCGAAGGAGACGGTGGTGCTGATCGCGCAGCCGAAGCGCGACACCGGCGTGCCGACGAACATCACGGTGCGCGGCCTGGGCGAGGAGGGGCCGGCCCTTCGTCCGCAGGTTCGCATCGCGTCCGGACGGATGTTCCGTCGCGGCACCACGGAGATCGTCGTGGGGACGAGCATTGCCGAGCGGTTCAACGGCACCGGCATCGGCGAGCGCCTGCGGTTCGGGGGGCGCGAGTGGACCGTCGTCGGCGTGTTCGACGGCGCCGGCTCGGGGTTCGACTCCGAGGTCTGGGGCGACGGCGAGCAGATGATGCAGTCGTTCCGGCGCAACGCCTACTCGACGGTGGTCGCGCGGCTCGCCGACCCGGCCTCGTTCGACGCGCTCAGGGCGCGGCTCGAGTCCGACCCGCGTCTCACCCTCGACGTGAAGCGCGAGCGCCGGTTCTACGAGGAGCAGTCCGAGGTGCTCTCGAACTTCATCCGCATCCTCGGGCTCACGCTGTCGGTGATCTTCTCGGTCGGCGCGATGATCGGCGCGATGATCACGATGTACGCCGCGGTCGCGAATCGCACCGCGGAGATCGGCTCCCTGCGGGCGCTCGGGTTCCGGCGGGGGGCGATCCTGGTCGCGTTCCTCGCCGAGGCGCTCTGCCTTGCGCTACTCGGCTGGGCGGTGGGACTCGCGCTCGCCACGCTGATGACGCTCGTGCGCATCTCCACCATGAACTGGCAGTCGTTCGCCGAGCTCGCGTTCTCGTTCACGCTGACGCCGGGGATCGTGGCGCAGTCGCTCGCGTTCGCGCTCGCGATGGGGCTGGCGGGTGGGGTGCTGCCGGCGCTGCGCGCCGCGCGGTTGAAGATCGTCGACGCGCTGCGCGCCGCTTAGCGTGACGAGGCGCTCCGCCGCTTAGGCGTCGCGCCGTTGTCGCCTAGAAACTGAACGCCCGCCCGCCGAAGAGGCTCGCCGGCCAGAAGGCGCGATCGACGAGCTGCTCGAGCGTGAACACCGGTTCAGGCGGGAACATCGTGCGCGGGATGCCCGCCTCCTCGGCGGTGTCGAGCGCGGAAACGTAGGTTCGCGGCAGCGCCACCTCGATTACCCCGCGCAGGGACGGACTCGACTTGAGCAGGCTGTCGAGGGAAGTGCGCTGGTCGAGGATCGCGGACTGGAACGCCTCGGTGCGGGTGGCGGGCTGCACCGTCCACATCAGGAGCTGGACGGTCAGGGCCTCGAGCCGGGTGTTGATCTCGCTCCGCTCCCTAGAGACCATGCGCTCGAGCTCGTTCGCGAGGATCGCACAGTCGACGTCGGCGAAGCGCTGTTCCCGCAGCGCCTTGGCCTGCTTGAGCGCCCACTCCGCGAAGTCGCGGTCGTGCAGGTGGCGAAAGTCGTCGGCCATGACGAGAGCATAGCCGTGGGCGCCCCGGCCCGCCAAGCGCCGCGAGCGGCCGGACTGCGACGCGGGTCACACCGCGGCGCGCAGGAGGTGGGCTTCTGCGGTCTCCAGGAACCGGGTCCGGACCCGGTCGGCGTCCGCGGCGGCCGCCGCCGTGGCAAATACCTCGCCGAAAAGCAGCATGACCGGACCGTTGAACGCCTCGTCCGCCAGAGCAGGCAGGTCGCTAAGGGTCGTAACCCAGCGCCGCGACCCGGGGAGCGACGCATTCTCGACAGCCACGGCCGGAAGGCGGGCCGGCTTGCCGCGGGCGATAAGCGTGGCGGCGATGGCTGCGGCTTCGCCGGCGCCCATGTAGATCGCGCCGGTATCGGCGGTGGCGAGCGGCTCGGCCCAATCGCTCGCGGCTTCGCCGTCGCCCACGCGCGGGGTGGCGAACGCGACGTTGCGACTCACGCCGCGGCGGGTGAGCGACACGCCGAGATCGGCGGCGGCGGCGAGCGCCGCGGTGATCCCGGGCACGACCTCGAACTCGATCCCGGCGCTGCGGAGCGCATCGATCTCTTCCTGCGCCCGGGCGAAGAGCATCGGATCGCCGCCCTTCAGCCGCACCACGACCGCATGCTTCCGCGCGGCATCGACGAGCCGCTTGTTGATGAACGCCTGCACAGTCGAGTGCCGGCCGCAACGCTTCCCGACAGCGACTTTCTCGGCGCGCTCCGCGAGCGCGAGCGTCTCGGGATGCACCAGCGCGTCGTGGAAAACGATGTCCGCCGCTGCAAGGAGCCGCGCCGCGCGCAGGGTCAGCAGATCGGGCGCACCCGGGCCGGCGCCGACGAGGAAGACCTTGCCCGGCCGCGTGCGCATCGTTACGCCGTTGCGGCAAGCCGGCGCCGGAAGAGCGGGAGCGGCTCCGCCACCGTGCCCTGGTAGGCGTCGGACAGTTCGTCGAACGCCGCGAGCGCGGCGTCCGGATCCTGGTCGTCCCGCAACGCGAACGCGTCGAAGCCGGAGCGCTCGAGGAACGGCAACTGGTCGCGCAGCACGTCGCCGATCGCACGCACCTCGCCTTCGTATCCGTACCGCTCGCGCAGCAGCCGCGCGGTCGAGAGGCCGCGGCCGTCGCTGAATTTCGGGAACGGGACCGCAACGAGCGCGAGGTGCTCGAGATCCGGTGCGACCGCTTCTGGCCCTTCGCCGGCGCCGAGCCGCACGCCGACCGGCTCGCCGCGATCGAGCAGATCCTCTCGGCGCAGCCGCCAGAGCGCGAGCGGGACGATCAGCCCGCCCGCGGCCGGGAAGTCGGGCACGAACCCGTCCTCGCCGACGGCGAGCCAGGGTGCCGCGTCGTCAAGCAGCCGCCAGCTGTCGGCTGCGATCTGCCGGTTCCTGATTAGCGTAGCCATAGACGTAGTCCTTGAAAGGCGCGACGCCGATCCGCGCCACGGTGTCGACGAAGCGCTCTTCCTCGCTATCGCGATGGTCGAGGTAGCAGCGGATCAGGCGCTCGATCGCGTCGGGCACGTCCTCCTGCGAGAACGACGGGCCGATCACCTTGCCGAGCGCGACGCGGGCGCCGGGGCGCGTTTCGCCCTGGTTCCCGCCGATCTCGATCTGGTAGAACTCCTCACCATTCTTGTCGACGCCGAGGATGCCGATGTGGCCGACGTGGTGGTGGCCGCAGGCGTTCATGCAGCCGGAGATGTTGAGGTCGACCTCGCCGACGTCGAAGAGGTAATCGAGGTCGTCGAAGCGCCGCTGGATCGCCTCCGCGACCGGAATCGAGCGCGCGTTCGCGAGCGAGCAGAAGTCGCCGCCGGGGCACGAGATGATGTTCGTGAGGAGCCCGATGTTTGGCGTCGCGAGGCCGAGCGCGCGCAAGCCTCCCCAGAGCGCGTGCAGATCGCGCTTCGCCACATCGGCGAAGACGAGGTTCTGCTCGTGCGAGACGCGGAGCTCGCCGAAGCTGTAACGGTCGGCGAGGTCGGCGATCGCGTCCATCTGATCCGCGGTGACGTCCCCCGGTGGCACGCCGGTCTTCTTGAGCGAGGCGGTCACGGCGGCGTAGCCCGCAACCTTGTGCGGATGGACGTTCCGCTTCGTCCACGCGAAGAACGCCCGGTCGCCGGCGAGCGCCGATGCGAACGCTAGGTCGGCGGGGGAGAATTCGTTGTATGCAGGCCGCGTGAAACGCGCCTCGACGCGCGCGATCTCCTCCGGGACTAGCGTCGCCGGGCCATCCTTCAGCTGCGCCCACTCCTCCTCGACTTCGCGTTGGAACGCTCCCGGACCACGCTCCTTGACGAGGATCTTGATGCGCGCCTTGTGGATGTTGTCGCGGCGGCCGTAGCGGTTGTAGACGCGGAGGATCGCGTCGAGATAGGTGAGAAGGTGCTGCCACGGCAGGAACTCGCGCACCACGTGCCCGATGATCGGCGTGCGACCGAGACCGCCGCCGACGATTACGCGGAAGCCGACCGCGCCGGCCGCATCGCGCACTGCGTGCAGGCCGATGTCGTGCACCCAGGTCGCCGCGCGGTCGGCGACCGCGCCGTTGATCGCGATCTTGAACTTGCGCGGCAGCCACGAGAACTCGGGGCTGAAGGTCGACCACTGCCGCACGAGCTCGCACCAGACGAACGAGTCGACGATCTCGTCCGCGGCGACGCCGGCGAAGTGGTCGGTGGTGACGTTGCGCACGCAGTTGCCGCTCGTCTGGATCGCATGCATCTCGACCGTCGCCAGCTCGGCAAGGATCTCCGGCACGTCCTCGAGGCGCGGCGAGTTGAGCTGCAGGTTCTGGCGCGTCGTGAAGTGGCCGTAGCCGCGGTCGTACGTGCGCGCGATGTGCGCGAGCTTGCGGAGCTGGGCCGAGGAGAGCAGGCCGTACGGGATCGCGATCCGCAGCATCGGCGCGTGGCGCTGCAGGTAGAGGCCGTTGCGCAACCGCAGGTGCTTGAACTCTTCGTCCGAGAGCTCCTTCGCCAGGAACCGGCGCGTCTGGTCGCGGAACTGCCGGACGCGCTCGTCCACCAGTCGCTGGTCTATTTGGTCGTAGCGATACATGGGCGTTGCCTAGGAGTCCGGAGGCTAATAGACTGCTGTTATGAAAAAAACGAATGAATAGGAATGTACAAAGACTCATCAGTTATAAAGCGGGCCACCCGATGAACCTCCAGCAACTTCGCTATGTGCGGGAGGCCGTCCGCCGCGGGCTCAATCTGACCGAGGCGGCGCGCGCACTGCACACCTCCCAGCCTGGAATCTCAAAACAAATCAAGGAATTGGAGGATGAGCTCGGGATCCAGATCTTCAACCGGCGCGGCAAGCGGTTCATCGGGTTGACCGAACCGGGGCGGCGCGTCGCCGAGATCGCCGTCCATGTGCTGGCCGAGATCGAGAACCTGCGGCGCGTCGGGAAGGAATTCGCCGACGAGGAGGCGGGGAGCTTCACGATAGCGACCACCCATACGCAGGCGCGGTATGCGCTGCCCCAGGTGGTTACGGCCTTCCGGCGGCGTTACCCGCGGGTCCATCTGCAGCTCCTGCAGGGGAACCCCACGGCCATCGGTCGGATGGTCATCGCCGGTGAGGCAGACGTGGCGATCGCCACCGAAGCGCTCGACCAGTTCCCGGAGCTGCTCGCCCTGCCGAGCTACCAGTGGCACCACTGCGTGGTCACGCCACCCGAGCACCCGCTGCTCGATTCGACGAGGCTCCGCCTCGAGGAGGTGGCTCGGCACCCGCTGATCACCTACAGCCCGGAGTTCGCCGGGCGCTCGCACATCGACCAGGCGTTTGCGGCGAAGGGGATCGAAGCCGACATCGTCCTCGCCGCCGTCGACTCGGACGTCATCAAGAGCTACGTCGAGCTCGGCCTCGGCGTGGGGGTCATCGCCGCGATGGCGTTCGACCCGGAGCGCGACCGCGGCCTGCGCGCGATAGACGCCGGGCACCTCTTCGGCACCAACACCACGCGGATCGCGGTGCGCCGCGGCGCCTACCTGCGCGGCTACGTCTACGACTTCATCGAGCGCTTCGCGCCGCAGCTCACCCGCAAGGCGGTCGACCAGGCAATGGCGGGCGCGGGCGAGACGTACGAACTATAAAAAAAACCGGCCCGAAGGCCGGCAGGGCAGGCTCCCCTCCCCAAGTTGCAGCTAGTGGTCCAACAGGTAAACCAGAGTCGTAAGCCGGGTTCGGGGGCTCAGGCAGTGCGCAGCCGGTCGATGAACGCGATCACGCGCGGCTCGGGCGTGGCCTCGATCAGCGCGAAATAGATCGCCTCGCCCTCCTTGAGGGCGCGGCCGTGAAACAGGAGCTCCATCATCTCCGAACCGACGGCGGTGCCGCGCTGGTAGAGATCCTGGAGCAGGGCGACGATCGCCGAGGGAATGTGCTCGAGCGCGCCTAGACGCGCGTACACGCGGATGTCCTGCACCGCCTGCGGGTTCATGCCGAAGCCCTTCACGAAGCCGGTGCTGCGCAGGTAGGGCCGCTGGGTCCCTTCGATCGCGAGACGCAGCGTGGGGCGCGGCGCTTCGTCGGACTTGGGCGTGCCGGGCGTCGGCCGTAGTCCGGCCTGCTCGCTCGCCTGCTCGAAGTGGTGCTTGTCGAGCTTCGATACCAGGAAGACCACGACCGCCAGGATCAAGAGCAACTCGAGCATTACGGTCTCCTCGTTCCAGTTGCTCCCGGAGATGCAACAACCGCGCCACGGCCGGCAGGGGACGACGGCCGGCCGCGGGGACGCGTGATGGATTTCGCGTCGGTACTCGCCCGCCCCGCCGCGGACGAGAACCCCGTCACGAGCCCCGGAACGCCCTCCGCGGGCGCGTGGGCACGGACGCCGGGCGGCCACTGTCCGCTGCCGACATTTCTGACGGGGCGTTACGCGTTCCCGACGCGCCACGGACTCGGCTCCCAAGTTGCGGTCGCGCGCCGGCGTAATCGAGTTATCGGCGGCTTCACGCCGCGCGCCGGCTGCCGGATGGCAAGGACCATACCGGATCGCGGCCGGCCCAAGTCCGCCCGCGATTTCTTGACACCGTCTTGACGCGGCGGCTCCCAACCTTGACGCGGCGCTCGCGGGCGCGCCGGTACGCTCCACGGCTGCCCAAGTTGAGCTTTCTCAACATGGGTTGGCGGCGTCCGGTTAGGGTGCCGGAGTACTTCCAGCGTGGAGGGTTGCCATGGACATCGTCTTTGTCGGGCTGATCGTGGGGTTCTTCGCCATCTCGGCGGTGCTCGTCGTCGGGCTCGAAAAGCTGCGGGGGCAAAAATGAGCTGGGTCTACGTGGTTTCAGGGCTCGCCGCGCTCGGCGTGCTCGTCTATCTCGTCGTCGCCCTGCTCTGGCCGGAGAAATTCTGATGACTGCCAACGGCTATCTGCAACTCGTCTTCTACGTCGTCGTCCTGCTGCTTCTCGCGAAGCCGCTAGGCACATACATGGCGCACATTTACGAAGGCGAACCGGTTTGGCTGAACCGGATCGGCGCCCCATTCGAGCGCCTGATCTACCGGCTCTGCGGCGTCGATCCGGCGCAGGAGATGCGCTGGACGCAGTACGCGCTGGCGACGCTCGTGTTCACGCTTATCGGCCTGCTCGCCGTCTACGCCCTGCAGCGGCTGCAGAACTACCTGCCGCTCAATCCTGCTGACATGGCCGCGGTGTCGCCCGACTCGTCGTTCAACACCGCGGTGAGCTTCGTCACCAACACCAACTGGCAGGGCTACGGCGGCGAATCGACCATGAGCTATCTGACGCAGATGCTCGCGCTTACGGTGCAGAACTTTGTCTCCGCGGCGATGGGCATGGCGGTGGTGATTGCCCTGATCCGCGCTTTCGCACGCCAGAGCGCGCAGACCATCGGCAACTTCTGGGTCGACCTGACGCGCGGCACGCTCTATATCCTGATGCCGCTCGCCTTCGTGCTTGCCCTGGTCCTGGTATCGCAGGGAGTGGTACAGACTTTCTCTGCCTATCACACGGTGCCGCTGATCGAGTCGGTCGAATACGACAACCCGAAGCTCGATGCCTCGGGACAGCCGATCAAGGACGAGAAGGGCAATCCGGTCACGGAGAAGGCGACGCAAAAGGAACAAATCATTGCGGTCGGACCGGCTGCCTCGCAGATCGCGATGAAGCAGCTCGGTACCAACGGCGGCGGTTTCTTCAATGCCAACTCGGCGCATCCGCTGGAGAACCCGACGCCGCTTTCGAACTTCCTCGAGATGCTCGCCATCCTGCTCATCCCGGCCGCGCTTTGCTACACGTTCGGCCGCATGGTACGGGACACGCGCCAAGGCTGGGCCATCCTGGCGGCCATGACCATTGTGTTCGTCGTGCTGCTCGCCGTGTGCGTGGGCTCCGAGCAGGCCGGTAATCCGGTGCTCGCGAGGCTCGGCGCCGATCAGACGGCGAGCGCGACGCAGGCGGGCGGCAACATGGAGGGCAAGGAAACGCGCTTCGGCGTGGTGAATTCGGCCCTGTGGGCGACCGCGACGACGGGGGCTTCCAACGGTTCGGTCAACGCCATGCACGATTCCTTCACTCCGCTCGGCGGCGCGGTGCCGATGTGGCTGATCCAGATCGGCGAGGTGATATTCGGCGGCGTCGGCTCCGGCCTGTACGGAATGCTGCTGTTGGCCATTGTCGCCGTGTTCGTCGCCGGCCTGATGATCGGCCGCACGCCCGAATACCTGGGCAAGAAGATCGAGGCCTATGACATCAAGATGGCCGCGATCGGGGTGTTGATGCCCTTGTTCACCGCGCTGTTCGGCACCGCGATCGGCGTTCTGGCCGAGCCCGGAAAGGCCGGGGTCGCGAACCCCGGTGCGCACGGCTTCTCGGAGATCCTGTATGCCTTTTCCTCGGCGAGCGGCAACAACGGCAGCGCGTTCGCGGGTCTCTCGGCGAACACGCCGTTCTACAACACGGCCCTCGGCATCGTCATGTTCTTCGCGCGCTACTGGATCATCATCCCGGTTCTCGCGCTGGCCGGCTCGCTGGTGACGAAGAAGAAGGTCCCGGCCGGCCCCGGCACGTTGCCTACGCACACGCCGATGTTCATCTTCTTCCTCGTCGGCGTGGTGATCATCATCGGCGCGCTCACGTTCTTCCCCGCGCTCGCGCTCGGACCGATCGTCGAGCATCTCGTGCTCTACGGCGGCAAGTGAGCTCGCCCGGCCGGTGAAGCCAGTCAACTCAGGAGTCCAAACGCCATGACCACCCAGGCGATTCCCATCACCCATACCCACCCGCTGCCACGGGCGCTAGTGACCGGCAGCATCCTCCGGGAGGCCCTGGTCGATTCGTTCGTGAAGCTGCTGCCCCACCATCAATGGCGAAATCCGGTGATGTTCGTGGTCTACGTCGGCAGCATCCTCACCACGATCCTCTACGTCCAGGCCATCGGCGGCAAGGGCGAGGCGCCGGCGGGCTTCATCCTGGCGGTGACGATCTGGCTGTGGTTCACCGTGCTCTTCGCGAACTTTGCCGAAGCGGTGGCCGAAGGCCGCAGCAAGGCGCAAGCCGCGGCGCTCCGCGCCGCCAAGCGCGAGGTCATGGCGAAGAAGCTCGACTCGCCGCGCCGGGACGCCGCCTACTCGAAAGTCGCCGGGACCATGCTGCGCAAGGGTGACGTCGTGCTGGTCGAGCCCGGGGATTTCGTTCCCGCCGACGGCGAGGTCATCGAAGGCGTCGCATCGGTCGACGAGAGCGCGATCACCGGCGAGTCGGCGCCCGTCATCCGCGAGTCCGGCGGCGACTTCTCCTCGGTCACCGGCGGCACCCGCGTGCTGTCCGACTGGCTCGTGGTGCGCGTGACTGTGAACCCCGGCGAAGCCTTCCTCGATCGCATGATCGCGATGGTCGAAAGCGCCCGGCGCCAGAAGACGCCGAACGAGATCGCGCTCACCATCCTGCTGGTGAAGATGACGTTGGTGTTCCTGTTCGCGACGGTGACGCTGCTGCCGTTCTCGATCTACGCCGTCGAGGTCACCAAGGCGGGCAACCCGGTGACGATCACCGTTCTCGTCGCGCTGCTCGTCTGCCTCATCCCCACCACGATCGGCGGGCTGCTCTCGGCGATCGGCCTCGCGGGCATCGGCCGGATGCTGCGGGTCAACGTCATCGCCACCTCCGGGCGCGCGGTCGAGGCGGCGGGCGACGTCGACGTGCTGCTGCTCGACAAGACCGGGACGATCACGCTCGGCAACCGCCAGGCGGCGAAATTCTTTCCCGCGAGCGGGTCCGCAGATCGCGACGTCGCGGATGCCGCGCAGCTTGCCTCCCTTGCCGACGAGACGCCGGAAGGGCGCAGCATCGTGGTGCTGGCGAAGCAGGTGTTCGGCTTCCGGGAGCGCGACATCGCTGCGCTCGGTGCGACCTTCGTGCCGTTCTCCGCACACCTGCGCATGAGCGGCGTCAACATCGCCGGACGCGAGATCCGCAAGGGCGCGGCCGATGCGATCCGGACTTTCGTGGAGAGCAAGGGCGGCAGCTTTCCGCAGGAGTTGCAGCGGATCGTCGACGATGTCGCGCGCCGCGGGTCGACCCCGCTCGTGGTGGCCGACGGCGCCAAGGCGCTCGGCGTGATCGAGTTGAAGGACATCGTGAAGGGCGGTATCAAGGAGCGCTTCGCCGAGTTGCGGCGCATGGGCATCCGCACGGTGATGATCACGGGCGACAACCGCCTGACCGCGGCGGCGATCGCCGCCGAGGCCGGCGTCGATGATTTCCTCGCCGAAGCGACGCCCGAGGCCAAGCTGAAGCTGATCCGCGAAACTCAGGCGGAGGGCCGCCTCGTCGCGATGACCGGGGACGGCACCAACGACGCCCCGGCGCTCGCGCAGGCCGACGTCGCGGTGGCGATGAACACTGGCACGCAGGCGGCCAAGGAAGCAGGCAACATGGTCGATCTCGACTCCAATCCGACCAAGCTGCTCGAGGTCGTGGAGATCGGCAAGCAGCTCCTGATCACGCGCGGGTCGCTGACGACGTTCTCGATCGCCAACGACGTGGCCAAGTATTTCGCCATCATCCCGGCGGCCTTCGCGACCACCTATCCGCAGCTCAACGTCCTCAACGTGATGCGGCTCGCGACGCCGGAGAGCGCCATCCTCTCGGCGGTGATCTTCAACGCGCTGATCATCATCGCGCTCATCCCGCTCGCGCTCAGGGGCGTGAAGTACCGCGCGATCGGTGCGGCGGCGCTGCTACGGAACAACACCCTCATCTACGGCGTGGGTGGCGTGATCGTGCCCTTCATCGGCATCAAGCTGATCGACGTCATCCTCGTTGCCCTCGGGCTCGCGTGACTGGAAGGAACCCAACATGCTGAAAGAACTGCGCATTGCACTCGTCATGATGGTCGTGATGACCGCCTTGACCGGGCTCGTCTATCCGCTCGTGGTCACCGGCATCGCCCAGGGCGTGTTCTCGAAGCAGGCCAACGGCAGCCTGATCGAGCGCGACGGCAAGGCGGTCGGCTCGACGCTGATCGGCCAGCCGTTCGGGGACCCGAAGTACTTCTGGACCCGGCCGTCGGCCACCTCGCCGTACCCGTACAACGCCGCGGCATCGAGCGGCTCCAATCAGGGTCCGCTCAACCCCGCGCTCGCGGAGGCGGTTGAGGGCAGAATCAAAGCCCTGCGCGAGGCCGACCCCGACAACAAGGCCGCCGTGCCCGTGGACCTCGTCACCGCTTCGGGAAGCGGCCTCGACCCGCACATCAGCCCGGCGGCGGCCGAATACCAGGTCGCGCGGGTGGCGAAAGTGCGCGGCATCGACGCAGCCAAGGTGCGTGCGCTCGTCGCCGAGCACACCGAAGGCCGGCAGCTCGGCTTTCTCGGCGAGCCGCGAGTGAACGTCCTCACGCTGAACCTCGCCCTCGACGCGCGCAAGTCCTGATCGCCGGCCGATCGCGGCGGGTCTGTCGCACGCCGTCAGCGGCGTGCTGTCGTCAGCTCGACAAAAGGAGCCACTCCATGAACAAACTATTGCTTGCGTCCGCCGCGGCTGCGGCTTTCGCGACCTCGCTCGCGCACGCCCAGGCGCCGGCAGCCACGCCAGAGCCAACGCCGGAGCACACGGTCACCGGCAACATGACGATCACCACCGACTACCGGTTCCGCGGCATCTCCCAGACGTTTGGTCAGGGGTTCTTCACCGTCGGCCCGGCGATCCAGGGGGGGATCGACTATTCGCACTCGAGCGGC
>Ga0335084_10000407_pt1 | contig 36184 bp, 27 predicted proteins | sample Lox_Sample_44_FD_206721 | JGI IMG/M metagenome (GOLD analysis project Ga0335084, IMG submission 206721) | Soil microbial communities from Loxahatchee National Wildlife Refuge, Florida, United States - Lox_Sample_4.4 | ecosystem: Environmental > Terrestrial > Soil > Wetlands | place: USA...
ACCCATCACAACACCCTCGATATGGGACTTTATATGAGGGTCGCTCCTGAGCTTTTCCTAAAGCGGTTGGTCATCGGAGGGTTCGAAAGGATCTTTGAGATCAATCGCTGTTTTCGAAATGAGGGCATCTCTACTCTCCACAATCCGGAATTCACCATGCTCGAGTTCTATCAGAGTTATGCGACCTATGAGGAGATGATCACGACGACCGAAGAGCTTCTCTCCTCCATCGTCAAAGAGATTCATGGCGGACTCCGTCTCAATTATCAGGGAAGGGAGATCGATTTTACTCCCCCATGGAGGCGGATCCTGTACAAAGATTCTCTTTTGGAATATGGGAAGGTGGATCCGGTGATTATGACAGACCCCTCCCGGGCGGTCGAGTTGGCCAGGAACCTCGGCCTTGAGCTTAAAAGGGGAACCTCCCACGGAAAGGTTCTCGACGATCTCTTTAAGGAACTCGTCGAACCTCATCTCATTCAACCGACGTTTGTGACCCATTACCCCACCGAGGTGTCCCCTCTCTCCCGCCGAAACGGGAAGGATCCGGAGGTGGTCGATCGATTTGAGCTCTTCGTTGCCGGGAGGGAGATTGCCAATGGTTTTTCCGAGTTGAATGATCCCGTGGATCAGCGGGAACGCTTTGTCCGACAGCTGAAGGAGAGGGCCGATGAAGCGGATGCCGTCCTTAATCTCGACGAAGATTTTCTTCGGGCCCTCGAATACGGAATGCCTCCTACGGCCGGCGAAGGAATTGGGATCGATCGTTGGGTCATGCTCCTCACCGATGCGCCCTCCATCCGGGATGTCATCTTCTTCCCCTTGCTTCGAACGGAGAGATGACGTCCTATGAGATACGAGTGGTTTATCGGCCTGAGATACCTCAAAGCCAAGCGGAAACAGACCTTCATCTCGGTCATCACCATGATCTCCGTCGCCGGCGTCACCGTAGGCGTGATGGCGTTGATCGTCGTTCTGGCCGTGATGAGCGGTTTTGAAAAAACCCTCAAGGAAAAAATCCTGGGCACCCAGGCCCACCTCGTCGTCCTCAAAGCCAGTCAGCAAGGAATGGACCGATATGAGGAAGTGCTGAAAAAGGTGCAGGAGGTGAAGGGCGTTGTTTCCGCCGCGCCGTTTATTTTCAATCAAGTGATGCTTTCTTCCGAATCCAACGTCACCGGCGGGGTGATCAAAGGCGTCGATCCCGATCGTGTTGGAAAAGTCACAGAACTGGCTCACAACATGAAGACGGGCCGCCTCCAGGATCTGAAGGGAGAGAGGGACGTCCCCGGCATTATCCTGGGAGCGGAGTTAGCGAAGAATCTCGGCGTCTCGGTCAACGATGCGATCCAGGTCATCTCTCCCCTGGGCACCCTGACCCCGATGGGAATGATGCCCAAGATGAAGCGTTTCGGTGTCGTGGGTATCTTCTACTCCGGAATGTTCGAGTACGACAACACGATGGCCTATATCTCGATCGAAAGCGCCCAGAAGTTTTTCGGCCTGGGGGCCCACGTCACGGGCATTGAGATCAAAACCAACGACATCTACAAGGTCAAGGAGGTTGGGAAAGAGATTCGGCAAAAACTGGGATTTCCCTTTTGGACGAAGGATTGGATGGAGATGAACCGAAATCTTTTCTCCGCCTTAAGATTGGAAAAGATCATTATGTTCGTCATTCTTGTTCTTATTGTGCTGGTCGCGGCTTTGAACATCATTTCGACGCTCATTATGGTCGTCATGGAAAAGAACAAAGATATCGCCATCTTAAAATCAATGGGGACTCCCTCGAAGGGCATTTTGAGAATTTTTGTCATTGAAGGGGGCATCATTGGAGTCGTGGGAACGGCGCTCGGCACGGTCCTTGGCCTGAGTATCGCGTTCAACTTGGATAAGATCGTTGGATTCCTAGAAAACCGCTTCGGGTTCAAGATTCTTTCACCGGATGTCTACTATATTGAAAAATTCCCGTCTCAGGTCAATCCGATGGATGTCGGGATCATCGTCACGACCGCCATCCTCATCAGTCTCCTGGCGACCCTTTATCCATCCTGGAGGGCATCGAAGCTCGACCCTGCCGAGGCATTGCGGTATGAATAAGAGGAAGATCTCTTTTAAGGAAGAGGCCGTGCAAGCCCTCTCCCGCGGGGAATGGAAGAAGGCGCTTGAATGCCTCAAACGCCATTGCTTGCAAAAGCCGGGGGATCTTCGATCCCGGCTGAAGATGGCCGAATTGCTGGAGCGGTTAGGTCAGAAAGAAGAGGCGGTCCGAATGTACCGGAAGGTTGCGGAGGCCTATGTTTCGGACGGTTTTATCCTTCAAGCCATCTCCGTCAACAAGATAATTTTAAGGATTGATCCTTCTCTGAAGGAGGCCAACGACTGTTTGGCTCGGCTTTATGCGGAAAAAATCAGGGAGACACGCCCCCCCCGTCCATTTCCACACATCCCCCTCCTTTCCGAGCTTGAGAGGCAGGAGTTCCAATTGCTGCTCGCGCACATCCAGAGCAAGACCCATTCAAAGGACTCCTTGATCTGCCGTGAAGGAGAGGGAGGGGACTCGCTCTATGTCATCAGCCAGGGAGAGGTGGCGATTATCAAGCAGACGCCGGCGGGAAAAGAGGTCGCCGTTCGGAACCTCAAGGACGGGGATTTCTTCGGAGAGTTCGGTTTTTTTATGGATCAAAAGCGACACGCTACGGTTCGGGCCGTGAAGGAATGTGAACTTCTAGAGATCTCCAGAAATGGACTCCAAGAAATGATCAAGGTCCACCCCAGGGTGAAAGAGGTGCTCCAGAGCCTTTTTAGAGAACGAGTTCTGGACACCTTCCTTGCTCTCTCCCCGTTATTCTCGGTCCTCACCTCTGTGGAGAGAGGCGAGGTGATGAAACGGTTTCGTCTTCGCAAGATTCCCGGAGAGACCCTGCTCTTCAAAGAAGGCGACCCCCCGACCTCCTTCTTTATGGTGAGACAGGGAGGCGTGGAGATCTTTACGGAGAGCCCCCGCGGCGGAATAGTGGTATTGGGTCTTTTGCAAGGGGGGAATATTTTTGGCGAGATCGGGCTTCTGTATGATCAGCCGCGAATGGCGAATGCCAAAACCACCCTCCCCACAAAATTGCTGGAGATCACGCAGGAGGATTTCAAGACATTCCTCCTCAAATTTCCTCATCTTCAGACAAAACTGAAAGAGATTTCTCTAAAGCGCCTCTCCCGGACGAAAGATCTCTTGTCCCAGGAGAAGATTCGTAAGGCCCGGGAGGCGATGGTTTGAAAGAGTTGATTCGAGTCGAAAAGCTTTTCAAGTCGTATGGGAACGGGACCAAACGTGTGGATGTCCTCAAGGGAATCGATCTCATTTTTTCCCGTGGAGAGAAGGCGGCCATTGTGGGCGCCTCCGGTGTTGGAAAGACGACGCTTCTTCATGTCTTAGGCACACTCGACCGGCCGACTGCTGGAAAGGTTCTGTTTGAGGGAAAAGATATTTACACCTTGAGCGAGAAGAATCTTGCCGTCTTTCGAAATCGTGAGATCGGATTCGTCTTTCAGTTTCATCACCTGCTCCCTGAATTCAACGCCCTAGAGAATACGATCATGCCTTGTCTGATCCAGGGGATCCCGAAAAAAGAGGCCCTTTCCCGCGCAGAAGCGATTCTAACCTTGGTCGGTCTCCAAGACCGGTTCTCTCACAAGCCGGGAGAACTTTCCGGAGGGGAACAACAACGGGTGGCGGTGGCCAGGGCTTTGGTCCTGGAGCCGAAAGTCCTCCTGGCCGATGAACCTACCGGAAATCTGGATGCCAAGACAGGGGAGTCGGTTTTTGATCTTCTCCAAGAACTGAATCGGATCAAAGAAGTCACCCTCATCGTTGTGACCCACAACCAGAAGCTGGCTGAAAAAATGTCCCGTCAGATCGAGCTCCTCGATGGAAGGGCATGGGGATAGCCCATGCCTCCTTTACAAAAAGAGTGGGATCTGGTATTAAAATGAAACTTTTCTCGATCCCTCCGTCCTGATTCAGCATGGAGTCCGTATCGGGTTTCAAGATCGAGAAGGAACCTGAGCATGGTGGCGAGACAAATAGGGCTTATCCTCCTCCTCTTCTCTCTTTTCACGGGCATTGGTGCCGGAGCCGAGGAAAACATTTATAAGATCATGATCCTGGGAAATGTGAAGGTGGAAGAAGGCGTCATCCGAGGAGCGATCAGGAGCAGAGAGGGAGGCCCCTTCTCAATGGAAAGGGTCCGTGAGGATCTACGATCCATTTTTGATTTAGGTTCTTTCACCGATGTGCAGGTCGACGTCAAATCGACCCCTCAAGGCAAGGAAGTGATCTTCATCGTCGTGGAAAAACCTTCGATCAAGGAGGTCTCGGTCAAGGGAAATGACAAGGTGAAGCTGGACGATATTAAGGAGAAAATGACCCTCACCCCCCGCTCCATCCTGAACGTCGAAAAGGTAAAGGAGAATTCGGAGCAGATCCGGAAAGTCTATTTCTCTAAGGGCTATTACGGGGTGAAGGTGGAATATAAGATCGACTATTTGGAAACCAACGAGGCTCTGGTCACTTTTACGATCTCTGAAGGTCCAAAGGGGCACATTCAAAAAATTGTCTTCAAAGGGAACAAAAAAATCAAATCCTCCCAACTGAAGAAAGTGATGCAGACCAAAGAATGGAGTATCTTATCCATCCTCACGAAGACGGGAACCTTGGATGAAGATATGCTTAAGAATGACCTTCAACTCCTGACGGCTTACTGTTTTGACCAGGGTTACCTCGACGCGAAGATCTCCGAACCCAAAATCAATCTCTCCAACCCGAAGAAGATTCAGATCGAGATCGAAATTGCGGAAGGATCTCAGTATCATCTGGGGAATATCGACTTTAAAGGAGATGTCCTGACTACCAAGGAGGCCCTTTTCACGGTTCTCAAAATAAAACGGGGAGATGTCTACAGCAACTCGGTCATTCGAAAGGAGGTCAACGCCCTCACGGAGAAATTTTCCAATCAAGGCTATGCCTATGTCGAAGTCAACCCCGATATTTCTGTAGACAATAAGAACCTGTTAGTGAACCTGACTTTTGAGATTGAAAAGAAGAAACGCGTCTTTTATGAAAGGATTCAGGTGCTTGGAAATACGAAGACCCGGGACAAGGTGATTCGCAGGGAGCTCTCTGTGGCCGAGGGAGACCTCTACAATGCTACCAACATGAACAACAGTCGTGATCGACTGAAAAAGACCGGATATTTTAAGGAGGTGGACTTCACCACCAGCCGGGGGAGCACGGAGGAGAAAATTAACGTCGATCTCAAGGTTGAGGAGGCTCCGACAGGAGCGATCACTTTCGGAATTGGATACAGCACCGTGGAGAAGGTGGTGGGCTCTGCTTCCCTCTCCGATCGCAATCTTTTCGGCTTAGGCTACGTCGGGGCCCTGAGGATCAACCTCGGGACGCAAACCCAGTCCGGAAGAGTGAGTTTTATGGATCCCTATTTTTTAGGATCTCGCTTTTCAGCAGGGTTTGACCTCTATCATGAAAGAATAGAGTACTTTACGGAATATAAGTATAAGATTACAGGCGGGGATCTCCGTGTCGGAAGGTTTTTGACCAATAACATTCGTGTTGATGCGTTGTATAAGTATGAGGTTATCGATGTCTATGATGTAGCGGATACTGCCGCAGTCGTCATCAGATTACAGGAAGGGAAGGGGACGACGAGTGCGATCTCCCTTACTCCATCAACCGACACGCGTGACGACTACTTCAATCCCCGGCGGGGGCAGAAATCCAGCTTCATGATCCAAGACGCAGGAGGTATTCTGGGAGGGACGAACTATTTCGTCAAGGCGGTGGGGATGACCAGCTGGTTTTTCCCGTTACCTTTAAACACGACGCTCAACCTTCGTGCCCAGGTGGGGGTGATTGAGGGTTACGGTGGGAAAATCGTCCCTATTTATGAAAAATTCTTCGTCGGAGGGATCAACACGGTTCGAGGTTTTGAATATGGGAAAGCGGGACCGGTTGACATCAACGGCGAGCCCATCGGTGCGAACAAAATGGTGGTCTTCAATACGGAGCTGATCTTCCCCATCTCTCGCGAAATGGGCATCCGGGGGGCTTTGTTTTTCGATGTCGGGAAAGGATTTGATACTTGGAGCCAAATAACCCCGTTGAGATTCGGCGCAGGACCCGGAATTCGTTGGTATTCTCCTTTCGGACCCATCCATATCGATTTCGGGTTTAACCTCAATCCCAGGCCAGGGGAGAAAGGTCATGTGCTTGAGTTTACAGGAGGGACCGTTTATTAGTAAATTGATTTAGGCGTTAAACTTAAACGGAGAGGAGAAATGTGAAAATGTGCGGAAGGAAAGTAGGTTTTGTCATCGGGTTGATCCTCTTGGGATGGTTCGGCTCGGCTTGGGCTGCGGATTCAAAAATTGCCTATGTTGACATCCAGAAGGCAATCAACGAATGCAATGCCGGCAGGGAAGCGAAGAAGACGATTACGAAGGATGTCGAAAAATTTCAGCACCTCATCGCGGACAAGCAGAAAGAGCTTCAGGGCATGAAAGAATCCCTCGAGAAGCAGGCCCTCATGTTGACCCCAGATGCCAGGGCAAATAAAGAGAAGGAATACCAGAATAAACTTCGGGAATTCCAGAGATGGGGGGAAGACAGCCAGAACGAACTCAATCAGAAACGGATGGAGATGGAGCGAAATATCTCCGTTGCCCTGGTGAAAGTGGTTCAAAAGATAGGTGCGGACGAGGGCTATACTCTCATTCTCGAAAAGAACGAGAGCATTGTGCTTTTCGCCTCGAAGGCCATTGATATTACCGATCGGGCGATCAAAGCCTTCGACGCTCAGAAGAAGTAGACCGAGAAGCGTCCAAAACCAAGGACATGCCTTCGCCGGAGCGCCTTCCCTTCGCCAGAAGTCCGAAGGCGAGGGAGTGAAGATGGGACAAGGGTTGTTTCGCTTAGCACATTGAGGATAGGCTGAAGATGATGAAGAAACGTCTCAAGGAATTGGCCGAGTGGGTAGACGGAACCGTCGTTGGGGACGGGGAGATAGAAATCTCCGGTGTCGCAGCGATTGATGAAGCGCAGCCGGGAGAGATCACCTTCATTTCCAATCCGAAATACCTTTCGAATCTCAGCACCACAGATGCCTCAGCGGTCATCGTTTCGAAAGAGGTGACCCGAGCGGACAAGGCTCTTCTTTGTGTGACCCATCCCAAATTAGCCTTTGCCAAGATCCTCATCCTCTTTTCCCAGAAACCTTATCAACCGCGGGGAATTGATTCCAACGCCTGGATCAGCCCCACGGCAACCCTGGGGAAAGACCTGAGCCTCTATCCTTTCGTGTACATCGGCGACCGTTGTTCGATCGGAGATCGAGTGACCCTTTATCCTGGAGTCTATGTCGGTGAAGACTCTTCCGTTGGAGAGGATTCGATCCTCTACCCCAATGTCTCGGTCTATTCGCAGACAATCATCGGAAAACGGGTTATACTGCATAGCGGGGCAGTGGTCGGAAGTGATGGATTCAGGTATGAGAAGGAAGGAAGGAAGAATCTTAAAATCCCCCAGATCGGGATCGTTGAGATCGAGGATGATGTCGAGATCGGTGCGAACACCACGGTTGATCGGGCCACCCTCAGCAAAACAATCATCCGAAGAGGAGTGAAAATTGACAACCTGGTTCAGGTAGCTCATAACGTCGCAATCGGCGAGGATTCCATCCTCGTTGCCCAGGTGGGGATTTCAGGCTCTACGAAGATCGGAAGCAACGTCATCCTGGCCGGACAGGTGGGGGTCGTCGGTCACGTTGAAATTGGAGACAATGTCATGGTGGGCGCTCAGGCCGGGGTGACCCACGATCTCCCAGCGAACCAAGGATACGTCGGAAGTCCTGCATTGCCCCATCGGGAATTTCTCCGGGCGATCACCACCTTTCCAAAGCTCCCGGAGATGAGAAAGACGCTTCTGGACTTTGAAAAGCGCATCAAAAGGATGGAAGAAGCCCTCTCTTCGGCAGGGAAAAAAAAGGAGAAATAGATGATAGCGATTGACGAGATCATGAAAATTCTTCCCCATGCCTTCCCGTTCTTGCTGGTGGACCGGATTGTCGAGATCGAACCGGAAAAACGGATCGTTGGAATCAAAAATGTCACTTATAATGAGCCCTTTTTTCCGGGCCATTTCCCGGGTCGTCCCATCATGCCCGGGGTGCTGATCGTGGAGGCCATGGCTCAGACCGCAGGCGTCCTCGTCTTTAAGTCCTTGCCCAAAGAGAAGTACGGACAACCGGTCTATTTTCTTGGGATCGATAATGTCCGATTTAGAAAACCCGTCGTCCCGGGAGATCAACTTCATCTCGAGTTAGAGATCACCAAGCATCGTCAATCGATCTGGGGATTCAAAGGAAAGGCTTCGGTCGATGGGAAATTAGTGGCGGAAGCAGAACTCTTAGCCATGTTAGGAGAAGAAGAATGATTCATCCTGCTGCGATCGTCGACCCAAAGGCTGAAGTGGGCGATGCCGTTGAAATTGGAGCTTACTCTTTGATTGAAAGGGATGTTTCCATTGGCGAAGGGACTCGGATCGGGCCCCATGTCATCCTTCGGGAGGGGACCCGTATCGGAAAAGGATGTCAGGTCTTTCAATTTGCTTCGATTGGGGAAGCCCCCCAGTTTTTGGGATACAAGGGAGAGAAGACCTTTCTTGAGATCGGCGATCGCAATATCATCCGTGAATTTGTTACCCTCCATCGAGGCACGGTGAAGGGAGGGGGAAAGACCTTGATTGGAAATGACAATTACCTCATGGCCTACTCCCACATTGCCCACGACTGCCAGGTTGGGAATCAGGTGGTGATGGCCAACGGAGCAACGTTGGGAGGACACATCCTCATCGAAGATCATGCGATTATTGGCGGATTGTCCGCAGTCCATCAATTCTGCCGGATTGGCACCCATGCGATTCTCAGTGGTTTAACCGGCGTGTCCCAGGATGTTCCTCCGTATATGATGGCCGCTGGAAGCCGAGCAAAGCTTTATGGTCTAAACTCCGTCGGTCTGAAACGCCATCAATTTTCAGAAAAAGAGATCAAGGCTTTGAAGAAGGCCTATCGGATTATCTTTCGCTCCGGCCTCACCCTGGAGAAGGCAATGAAAGCCGTTAAGGAAGATGACATTTTTCGGATCCCGGAAGTCCAACATCTCCTCCAGTTTATACAACATTCAAAGAGGGGGATCTGCCGCTAAGTGAAAAAGATCAAGGTGGGTGTGGTCGGCGTCGGTTACTTTGGTCAATTCCATGCCGAGAAATATGCTCAGATGGAAGGCGTGGAGTTGGTCGGCGTGGCGGATAGCGACGGAACTCGTGCCAGAGAAGTCGCCAAACGATACCGGACCCAGCCTTTCTTCCGTTATTCGGACCTTTTCCAAAAAGCACAGGCGGTCAGCATCGCTGTTCCCACCCCCTTTCACCATTCCATCACAAAAGACTGTTTCTCACAGGGGATTGACGTCCTTTTGGAAAAACCAATCTCCAGCACCCTTGAGGAAGCGGATGAGCTGATCGGCTTAGCCAGAGCGAAAGGGTCGATCCTGCAGGTGGGCCATCTGGAGCGGTTCAACGGGGCCTTGTCTGGGATCGAGACGAGGGTGGAACATCCGTGGTTCGTCGAATCCCATCGGTTGGGCCCCTTTTCAGGGCGGGGAGCCGAGGTCGATGTGGTGTTAGATTTAATGGTTCATGATCTCGATATCGTCTTAAGCCTCGTGAACTCGGAGGTGAAACAGCTTCATGCCGCAGGCTTTTCCATCCTGACCCAGACCTCGGACGTCGCCAATGCCCGCGTCGAATTTGAGAATGGATGTACGGCCAGTTTAACCGCAAGCCGAGTTTCAGAAGAGAAGATTCGGAAAACCCGGATCTTTCAACCCGATGGCATTCTTTCCATCGACTACCTTTCCCAAAAACTCTTCCTGTCGAAAAGAACGGTTTTTCCTGGCCGCGAAAAGGCTCCTGAGATGATTACCGAAGAAATTCCGGTCAAGAAGATTGACCCACTGGCAGTAGAGATTGCTTCTTTCGTTCAATGCGTTAGGAATCGAAAAGATCCTCGGGTTTCCGGATCGGACGGAAAGCGGGCGTTAAACCTGGCACTTCAGATTATTCAGAAGATCGATGACCTCAACAAAAGAAGAGAATAATGGATCGACCGAACGGATGAAATCGAAGAAGATCCTGCTGGTCGCCGGAGAAGTTTCAGGAGACCTTCACGGATCCTACTTGGTGGAGGCCGTTCATTGTATTGACCCGGAAATAGAGTTTTTCGGGGTCGGGGGAGAGAGGTTGAAGGGGGTGGGAATGAGGCTCCTCCATCATTCTCAATCTCTTTCTGTCGTAGGGCTCACCGAAGTCCTCGTGAAACTGCCGTCTATCTTAAAGTCCTTCCGGACATTGAAAAGATCTCTTGAAACGGAGAAGCCGGATCTTGTCATCCTTATCGATTTTCCGGATTTCAATCTTCGGCTGGCAAGGATCGTCCATCGGAGAGGAATCCCCATCCTTTACTACGTCAGTCCCCAGATATGGGCCTGGAGGCCGAAAAGGGTCAAGCTCATCTCTCGAGTGATCAGAAAGATGGTCGTTCTCTTCTCCTTTGAGGCCCCCCTGTACGAGGCCGCCGGGGTCGACGTGGAGTGGGTAGGGCATCCGCTTCTCGATATCGTGAAGCCGGCCCTCTCGAAGGAAATGGCCTTCCAGCAATTCGGTCTGGATCCCAGACGAAGAACCGTCGGCTTGCTTCCGGGAAGCCGGATCCACGAGATCGAAAGGCTCCTTCCTTCGCTTCTGGCCTCGGCGGGTCTGCTCCAAAAAGAGATCCCCGACCTTCAGTTCGTCATTCCTCTCGCCCCGGGTATTTCCAAAACGACCTTGTCCTCCCGGATGAAGAGCGGTTCGGTGCCCGTGAAAGTGGTGGAGGGTTTCACCTATGATGTGATGAACCTTTGCGAACTTCTGATCGCAGCTTCCGGGACCGCCACACTGGAAGGGGCGATTCTTGGAAAGCCCATGATTATCGTTTATCGGGTTTCTTTCCTTACCTACTGGGTTGGCAGGGCGTTGATTCAAGTGGATCACATCGGTCTCGTCAACTTGGTGGCGGAAGAGGAGATCGCTCCGGAACTCATCCAGAAGGAGGTCAATCCCCGAAGGATTGCCGACGAAGCGTTTCGCATTCTAAAAGATCCCCTCTTGAGTCAAAAGATGTCGGAATCGATGGCAGAGATGCGTCAGAAGCTTGGAGAGCCGGGCGCAGCTCAACGGGCTGCCCGCATCGTTACGTCCTTGCTCCATGGCGCGGAGGCTTGACATGTCGCCTTACCGCAGACTTCTTGAGTTTGTCAAACCCTACTGGCTTAAATTATGTGTTGCGGTCATCTGTATGATCTTTGTCTCTCTTCTCACCTCCGCGACGGCATGGCTTTTCAGACCCGTCGTTGACGGTGTTTTCTTCAAGAAAGAAAGCGTTCCCTCAGCAACGATTCCGCCGGTCGTTCTTGATCTAATCGGGCGCCTCCATCTGGAGAACATCTTGCTCAAAAGGGGCGCGGAGATGCTCCGCTTACTCCCCATGGTCCTTATTCTTCTTTTCTTATTTAAGGGAATCTTCAATTACGGCCAGTATTACTTCATGAACTTTGTGGGACAGAAGATTATTGCGGACATCCGGGAGAAACTCTACAATCATCTTCAAACCCTCTCTCTCTCCTTTTTTACAAAGACGCCGACCGGTATTATCATCTCCCGCATTACGAATGATGTAACGCTGATTCAAGGAGCTGTCTCCAGTGCCACCGCGGGCATTTTCAAAGATATTTTCACCTTTTTCGGTCTCGTTACAGTCGCCTTCCTTCAAAGCTGGAAATTGGCGATTATTTTTTACATTATCGCCCCTTTGGCCCTTATTCCTATCAGACTTTTTGGGAAAAGGATGCGGAGATTCGCCAGGAAGGGACAACAGCGAATGGGTCTCCTGACTGCTTTCCTTCATGAAACCATCACCGGAAACCGGATTGTGAAAGCCTTCAACATGGAAGAGTATGAAAAGAAACGCTTCGCTGAAGAGAATCAGCGGTTATTTAAAACCTTCCTAAAACGGATAAAGATTCGGGCACTCAATCCTCCCTTGATGGAATTATTAGGGGGGACGGCAGGGGCCGTTATCATCTGGGTCGGCGGACGTATGATCCTGCAAGGAGAGATCACTCCGGGGGCTTTTGGGGCGTTCCTGCTAGCCGTGATGATGTGCTATGCCCCCATACGGGATTTGAGCAAGGTCAACCTTGAAATCCAGGAGGGGCTGGCCGGGGCAACCCGGATTTTTGAACTTCTCGATACCCCTCCAGACATCGAAGATGAAGAAGGAGCGATTTTGCTTCCACCCATTTCCAGAGGAATCGACTTTCAAAAAATCACCTTCAAGTACGAAGAGGAGGTGGTGCTCAAAGAGATCTCGCTTCACGTAAAGGCGGGGGAAGTGATTGCCTTAGTGGGAATGAGCGGGGCGGGCAAGACCTCCTTGGTCAACCTGCTGCCCCGGTTTTATGACGTCGAGGAAGGTCAGATTCTCATCGATGGGCATGATCTTCGAAAGGTCACTCTGAAATCCCTCAGGGATCAAATTGGTTTGGTCACTCAGCAAACGATCCTTTTTAATGATACGGCTCGGAACAATATTGCCTACGGAAATCGAAAATGCTCCGACCGGGAGATCCTGGAGGCGGCCAGGGCCGCCAATGCCCATGATTTTATTCAAAGACTCCCCCAAGGATACGATACAATCATCGGCGAACAGGGGGTCAAACTTTCCGGAGGAGAGCGTCAGCGCGTCTCCATTGCCAGAGCCCTCCTGAAAAATGCGCCCATTTTGATTTTGGATGAAGCCACCTCCTCTTTAGATTCCGAATCTGAAACAGAAGTCCAAAAGGCATTGGACGAGTTGATGAAGGGAAGGACGGTTCTCGTCATCGCCCATCGGCTCTCGACGATACGGAATGCCCGCCGGATCATTGTTCTTTCGGAAGGCCGGATTGTGGAACAAGGGACCCATGAGGAATTGATCGCCCTCAACGGTGAATATCGACATCTCTACGATCTTCAGTTCAGGGAAGAGGGAGCCCGAAGGGCAGAAAAGCCGAAGGTCTATTAAAGTCCAACGTGCGGGTCTTTTATCAATTTAGTGTTTTGAAACCAAACGCCAAAGTTAATTTAAAAAGCAAATTGCAGAATGAAAAATGGGTCTTAAAGGTCTAAGAAAGAAACTGGTGTCCTCATTGGGTCCGTGGCTCGCCTATTGGGTAATTCGGATTCTGGGCCGAACCATGCAGTTTGAAGAGATCAATCCGGAGATTCCAAGACGGTTCTGGGAGAGCGGGAATCCAGCCATCGGCGCTTTCTGGCATGAAAGGCTATTAATGATGCCGATTGTCTATAAAGGAAGGGATTTAAGTTTCCTTGTCTCTCCCCATCGGGATGGCCAAGTGGTGGGAAAGGCCCTTCAGCGGTTCGGTTTTCATGCGATCTTGGGTTCGAGCACGAGAAAAGGTTTTTCGGGGTTCAAGCAAATGGTCAAAGCTTACGGGTCCGATATCGCTATTGTTCCCGACGGACCGAGGGGACCCCGCCGCCGTGTGCAGATTGGCGTGATTGAGTTGGCCAAACTGACAGGGAGGGCCGTGGTGCCGTTAACTTTCAGCGCTTCGAAAAGGAAGATTTTTAACACCTGGGATCAGTTTCTCCTTCCCTGCCCCTTTTCAAAAGGGGTGTTCATGTGGGGAGAACCGATCGAGGTGGATCCGCAGGGGGACCGGCCCCACCTCGAAGAGAAAAGAATTCTTTTAGAAAATCGGCTCAACGACTTGACGGAGAAAGCAGACCACTATTTCAACAAAGGCAATCGCAAGGGCTAAAGCCCAAATGTCTATTCGGGAACATCCGATCATCAGGTGCTTTTCTTGGAATTTCGGGTTTGTTTGACATGAGCGTTGTCATTTTGACATTTTGACCTCCCGATCATTCAATGTTCTACCATCTCTATAACATCCTAATCACCTTCCTTCTCATTCTGGCAAGTCCCTATTTTCTCTTCCGCAGTCTCCTCCAGGGAAAATTTCGAAAGGCGTTGCCCCAACGAATGGGGTTTTTTGAGCGCCTGTCCTTCGACCGGCCCATCTGGGTTCATGCAGCGTCCGTTGGAGAAGTCTTCTGCTCACTCCCTCTCCTGAAGAGGATCAGGAAGGAGTTCCCCCATTCCAAGATTGTCTTAACGACAGTTACGTCGACGGGCAATGAAGCGGCCAAGACCCGCGCGCCTGAGGCGGACCGAGTTCTCTTCTTGCCGGTCGACCACCCGCTCATCCTTCGGAGGTTCATCGAGAAAATCCAACCCGGTATCCTCTTGATTGCAGAGACGGAACTCTGGCCGAATCTGCTCCGCTCCTGTGGAAAAAAGAGAATTCCTGTCGTGCTCTTCAACGGAAGGATTTCCCAGAAGTCCTTCCAACGCTACTTCCGCTTTAAGTTCTTCTTCGAAGAATGTCTGAGAAATATCTCCCTCTTCTTAATGCAAACGGAGGAGGATCGAAAGCGGATCGTCGAGATCGGAGGCGAGTCTCAAAAGACAAGGACGACAGGGAACTTAAAATTCGATCAGACCTTTCCTTCGATCACTCAAGAAAAGAGGACCGAGATGGCGAACGCCCTCGGCCTCCTTGGGACCGAGAAGATCCTTATCGCAGGTTCCACGCACGCCGGAGAGGAGGAGATCCTGATAAGCCTTTACAAGGAATTGAAAGGGGGGACTTCCCCTCTCGTCTTCGTTCTTGCCCCAAGGCACCTCGAACGGCTGGAAGAAGTGGAGGGAATACTTCGAAAAGCCTCCATCCCATGGTCGAGGAAAACGGCTCTTTCCTCGGGGGCAAGTCAAATCTCCGGTCGAGCAAGCCCCGGGGTGATTCTTCTGGATACGATGGGGGAATTAATGGGTATTTACAGCCTGGCGACCGTGGTCTTTGTGGGCGGGAGTCTTGTCCCCATCGGAGGCCACAATCCCTTGGAGCCCCTGTTTTTTCGAAAATGCGTTCTCTTCGGTCCCCATATGTTCAATTTCCATGAAATCTCCCACCGGCTGATCGAGGCGGGCGGGGCGATCCAGGTGTCCGGAAAAGAAGGCCTCATCTCTCAACTGAAACGTCTTCTCATGGACGAGGCCGCACGGGAAGAGGTGGGAAAGAAAGGCCATCAATTTCTTCAGAAGCATCAGGGAGCGACAGAAAGAATGTTCGAGGAGATCCGGCCTTTCCTTGATAAAATGCGGAATGGGGAGCGCGGGATAAGGGTAAAGTAAAGGGCTTTTGAACTATTAGATCAGGATTCATTAAGGTATCTGTTATCCAAAATCCACATTCCCCATTCGGAATTTGAAATGCGCCGTATTGACCGATTCCTTTATCGAAAAGAGAAAACCCTGGGGGAAAGAATCCTTCTTTTTCCTCTTTACCTCTTCTCGTTGCCCTACGGGTGGGCTGTTCGTACAAGATCGCTCTTCTATTCCCTCAAGCTGTTGAAAACGAAAACCCTTCCCTGCCCGGTCATCAGTGTGGGGAACATCACGGTGGGAGGAACGGGGAAGACTCCGTTAGTGATGGCTATAGCAGAAGGATTGATGAACAGGGGAATCTCGACCGCTATTCTGAGCCGAGGCTACAGGGGCACCGGGACCTCGGAACCGGTGGTGAGCGATGGCCGGAGACTCTTTCTCTCTCCCCAAGAGTCAGGAGATGAACCCTTTCTGATGGCTCGGGTTTGTAAGGGCGTTCCCGTCCTCGTCGGAAAGGATCGATTCAAGAACGGTCGGATCGCCTTCCGACAATTTGGCATTAAAGCGCTGCTCCTGGACGACGGGTATCAGCATCTTCCCCTCCGTCGAGACCTCGACATCCTGCTCATCGACGCCACCGTTGGTTTCGGAGACCAGAACCTATTGCCCAGAGGGATTCTGAGGGAACCTTTATCCCATCTCCGCAGGGCTCATCTTTTCCTGCTCACGAAAGTGATGGATCCTGAGAGGTGTCATCCTTTGGAAAAAAAGATCCAAGAAATCCATCCCCGGGCACCGGTGTTTCACAGCCGCTACCAACCGACGAAGTTGGTAAATCCCATCGGGGAGGAAGAGGAACTCGATTCTCTGAAGGGAAAAAGGATTATCGCTCTTTCCGGGATTGCGAACCCTGACTACTTCTCGTCTCTGTTAAGAGAACGGGGGGCGGAGATTGTGAGGGAAGCAGTCTTTCCGGATCACCATTCCTACGGGAACAAAGATCTATCTTTCGTACAGGAGAAAAGCAAGGAAGCGGATTGGATTGTCACAACGGAAAAGGATATGTTAAAATTGCGGCAATTGGGGATTGACCATCTTCCCATTCGAGCGCTTCGTATCGAAATGAAGATCTGGGAAGAGGAAGCGTTCTTTAAAAGGATCGTCACGCTGTTTTGAGGAGAGGAGGAGCGGTTGAAAGCGCAGGTTAAAATATTCGACACAACCCTCCGGGATGGAGAACAATCCCCCGGGGCGACGATGAACGTGGCTGAGAAAGTGAGAATCGCCCAGCAATTAGAGAAACTGGGGGTCGACATCATTGAGGCCGGGTTTCCCATTTCTTCTCAGGGAGACTTTGATGCCGTCAGGATGATTTCCAAAACGGTCACGCATTCGGAGGTGGCGGCTCTGGCCAGGGCCAACCCTCAGGATATTGACCGGGCGTGGGAGGCTGTCAGAACAGCTAAGTTTCCGCGACTCCACACGTTTATTTCGACCTCTGATATTCATCTGAAACATCAACTCAAGAAATCAAAAGAGGAAGTAATTCGAATCGCTTCCCAGTCCGTGGGAAGGGCAAGGCGCCTTACGCCGAACGTCGAATTCTCGGCCATGGATGCCACCCGCAGCGATGCTCGGTTTCTCGCCGCAGTAATTGAGGCGGCCATTCGAGCCGGAGCAACGACCGTCAACATCCCGGATACCGTCGGCTATGGGATTCCCTCTGAATTCGGGGCGCTGATTCAAACCCTCCGGCAAACGGTCCAGGGGATTGAGAAAGTCACCCTGAGCGTTCACTGCCACAACGACCTCGGTCTGGCGGTGGCCAATTCTCTGGCTGCCATCCAGAACGGCGTGAGACAGGTGGAGTGCACGATCAACGGAATCGGGGAAAGGGCGGGGAATACTTCCCTCGAAGAAGTGGTGATGGCCATCCTAACGCGAAAGGATCTCTTTCCCTTCTATACAAGGGTCAATCCCAAACACATTTTTGCAACCAGCCGGCTAGTCTCCAAGATCACAGGCATGGTGGTTCAGCCCAACAAGGCCGTCGTGGGTTCGAACGCCTTTGCCCATGAGTCCGGGATTCATCAGGACGGTGTCCTCAAACAGAAGGAAACCTATGAAATCATGACGCCCGAGTCGGTGGGAATTCCGAAGTCCTCACTCGTCCTCGGGAAACTGTCTGGTCGGCACGCATTTCGAGAGAGGTTGAAGGACCTGGGATTTCGGCTCTCCGAGGAGGATTTTGAACTGGCCTTCAACCGGTTCAAAGCGCTGGCGGACAAAAAGCGCGAGATCTATGATGAGGATATCGAGTCGATCGTCGTAGAAGAAATCCTCCGGATGCCCCGGCGGTTTAAACTGATCTATCTCAATGTGATTGCGGGGAACATCACGGTTCCTACGGCCACCGTCAAGATGGAGGTGGATGGAAAACTGATCCAGGAGGCGGGTTTTGGCGATGGGCCGGTGGATGCCATCTTCAAGACGATCAAAAAGATCACCCGGACGAGGTCGAAGCTCCTTCAATTTGCCATCAACGCCATCACCGGGGGAACAGAGGCCCAGGGAGAGGTGACGGTGAGGCTGCAGGAAAAGGGACAAACGGTGATCGGCCAGGGTGCGGATACGGATGTGATCGTGGCCAGCGCCAAAGCGTACATCAACGCCCTGAATAAGATAGAGTTCAAAAAGCACATATTGGTGAGGTTGTGATGGCTAGAGTTCATCCGATGACGATCACAGAAAAGATACTCGCCTCTCATGCCAGGAAAAAAGAGGTTTTTCCGGGCGACCTGATCGATGCCCGCGTCGATTTGGCCCTCGGGAACGATATTACGGCGCCTCTTGCCATCCGGGCCTTTGAGGAGATGGGCGCCAAGAAGGTTTTCCACCGGGATCGTATCGTCCTGGTTCCTGATCACTTTGCACCTGCCAAAGACATCCTTTCTGCGGAACAATGCAAAGTCCTCAGAGATTTTGCAAAGACCCATCATCTTACGCACTATTTTGAAATTGGAGAGTGCGGCATTGAGCATGCCCTTCTCCCCGAGAAGGGGCTGGTCCTGCCGGGGGATGTGGTCATCGGGGCGGACAGTCATACCTGTACCTATGGCGCGCTCGGGGCTTTTTCAACCGGTGTGGGCAGCACGGACCTCGCGGCCGTGATGGCGACCGGAAGGCTTTGGTTTAAGGTTCCGGAGAGTATCCGGTTTATTTTTTACGGAAAGCTCAATCCTTGGGTCTCCGGAAAAGATCTCATTCTCTTCATCATCGGAGAGATCGGCGTCGATGGCGCCCTCTACCAGGCAATGGAATTCACCGGAGAGACGATTGGAAACCTGCCGATGGAGGGCCGGTTTACCATGGCCAATATGGCGATTGAAGCCGGAGGAAAAAACGGGATCTTTGATCCCGATCAGAATGCCCTCCAATACGTCAAGAAGAGGGCGACGAGACCCTATCATCTCTACCACAGCGACCCGGATGCCAACTACAAACGGGTGTACGAATACGATGCCTCAAAGATCAACCCACAGGTTTCTCTTCCTCACATCCCCTCCAACAACAAAGATGTGAAGCAGGTCGGAAAGATCGAGATCGATCAGGTCGTCATCGGCTCGTGTACCAACGGCCGTCTTGAAGACCTGCGCGTGGCAGCCAGGGTTCTAAAGGGGAAGAAGATCGCCTCTTCGTTGCGACTCATCATCATCCCTGCCACTCAAGAGGTCTACCGTCAGGCCATGAGGGAGGGCCTCTTTGAAATATTCCTCTCCGCAGGCGCCGTGATCAGTCCGCCAACATGCGGCCCCTGCCTCGGGGGCTATATGGGCGTCTTGGCAGAAGGGGAGAGGGCTTTGGCCACGACGAACCGTAATTTCCGTGGAAGGATGGGCCATGCCCAGAGCGAGGTCTATCTCGCCAGTCCTGCCGTCGCCGCCGCCAGCGCAGTCAAAGGAAGAATCTGTCATCCGGAAGAAGTCGTAAGAAGGTGAATACCGACTCGTTCCCCTTCCTCGCGTCCGCTCTGTACGAACCAGCGGAATGGGAAAGTCTTTAGGAGAATGGGATGAACCTTGAAGGAAAAGTTTGGAAATTTGGTTCCGATGTTGACACCGATGCGATCATCGCCGCCCGTTACCTCAATCAGACCGATCCGGTAGAACTGGCCAAGCATGTGATGGAGGACGAGCGACCTGAATTTATCCAGGGAGTCAAGAAAGGGGACATTCTCGTGGCCGAAAAGAATTTCGGCTGCGGCTCTTCCAGGGAACATGCGCCCCTAGCTCTGAAGGCAGCGGGAATCTCGTGTGTCATTGCAGAGAGTTTTGCGCGCATTTTTTACAGGAATGGATTTAACCAGGGGCTTCCCCTTCTCGAGTCCTCCGAGGCGTCGCGGGAGATACAGGATGGAGATCGGGTTCAAGTGGATCTGGCGACGGGAGAGATCCTGGACCTGACACAACAGAAAAAGTATTCTGCAAAACCCATCCCGCCGTTCATGCAGGAGCTGATAAGGGATGGAGGATTAATCTCTCACCTTCAAAAGAAAGGACTGAAGACGAAAAGGTGAAATGGAGCTCTGACATCTGTTTCTCGCTTTTGGCCTGCCCATCAAAAACGACCTGCCAATAAGACTGACCTTTGTAACCTTTCTTCGATGTTGCTTCGTCTATTCTACAAGCGAGAAAATCTTAGCCTTGCTGCGTGAAGTGCGGTTGAGGTTTCCATCTTTGTAAGCTTGACCTCCCCAGATGACAAAATTGCAAAAAAAAAGACAAAAACGTCCTTCTCTGCTTTTGCGCCTCTTTCTGGTCTCCGGATATTATGATATTTCTATATAATTACGAATAGTTATGAATAAATAAGGTTGGAGAAAAATGGCACAAAAAATGCATCCATTTTAACCCCGTTGAATCCTTTAGACTGCATCTCTATCGAACATATCTGATTTTTACAGCAACCAATATCATACTCGGGAGGAAATGGATATGATCTACGTAAAGACCATTCTCTTTGTTGCGATCGTGTTTGCAGTGGGGGCTTGCTCGCCGAAAATCTATGGGACTGTTCAACTTCTGGACCCGAATCTGCAATCCATTCCGCCTGCGAAGGAAAGCCCGCAGGGAACCGTCGTGAACATGATCAACACGACCACAACGCTGGAGAAGGCCTCCGGGGCAGTCGTCACGGGTCCCGAGGGTAAGTTTGAATCTGCCAAGGACTACATCATCCCGGGGATGTATAAGGTGGAGGCGAACAGGATCGGCTATCTGACTGAGACCCAGACCGTTAAAATCACGAAATTCGGATCGAAGAAGGTAGAGTTCAAGCTTAAAAAGATCCCGGAGGGTAAACAGAAGACAATCGAGGGTGCGAAGTCCGACGAGGACAAGATCGTCAACCCGGGGGAGGTCAACATCCAGCCGCCCACGATGTGATAACGTCAGAAAAAGTCTGCCTAACCAAGAGTGAGAGCTTCACTTTTCAACAATCGTCCGTTCGGGAGGTCTCCTATGACGAAACATGCTATACAGACAGTTTCTTTGATCTTTGCAGCCATCCTGCTATTTTCATGTTCCGGCGAGAAGTTGGAATTCAAGGTGAAGGCCCGCATGGATGGCCAACCGGCGGCTCAGGCCAAGGTGACCGTAGACAACGAGGAACAGGGATTCACCGGTGCGGATGGCACTTTTTCAAAGATGATGAAGAAGAAACCCGGGGTTGAAGTGGAGGTCATTGTCTCCAAGGAGATGCCGGGACACCGAATTAAGCCCTGGAAGAGTACATTTGTAATGAAGCTACCAAAACCGGGCACCGTGGATGTGTATGCATTCGATGCCGATTTGGCAGCGACGCGATATGTCACGGTCACGGCTACTCACAAAGGTACGCCTGTTTCGGACGCTGTCGTGAGAGCCGGAGGCAAAGAAGTGGGCAGGACGGATGGGCAAGGAGTTTTCGTCTATGAGTACAAGAGCCAGCCCAAGTCTGGCGGGGACCTCACCGTGACGAAGCCAGGGTATGCAGTGTGGCGCAAGACCGGTCCGCTGGAGCCCGGCCAGAGGCTCGAAGCCTCGCTCAGCAAGCGCGCGATCGTCACCATCAGCACCCTCATGGAAGAGTACGGCCAATCGAGCGGGATTCCGGGTATTGCCGTTAGCATCAATAACAAGGAAGTGGGCAGTACGGATGCCAAGGGCGTCTTCGTCTACACCTATGACGGCGAGCCCGGCAAGAAGGTCCCCCTGATGCTCTCGACGACAGGCACCATCCCCGAGATTTGGAAGACCTCGATCGTTCTAGAAGGCGACGTTCATATCCAGCGTTATTTCTATCCGATGACGCCCAAACCGATTCGTACCGGAATCTACCGGTTCGTGAGCAACACACCGAGCGCAGACCTCAAAGACGTCCTCAGTCAGACAGAGGCAGCGATGGCTGCTCAGATTTTCAAGTACGCCTGTTTCCGTGAGGTACCGTCTCAAACGCTCCAAGCAGAGATGAAGCAGGCGAAATTGAGTATTGAAAAAGCCACGACAAAGGGGTGGCACGACACGTCCCTCAAAAAGACCGTGGACATGATCATCCTGGGCAGCCTTGCCAAGGATGAAAAGGGTTTCCTCGTTGAGACGAAGTTCTACACCTCGGGCGGCAAGCTCATTCTCAGCCAGATCGTCCGGGCCAAGAGCGCTGGCGATATCAACGGTGCGGCCAAAGAGACGGCCAGCGCCGTGGTCGAACGGTTTCCCTTCGAAGGAACGGTTGTCTCCTCCGACGGCGAACGGTACCGGATTAACCTGGGGAAATCTGGATACCGGATCACCAAGGGGACGGATTTTATGCTGATGGCTCCCCGTCTTGATGCGACGGGAAAGATCTCAGCGTACCGCGAAACCGGCATGCTCCGGGTGAAGAAGGCGGAAGAGAGCGTTTCGTGGACGGTGGTCGAGGACTTGAAAAAAGATGAAAAGGTGACGATTGGGGACCGCGTGGTTCGCCGCATCTACCGAGAAGGCGAAGAAGAGGCCGGCCGTAACACCTTCACCCTTTCTGCAAAGGGCGGCCTGCTCCCGGAAGCATCGCCTCTCGCAGCCGTCAATATTTACGTGAACGATGAGTGGCTCGGATCGACGGGGCCGGATGGCAGGGCGGAGGTGCCCGTGCGTCTGAACAAGACCTTTACGCTGATGCTTTACCGGCACGGCTACCAGCAGGTGACCGAGAAAGTCAAGATCGAAAAGAACAAAGATTTGAAAGAATTTGTCCTGGCCGTCAACAATGCAATCTTTAAGATCGATTCGGAACCGACCTCGGCCGGTGTCTTTTTAGATGGTGAAAAAATCGGACAGACACCCCTCCTGGACGGGAAACCGGTGCCCCTGGGTTTCCACACGGTCAAGGTTTCCGTGGGCGGCGACTTCCGTGACTGGGAGGAGGTCATGGAGTTCTCGAGGAAAGAGGAGGACCGAACCGGAGACAGGAAGATCCTTCTTCCCAAGGACTTCCTCAAGATCGGCCAGCGGGCTCAGCAAAAGGGCGATATCGACGGGGCGATCCAGGCATACAAAAGCGCCGAGAAGGGGCATCCGGACTACTCCGAAGCGCATCATCGCTTGGCCCAGATTTACCTCGACGAGAAGGGGGACTATGACGCGGCTGCCAGGGAATTCGAGAACGTGCTCGCGCTGCCCGAGAACCAGCAGCTCATCTATAAGCAGTTTTCAGTGGCCTTCATGAACCTGGGGCATGCCTATTATGAGAAGGGCAATGGTCTCGTTCAGAAAGACAAGGACGGAGCGGCCCAGAGTTTCGCCAAGGCGGTCCAGAACCTTCAGATTGCGAAGCAGAACACACGGTTTTTCCCGAATGCACACTATGACGAGGCCGTCCATGATACCTACTACTACACGGCCCTTTCCTACCACAAACTCTACCTGCTTACCCGGAAGGCCAATATCCTGAACAGCGCCAATCTGGCCTGGAGGGAATATTTCGATTTCTTCCCCAAGAAGCTCGAGGGGAACGGCGACTTTGACAAGACGAAGGAAGGAGCGCAGAAATACTGGGATCAGATTAAGAACCTGTAATCCCTCAGGGAGGACGGCTGGGTGAAGATAAAAAGGGAGACCTGCGCACTGGTTTGGGTTCTGTTGTTTCTGTCCTTCGTCGCAGGTACGGGGACGGCAGAGGATCTTTCCTCCGTTTTAGCGGTGACGGACAAGAATGTCGAGATGATCGAGCCCCTTTACGTCAAACCCCTTGTCAAAGTCGAATCGGGGCGAAACGACTCGAATCCCGTCTGGTCTCCCAGAGGCGCGTTCATCGCCTTCGAACGGAGTGTGGGGGATAAGAGAGAAATCCGCATTACACTCCCTGACGGCACGTTGATTCAGACCGTTTATTTCGTCCTTTCCGAAGGCGCCAAGGAAACAAAGTTCTTCTTTCCGGGAGTGTCCGAGGAGACGAGCTACAACGCAGGGATCACCTGGTCACCCGATCAATGCCGGTTTGCCTATATGAGCAACGGCGGAGAAGGCAACTATGATATCTATTTGCAGGACATCGGCGTCAACGCTCCCCTCCGGCTGACCGACCACAAAGAAAAGGACGGGCAGGCACACTGGTCCCCGGTAGCCGACCGCCTTGTCCTTGTATCGGGCCGCACCGGTAACGGGGATGTCTATCTCCTGGACCTCAAGACCCGTGGACTGACCCGGCTGACACGTGGAAGCAAAGCTCATCTCTATCCCCAATGGTCTCCCGATGGGAAGCGGCTCGTCATGATGTATGGCAGCAACGAGAACCATAATATCGTCTTGATCAACGATCTCACCATGCCCATGGACTCCCAGAAGAGACTGACGACGTGGCCCTATGACGACCTTCGGCCCATCTGGTCTCCGGATGGAAAGAAGATCGCCTTTTACTCAAACTACAACTCCGACGGCGATCTTAAAATATGGTCGATCGTTGTGATCGCGGCAGACGGTTCAGACCCTACGGAGGGAGAGGGGCTCGCCTCAAAGGTCGTGGCAACGGATGTCATCCCTGACGTGAAGACCGGGCCGTCGTGGATGCCGGACAGTAACCGGATCTTCTACGTGAAGAACGACCGACAGGAATACAATCCGATCTATATCGCCGATGTCAAACAGAAAACGACCCTTCCGCTCAGAACGGAAACCAAAATGAATCATGACATTGCATGCTCGGCGGATGGAACGATCGCGTTCCGCGCCCAGGTCGATCAGTGGGACCAGGTTTTCGTGATGAGGCTACGTGATTGACGGAGAGAGGCGACGGTAAGCCTATCACCCTCCCCTTCATCCCCTCCCATCAAGGGAGGGGAATAAAATAGTTCCCTCTCCCCTTGCGGGAGAGGGTTAGGGTGAGGGGGGGGTATGCAGACTTAATTACTGACGTTCAGCATTATAGCTTGAGTAACACGGGTTTCAAGCATGAGACGTTTAAGTCTACTTCTTTCATCAGTCATCCTGTTGACAGCGACACACGCCTTCGGCGCTGAAGACCTGGTGACCCGGGCGATGAAATTTTACGAAAGGGGGCATTACGATCAAGCGGCAAAGCTACTCCGTGGCGAGGGGGGTTCTGGCGAGCAAGAAAAAAGAGGGAGCGCAAATCTTGCCTTGGGCATGATCTATTTCAGAAATGCCGCGCTCCACCGCGAGCTTTACCGGGTCGCGGTTGCGACATCGCAGGACTACCTGAAGAAACTCTCGGCAGCCCGGGGGGAGGACCGGAGCCGCTTCGTAGACCTCTACTTCGGCGAAGCGCTGGTCGAGTCTGGAAAGTCCGGTTCTGCAGCGGTCTATCTGAAAAGATTCTCACAGGCCGAGGGTGTTGAACCGCGGTACCGAGCGATCTCCAAGGTTTGCCTTGGACTCGGCTACTACAAGAACAACGAGATTTCAAAAGCAACAGAGGTCTGGGGAGGGATCAATGCCTCCGACATCGAAGTGAAGGCCGAGCTTGCTGCCGCTCAGAGCAAGGTCCGCCAAACGGACAAGAATCCGGCTGCTACTGCAGAGGGCATCCTGTCAGAGATGAAGAGATTGAGCAAACCCCTTTCGATGCGAATGGTGAAGAACCTTGTGGCCATTTATGCCAGAGAGACAGAGTTGTCCGAGAAAGGTCTGGATCTGCTCAATCGTTCCGATCTCAAGGCTTACTCGTACCGGGAAAGCCTTGGAAAATCGAAAGTGATCCATTTCTACGACCTCTCTCTGCTCAGTGATATGGCGATGCTCTATGGCCGGGCGTGCGTCGCCAGTTTGGAGAAGGCCGCTGTGGACCCGAAGGTGAAGGATGCGGCGGAGTTCTATCTCGGTCAGGCCTCCGCCCTTTTCGGCTCGCTCGAGCAGTCTTCGAAGGTTACAGAGTCGTTCATTGCTACGTCGAAGATGCCGCAGCAGTACAAGGACCGTATCCGGGTATGGCAGGGAGCCAATCTGTACGCAAAAAACCGCCGCACCGAGGCGATGGCTGTCTGGGATGAGCTGATGCGGAAAGAACCAGCGGACTCGGATCTGGCAGCGGAGGTTCTTTTGGCCTGTAGCCGGATGAAAACCGATTGTCCGGGGCCGCTCCAGAGAGCTGTTGGCATGCTCGAGACGACAGAGAACAAGAAATTGTCTCTCTTGAACATTGCAACGGGCAAGTATTATCTCGATCGGTCGGATCCTGTTAAGGCGCTGTCGTATCTGGAGGCCGGACGCGACAAGAGCAACAAGAACAAGATTGAGTCGAACGACCCCTTGATGCTCGTCAGTCTTGCGGAGGCGTACTACCAGACCAAGAAATTTTCCGAGGCCCTCGAGATCTATTTTGAAATGAGCAAGGAGTTTCCCGAGATACGGCAGATTCAGGAGGCGGTCCAAGGGATCTACGCCATGGAGCAGAAGAGCGCAGGAGATGTGAAGATCAACTAACGACAGAAAATGCGGAATTCGGACGGGAAGAAGAATCAAGCAGGCTCCCACGTCTCATTTATTCCGCTTTCGCCATTCCGAATTTCGACGAGGAGGTCATTATGAAACGGACACTGGTCATTTTGTTTCTCATCATCGCCACAGCCTTAACGGCGTTCCCTGGTGCTCAGGCGGGCCGGAAGAAGGACAACAGGCCAGACGGGGGAAGCCTGAATTACGGGGAATATGGCAGGCCGGCGACCCTTGACCCCATCACGAGCAACGAGATGATCTCGCTGCGGCTTACGGAATTGATCTTTAACGGCCTCGTAGGAATCAACGAGAAGCAGGAGATCGTCCCGGAACTTGCAGAAAGGTGGGAGATCTCTGGCGACAGCCGAACCTATACCTTCTTTCTCCGGAAGGACGTGATGTGGCACCCGAAGGAAGGTGAGGAGGCCAAGCCCTTCACGGCCGACGATGTGATCTTCACCTACAAGATCATGATGCACCCCAAGACCATTACCCCTCTCAAAGTAAGGTACGAGTTCATCCATACGGCCGAGAAGGTGGACGATTACACGGTCAAGTTTACGCTGAAACGGCCGATCCTGAACGCCCTGGCCAAGTTCAGCTTTAAAGTGATTCCGAAACACGGCCCCAGTAACTCCCTCTATCTCACCCGGGAAGATCCCTTTGTCCGGAACCCCATCGGCACCGGCCCGTACCTGTTGAAGAACATCACGGCCGAGCGCGAGATTATCCTCGTGGCAAACGAGAACTACTTCAAAGGCAGACCGCATGTCGACAAGTTCATCGCCAAGCCCTTTGCGGACCAGAACATCATGACCCAGGCCTTGATGTTCAACGCGATCGACATGATTGTCCTGGTCAACCCGCGGGATCTCCCCGAGATTCAGGGCGACAAGCGTTTCATCCTCCAGCCGTATAACGCGCTTTCCTACTCGTTCTTCGGGTATAACATCCGGGGCCCTCTCCTCGCGGACAAACGGGTGCGCAAAGCCTTTAGCTATGCCGTGAACCGGCAGGAGATGCTCGACTCCTTCTTCAACGGCCAGGGGACCATCATTTCCGGACCTTTTGCGCCCGGGAGCTGGGCCTATAACCTGGATGTGCAGTCTCTCTCCTTCGATCCCGAAAAGGCAAGGACCCTCCTGCAGGAGGCGGGCTTCAGCCGCGGTGCGGATGGGTTTATGCAGAAGGATGGCAAACGGCTGGCGCTCTCGTTGAAGGTCCCGATCGAGAAGGAGAGCGAGGCTGTAAAGCGTGTCGTGCTCGCGTTCAAAAACTACCTCAAGAACGTCGGTGCGGATGTCAAGGTTGAATTCAAGGAATGGCAGGCTTGGAAGGAAGATGTCTTCTTCGAGCACGATTTTGACATCATCTTCGCAATATGGGTCTTTGACGATTCGGCGGACATCTCGTCCCTCTTCCATTCCGGAGAGATCGGCGCCTGGAAAAACAATTTCGGCGGATATTCCAACCCGGAAGTGGACAGCCTGATTAACGAAAGCAAGCTGACCCTCGACCATGAGAAGCGCCGGACGATCAACCGGAAACTCCACGCGATCCTGGCAGAGGAAAATCCCTACACCTTTCTCTGGACGCTTACCAACTATGCAGCATACCACAAGAAGGTGAGACGTGTGGCGATTCATCCGTACAAGTTCTTCTCATACTCGGATGATTGGTTTATGGAGGAGAAAGATCAGAAATAAGTTCAAAGTTCAAGGGTCAAAGTTCAAAGCGGTTGTCCGTGCATGAAACCTTCGGCGATCCGGCCCATTGCTTTGGTGCTGTCCAGGGAGCTGATGATCACGGCGCTTCTGCTCCTTGGCGTCAGCTTCGTGGTCTTCATCATCCTTTTTGCATCGCCCGGAGACCCTTTCAGTTTGCTCCTTGAGGGACAGCTTCCCACGGCAGAGGCAAGGGCCGGGGTGCGTGAAGCCATGGGCGTCTCCAGAACCTGGTACACGCAGTACCTGTCCTGGGTCGCAGGTATGCTGACGGGCAACTTCGGCACTTCGATCCGGATGGGCCTGCCAGTCCTTCCGGAAGTGGTGCGCGTAGGGCTCAACACGCTCTTCCTAACCGTCGGATCACTCATCGTTACCCTGCTGATTGCAGTACCGATCGCCCTCTATTCCGCCGTCCGGGGGACGGACAGGATATCGTGGCCCCTCACCATCTCTTCCTACATCCTCTCCGCCCTGCCGATGTTCTGGCTCGGGTACATCGTCATCTATTTCTTCACGCACAGGCTCGGCCTTTTTCCCGTCGCTTTCGGATTTTCGACCGGCGTACAGAAATATCGCTGGCTCTATCACCTTCTGCCGATCTTTGTGCTGGGGGTGGGGAACGGAACGATCAGCGCGGTGATCCGATTTCTTCGTCAAGAGCTAGGCAGGGTAATGGCTGAAGACTACATCCGTGCGGCCCGGGCCAGGGGCGCCTCGGTCAGGAAGCATGCGTTCAAGGAAGGCCTCCTCATCCCCGTGACTGAAATCGTTGCTTCCAAAATACCCTTTATCCTCGGCGGCGCCGTCATCGTGGAGCAGGTGTTCAACTGGCCCGGCATGGGGAGGATGGCCTGGCAGGCGGCGCAGGACAGGGATTATCCGGTAATCATGGGCATCGCCATCCTTGCCGCAGTCCTCGTACGCATGGGCAGCCTGTTCCAACGCATCGTGTATGTGGCCGTCAACCCGAGGGCGTCTAAAGAATAACATCATCCCCTCCTTTCTTCTCTTACGTTCCCTTAAGTTAAGGGGAGGTGTGGAGGGGTTACGATCAGCGGCGATTCGGGACTTAGTTGACGAACCCGTCACGTAAAATTTATTTGCGGGTGGAGTTTGGAATTTCCTATGAAGCACTATTCCCAGAGGCCCGGCGAAATCTGTGATCTCTCGGACCGGCCATTCTGGAAGACGGCGGACGCGGTCGATCTGGCCTATATTGGCTACGGACTGATTATCGTCGCCCTTGTGTTGATATCTTATCTTCTTGGTTCCTTCAACCTCTTGCTTCGGGATCCACAGGAGATCGATCTCGGGCTCATGATGGCGCCGCCCGGGACCGCAGGCCATTTCTTTGGCACCGATTTCATGGGCCGGGATATGCTCTCCCGGCTGATCGTAGGCATCCAGGCCTACTTCCTGCCGGGCCTGCTGGCAATCTTTATTGCTCTCTTCTTCGGGTCCCTACTCGGTGTGGCTGCCGGCTATTGGGGTGGAACGCTTGATACAGGCATCACCTATTTCACCAACCTCGTCGATTCCTTCCCCCGACTCGTTCTCATCCTGCTTGTGGTTGCAGCCTTCAAGCCCGACATCTACTACATCATGCTGGTCGTCGGCTTCACGAATCTTCCGGTCGTCACGTCGCTCATCAAGGGCAAAATCAAGTTTCTGAAGCAGAAAAATTTTATCGAGGCTGACATTGCCCTGGGCGTGCCGACAAGGACCATTGTTTTGAAGCACATCCTCTGGCAGAACTGCAGGTCGCTCCTCATCATCCAGGCGACGCTCGGTATGGCAGAGGCCATCCTGATGGAGACTTCCCTCAGCTACCTCGGCTTCGGCGTGCAGGAACCGACGCCCTCCTGGGGCAACATGGTTCAGTCGGGCGCCAACTATTTTATGCAGGGAAAGTTTTGGCCCTCCACCGCTCCGGCCCTTGCCATCCTGTTCACGATTCTCGGTTTCCACCTGCTCGGCGACGGGCTGAATAATATCTTGGAGGGCAGTAAAAGCTCATGATGGCCGAGCCGACTCTGAAGATAGAAGACCTCCGCACTTACTTCTACTCCCGGGGCAAGCAGGCGTTCATCCGCTCGGTGGACGGGGTCAATCTCGAGATTGCGAAAGGGGAGACGCTCGGCGTTGTCGGCGAAAGCGGCAGCGGCAAAAGTATTACGGCCCTGTCGGTCATGGGGCTCATTGGTGCCGGGCCGGGCGTGATCAGCGGTAAGATCAGATTCAGGTCCACACGGGTCGAGAAGGACCTGCTCCAAGACCTGGAGAACTTCGTGAAGCTGACGGTAAAGGACGGAAAGATTACGGATGTGAGCAAGGACCTTATGGGGTGGGAGCGAAAGACGGAACGCGTAATGAAAGATCTGCGCGGTAGGGAGATCGCCATGATCTTCCAGAACCCCAAGTCCTCCCTCAACCCGTTCATGTCCGTAGGGAGACAGATCACGGAGGCAATCCGGCTCCACACCACCGCAAAAACCGAGTCGGAAGCAAGAGAGCGTGCGCTGAGCTGGCTCGACCGGGTGAAGATCGACTCCCCCCGCCTGAGGTTTGACAACTATCCATTCGGCCTCTCGGGCGGAATGTGCCAGCGTGCCATGGTCGCCATGGCTCTGGCATGCGAACCGTCGCTCCTGATCGCAGACGAGCCGACCACCGGCCTCGACGCTACGATCCAGTCAAAGATTGTGGACCTCCTTGCGGAACTCAAGTCCGAACTTGGTGTCACAACCATGCTGATCAGCCATGACATCAGTATCATCTCCCGTCTCTCCGACAGCGTTGCCGTCCTGTACGGCGGCACCGTGTGCGATTTCGGACCGGCGAGGGAGATTCTATCGACAGGGCTTGAGTCGAAACACCCCTATACCTCGGCGCTCCTCGCCTCCATCCCGAGCGCTCGGAACATCAAGGAGAAGGGATATCTCCAGGCGATCAAGGGGGATGTGCTCGATACGATCAATGTTCCTGCGGGGTGTCGGTTCTACAGCCGGTGCAACCGCGTGACGGAGAAGATTCGTGAGAAATGCGAACACCATGAGCCCGACCTCCGAGAGATCGGATCGGGACACAAGGCAAGGTGCTGGTTGTTTTTTGATTAACTGCTAAGGTTGGATTAAACAGGCTTGTCTGGAATACTTCCAGAGCCTTGTGATGCGGGTCTTTTGGATTGAATGGATGATGGAGATTTTTCCCAGGTTGATTCCCAGCGAAGTTTACGGAGCGTAGTGCTTCACATTGAAAAGGTTCCGCTACAAGGCTCTTACAGTATCCCCGCCAAGTCTGTTTTAGGGTATTGAACATGAAAAATTAGGATCGTTATGACGAAGACGATTCTCGAGGTGACCGACCTCAAAAAACATTTCACTTACCGGAAAGGGCTCTTCTCCTCCCTGAGCGACCGGCAGCCGTTCGTCCCGGCGGTGGATGGGGTAAGCTTCTACCTGAAGGAGAACGAGACCATGGGACTGGTTGGAGAATCCGGTTGCGGCAAGACAACCATCGGGAGGACCATCCTCGGGCTTGAGAAACCGACCTCCGGCAAAATCCTCTTCGATGGGAGGGACATTACCCGGCTTCCGACCGAGGAACTCAGGCGGCTCCGAAGTCAGATGCAGATGATCTTCCAGGACCTGGATGCGGCCCTCAATCCTAAGATGCGCGTCCGCGATATCCTCTCCGAAGCGATCGTCGTCCATCATCAGATCAGCGATGCCGAGGTAGAAAAGCGCATCGGCGATCTTCTCGAACAGGTGAACCTCAAAAAGAGCAAACTTTCCAGCTTCCCCCATGAGCTGTCGGGCGGTGAAAAGCGGCGGGTCGGTGTGGCCCGCGTCCTTTCGGTAGGAGCGAAGTTCATCGTTGCCGACGAGCCCACCAGTGCCCTCGACGTTTCGATCCAGGCGCAGATCGTCAACCTGCTTCGGGACCTTCAGAAGATGCTCGGCCTTTCTTATCTCTGGATCTCACACGACCTTCGGGTCGTGGAACTGATCAGCCACAAAGTGGCAGTGATGTACCTGGGCAAGATCGTAGAGATAGGCCTCTCCGACCGCATTGTGACGAGGGCAAGCCATCCTTACACCCACATCCTCTGGTCCTCGCTGGTCGAGAAAGAGAGTAAGGAGGCCAGCACCGCCCGGGCGGGCCGGTGGGGCGTTTTTGATTTCGAACAGCCCGCTGCCGGATGCCGGTTTGCTCCGCGCTGCCCCGTCTATGAATCCAGGGGCAGGCCGTCGATCTGCGTCGATCCCCACACCGAGCCCCAACTGAAAGAGATCGACACCACCCATCAGGTCGCCTGCCATTTCCCGCTGTAACAGGCGAACAAGCCTCAACATTTCAAGAAAATGTCGGGCCAAGCTCGGCGGATGCACTTGAAAAGCCAGCAAAGAAGAGCCCAAAATTTAACTTACCCCACTCATTCGGTAGACTGTCATAATAAGTAGGAAGCTGTCCCTCGTGCCACGCGGGATAGGCGGTCGGGTGACGAAGCTTTAGAGCGGTAACCTTTTATCAATCAACTTTGTGGCTATAAGTCCTAGATAAGTTTGCATCAAATAGAAGGTTGGTTACCTATTCTCCTAAACGATCCGCGTTCTAAGGCTGAGGAGCCCGATCGCCTACCCGCGGGCACCCATGCCTCATTCACGAACGCGACACAGTCTTTAAGAGAGGAGGTACAAGTGCCCGCGATGGGCGTGGTCCTTCAGTCAAAAATTTTTTTGAAATTGAAACCTTTCTGTAAGATAATGCATTGAAAACGAAATTATCCCGGATATCGCAAAAGATGAAGAACGCCTTTGTCGCCATTCACGGTCATTTCTATCAGCCTCCCCGGGAGAACCCCTGGCTCGAAATCATTGAGACCGAAGAGAGTGCCCATCCTTTTCATGACTGGAATGAACGGATCACCCTGGAGAGCTATCGTCCCAATGCTCATGCCCGAATCCTGGATGGGAAGGGAAAGATCTTGGAGATCATCAATAATTATTCTTCCATCAGGTTCAATTTCGGGCCCACGCTTCTCCCCTGGCTGGAGAAGCATTTTCCTTTCGTCTATCAAAGAATCCTTGAAGCGGACCGCGAGGGTTTGAAGCGGTTCGGCCACGGGAACGCCATCGCGCAGGTTTATAACCACATCATTATGCCCTTAGCTAACGAAAAGGATAAAGAAACAGAGGTCCTCTGGGGAATCGCCGATTTTGGAAGGCGGTTTCATCGTAAACCTGAAGCCCTCTGGCTTCCTGAGACTGCGGTCAACTACGCTACGCTTCGGGTATTGGTTAAGCATGGAATGCGCTACCTGATCCTGAGCCCCTTCCAGGCCTCGAGAGTAAGGGCCTTTGGAGGCAAAAAGTGGTCGGACGTCTCCCAGGGCCGGATCGATACGACGCAGCCCTATCGTTGTTTTATCCGGGATGGCGCCGGAAAAAAAGTCCAGGACCTGTCCATCGACATCTTTTTTTACAACGGGGTCATCTCCAAGGAGATTGCCTTCGGGGATCTCCTAAAGGACGGAAACGCCTTCTGCGATCGATTTGCCCAGTTCTATCAGGCGTCGAAAGAGAAACCTCAATTGATTCATATTGCCACAGATGGCGAGACCTATGGCCACCACATGAAATTCGGAGAGATGGCTCTGGCCTATGCGCTTGACAAAGGGTTTCCATCCAGGGGGTTGGAGCTGATCAATCATGGGTCTTTTTTGAAGCGATTTCCTCCTGTTCATGAAGTGGAGATTGATGAGGGGCCGAAGGGAGAAGGGACCTCCTGGAGCTGCAGCCATGGAGTGGGGAGATGGAAGGAGAATTGCGGATGCAGCACCGGAGGCGAGCCCGGATGGAATCAAAAATGGAGAAAACCGCTGCGGGAGGCCTTGGATTCTTTAAGAGATGAACTTGGCCAGGTTTTTGAGAGGGAGGGGGAAAAGATATTTCACGATGTATGGAAAGCAAGGAATGGCTATATTGAAGTGATCCTTGACCGGTCTCTTGAAGGAATGAAAAAGTTCTTCGACCAATATGGAACAAACAGCCTTGATGAGAAAGGCAGGGTCAAAGGACTCAAGCTCCTCGAGATCCAGAGACATGCTTTACAGATGTATACGAGCTGCGGCTGGTTCTTCAACGACCTATCGGGAATCGAGACGGGGATCGTGCTCCAGCACGCCGCCAGGGCCATCGAACTGGCTGAAGAGCTGACGGGGCAGGGGATTGAGGAGAGGTTCCTTCGAACCCTGTCTGAAGCGAAGAGTAATCTTCCCGAAATGGGGAAGGGCGATCAAGTTTTCGATCGTCTGGTAAAACCGAAACGCGTCAAACCGGACAAGGTGGTCAACCACTACGCCGTTACTTCCTTACTGGACAGCGGAGATCAGGAAAGGAAAATCTTTTCCTATCGGGTGGAAAGGATTGATTCTGAAACCATAGAAGCGGAAGGGAAGATCTTGGCCACGGGTCACGTGAGGGTTACCTCCGAAGTCATTCCCGAACCGAAGGAATTTTTCTTTGGATTGATTTCATCAGAAAAAAAAGTTCTTCGAACCTGGGTCTCTGAAAAGAAGGAAGGGCTCGATTTTAGTACCTTAAAAGAGAAAGGACGAGAGGGTTTTCAGAAAGGGGAAGAGGAGATAGGCAAAACCCTTACTTCACTCCTCGGCGATCGCACCTTCACGCTTCAAGATACATTTCAGGAAGAGAGACAGATTATCTTTCAGAGGCTCATTCGAAAAGAATTGGAAGCACACTGCCATACTTACGCCGACCTTTTCGACCGGACGAAACCGGTGGTGGAGGCACTGTCCGGGGTGGGCCTGGAAATACCCTACGAGATTCGTGTGGCGGCAGAAGTGACCCTCAGCGATCGTTTATTCCAGAAGGTCAACGAGTTGAAAAAAGATTTTAAGGGGACGATTCAAAGAAGGAAGATCGATGAAATTGTTGAAGAGGCAAAGGAACACGGATATCATCTGAAGAAAGAGAAATCTCTCTTGGTTTTGAAGAAGATGTTGATGGACAGAATGGATGCCCTTCAAGAAAGCAAGGATTCCGACCTCTCCCATCAGTCAGGACTGGCTGGAGAGGTGCTGACCCTTCTCGATCAGGCGAAAAAGTGGGACTTCGAAATCCCCCTGGAACAGGCTCAGAATGTCATGGGAATGATACTTGAAGAGTGCGCCGGGGATCTTGAGAAGTGCTGGTGGGAGAATGGAACCCCGAAGCAATTTTCTCCCAATCTCATCACTCTGGCAGACAAAATGGGCTTCAACGTAGAACGATTCTCAAAAATAACCGGTCCAAATACTTCAATAGAACAACCCAACTGAAGCTTTGTTGCTAATTTTTCATCCGCTCTTTTAGTTTCTTTACTGCGGGTGGCAGCACTTCTCCTATCATCTCTTCAAAGCGCAAATGACACCTCCGATCCATGGGCGTCTTTCCCTGATTGATGATGACCAGACGGGCTCCCGATCTCAGGGCGACTCTAGGCATATCGTTGGCAGGGCTGACCACAAGACTCGAACCCACCACAACAAAGAGATCGCAATGACTTGAATGGTGAAATGAATCCTCAAGATCTTTTTGGGGAAGGGAATCGCCGAAATTGACCACACTCGAAACAAGCTTTCCTCCGCACTTGCAGATATCTATCCCTAGGGATTTATCCATCTGTGTTTGGCAGCGCGTACATCTAAGTTTAGAGACGTTTCCATGGAGCTCAGCCAGCAGCTCAGGGCGAATTCCAGAGCGCAGGTGGAGGTTATCCACATTCTGGGAGATGACGAATTTCAGCTTGCCCAAATTCTGTAGTTCGACAATCGCTCGGTGGCCGGCATTGGGCTCGACCGAAGCAAAAGGTCTGGTTTTCGGTGGGAGTCCTTTTTCTTGTCTTGTCCAGATGCCATCCGGCCCTCGAAAATCGGGAAGTCCGGATTCCGTGCTGATTCCCGCGCCCGTGAAGACGACGAGATATTTGGATTCGAACATCCACTGAGCTAATTGCTTGATTCGCTCTTCCAAATCCTTCATTCTTAAACCGTTTTTAATCTCACCTGCAACTAACTCCGAGGTTC
>Ga0335084_10000409_pt1 | contig 36105 bp, 30 predicted proteins | sample Lox_Sample_44_FD_206721 | JGI IMG/M metagenome (GOLD analysis project Ga0335084, IMG submission 206721) | Soil microbial communities from Loxahatchee National Wildlife Refuge, Florida, United States - Lox_Sample_4.4 | ecosystem: Environmental > Terrestrial > Soil > Wetlands | place: USA...
AAGACATACTGACGACCGCGATGTTCCCGAAAGTCGCGCCAAAAGTCTTCTCCGAGCGGGCACAGGGACCGAAGAGCGTTGCCAAAGACCCCGCGCCGCCCGCCGCCGCGACGCCGGCCGGAGCCGGGCCCGTTCGCGAAACCATCAAGTACGAGGTGCAGTTGGACGGCAAGAAGCACGTTGTAACCGTTTCTCCCGCGTGAGGAAATGACCCATGAAAACGATGGAGCAGCGCATTGAAGAGCTGAAAGTCCGGCGAGCGGAGATGGAGCTGGGCGGTGGCAAGGAGCGCATCGAAAAGCAGCACAAAGGCGGCAAGCTCACCGCCCGGGAAAGAATCCAGGAACTGTGCGACGCGAACAGCTTCCAGGAATCCGGTCTTTTCGCGGAGCATCGCGCCGTGTTGTTCGGCATGCTCGACAAGAGTTTTCCGGCGGACGGCGTGGTGACCGGCGCGGGAACGGTGTTGGGCCGGCGAGTGCACCTGGCGAGCCAGGACTTTACGGTAGCGGGCGGTTCAGCCGGAGAGGTGCATTCGCGCAAAGTGGCGGAAACCATGCAGCAGGCGATGAAAACCGGAACGCCGTTTGTGTTCATCAACGATTCCGGCGGAGCCCGCGTGCAGGAAGGCATCGATTCGCTGTCGGGCTATGGGCAGGTGTTTTATCAGAACGTGATGCTGAGCGGGGCGGTGCCGCAGATTTCGCTGATTTGCGGCCCGTGTGCGGGCGGGGCGGCGTATTCGCCCGCATTGACAGATTTCATCATCCAGACCAAAAAAGCGCAGATGTTCATCACGGGTCCGAACGTCATCAAGCAGGTGACCGGGGAGAATGTGACCGCGGAGGCGTTGGGCGGTCCCGACGCGCATATGGCGAAGTCCGGCGTGATTCACTTCATAGCGGAAGACGACCGGCACGCGCTGCTGCTGTGCAAGAAGCTCCTCAGTTTCCTGCCGTCGAATAATGCCGAAGATCCGCCGGAATTGCCGAGCGACGGGAATGTAGATCCGAATCCGCGGCTGACGACAATCGTGCCGGTGGACGGCAAGCAGCCGTACGATGTGCGCGAGGTCATCGTCAACGTGGTGGATGCGGGCGATTTTCTGGAGGTGCAGGCAGGGTACGCGCCGAACATTGTGGTTGGCTTCGCCCGGATCATCGGGCGGACGGTGGGGATCGTGGCGAACCAGCCGGCGGCGATGGCGGGCGTGCTGGACATCAACGCTTCGGACAAGGCGTCGCGGTTCATCCGCTTCTGCAACGCGTTCAACATCCCGCTGGTGACGTTTGTGGATGTGCCGGGATTCCTGCCGGGAACGGACCAGGAATATGGGGGAATCATCCGCCACGGCGCGAAAATGATTTTTGCGTATTCGGCGGCGACGGTGCCGAAGGTGACGGTGATTCTGCGCAAGTCGTTCGGCGGGGCGTACCTGGCGATGTGCGGCCGGGATATGGGCGCGGATCGCGTGTACGCATGGCCGACGGCTGAAGTGGCGGTGATGGGGGCGGAAGGCGCGGCGGAAATCGTGTTCAAGAAGGAAATCGAATCGGCGAAAGATGCGGCGAAGAAGCGCAAGGAGATGATCGAGAAGTACCGGGAAGCATTCTCGACGCCGTACGTGGCGGCGGGCCGTCGTCTGGTGGACGACATCATCGAACCGGCGGTGACGCGCAGGGTGCTGGCGCAGGCATTGGAATTCCTGCACACGAAGCGGGAACTGCGGCCGCCGAAAAAGCACGGGCTGATTCCGTTGTGAGGCACAGAGATTTATGTCAAAGAACGAGATCAAGAAGCTGGAAGAAGTCGTTGAGGAACTGAGCCGGCGACTGGAAAAGATGGAGGCGCTGGTAGCGACACTGGCCAAAGCACCGGCGGCGGAACCTGCCCGCGCCGCGGAGCCCGCGGGGAAGCAGGAGATTTCGCATGAAATCGTTCTGGCGATTTCGGCGGCGGTGGCGGCGTTTCTGGGCAAGCGGGCTTCCATCCGGCAGATCCGGCTGACGGGCACGACACCGTGGGCGCAGCAGGGGCGCGCGACGGTGCAGGCGTCGCACGCGGTGGAGTATGTTCGAGGACTTCGCTGAAGCAGACAGGGTGAAGCATGAAACTCAAGGTGACGGTAGACGGCAAGGTTTATGAGGTTGAGGTGGAGGTGGCGCCGGAGCCCGCGCCAACGCTCCCGACATTTGTGGTTCAATCGGCAGCGGCGAGTGTTTCCGCGACGCCATCGGGAGGTAGCGGGGATGGCGCTTCGGGGGAGGGTCCGGTTGACGAAGCAAAGGTGTGCCGCAGCCCGGTGTCGGGCATCGTGGTGAAGGCGAACGCACGGCCGGGCGAAACAATTCAGACGGGCGACCTGCTTTTCGTGCTGGAAGCGATGAAGATGGAGACGGAAATCACCGCCGGCGTGGGCGGCAAGATTGCCGAGGTCAAAGTCAAAGTCGGAGACAGCGTGAAGAGCGGAGAGGTGGTATTGACATGGGCATAGAGGCGAACCAGATTCCGGGATTTCAATTTTTTGATCATGTGGCCATCGCCGTGAAACAGGGCGACCTGGAGAACCAGGTGAATGCGTACAAGCTGATGGGGTTCACCGAAGTGCACCGCGAAGACGTGCATGGGAAGGACCAGGTGCGTGAAGTACTGCTGCGCATCGGCGACGGCCCGAATCTGGTGCAATTGCTCGAGCCGCTCTCGCCGGACTCGCCGGTGTCCAAGCAGATCGAGAAGAACGGCGGGCGAGGCGGGTTCGCGCATGCGGCCCTGCGCGTGGCGAACATCCAGGACGCGTTTCAGTATCTGAAATCGAAGGGCTTTCACATCCTCGATGAGGCTCCGCGCCCCGGCTCCCGCGGCACTACGGTATTCTTTGTGCACCCGAAGACGACCGACACCGCATCACTCGGCTACCTGATCGAGGTCGTGCAGGAGGGCAAAGCGTAATGTGGGAAGAATTTCCTCCGGTCGCCACGAGCGAATGGGAAGCGGCGATCCGCTCGGACTTGAAGGGCGCGGACTACGAGAAGAAATTGTTGTGGCGGACCGACGAAGGCATCACGGTGCGCCCGTTCTATCGCGCCGAAGACCTGCCGGGCACGACTGGACAGGCGCGGTTTACCGGCAACTGGCAAACCGCCACGCACGCGGACATCCCAAAGGAGGCGGTGAGAGGCGATCTGCTGCACGAACAGGGCGCCACCGCGGTGCAGGAGATCGGCTACACGCTGGCGGAGTCGCAAGGCAAGCGAAACACTTTCGTCTTCTCGACGGGCGCGAATTATTTCTTCGAAATTGCGAAGTTGCGCGCGGCGCGGCAGCTTTGGGCGCGGCTGTCGCCGGTGCCAATGGTTGTATGGTCGCGGACCGGCATGTCTGACAAGAGCCTGTACGATCCGGCAGCGAACCTGATTCGCTGCACCACGGAAGCGATGAGCGCGATTTTTGGAGGGTGCGATTTCCTGGTGATCGACAGCGCGCGCTTTCCCGAACATCTGTCGCGGAGCCTGGGCCGCATTCTTCGCGAGGAGTCCCACTTCGACCAGGTTTCGGATCCCGGCGGGGGCTCTTATTACATCGAGTCGCTGACGGCGTCGATTGCGGCGGAAGCGTGGAAAGTTTGCGAGTCCGGGGTGGCTGGCCGGGACGCCGCCATTGCAGCGGTCCGGACGGCGAAAGAGAAAGCAGTAGCGCAACGCAAGGCCACCCTGGTCGGCGTCAATAATTACCCCGACCTGAACGAAACGCTACCCGCAGGCGCTTCGCTTCCGGAGACTCCGTGGCGCATGGCAACAGCGTTCGAGCAGATTCGGCAGCGTGTGGAAAAGCTGAAGAAGCGGCCCCGCGTGCTGCTGTTGCAGCGCGGCGACGTGAAAATGAAGACGGCGCGCGCTAATTTCTGCCAGAACCTGTTCGGGTGCGCGGGCTTCGAGGTCAAATCCTCGGAAACGCTGGAGCCGGCCGATGTGGTTGTGCTGTGCAGTTCCGATGCGGAATACCTGGCGTTTGCGCAGGAGATTTGCGCGCAAACCAAGTCTCCGGTGATCGTAGCTGGCAATCCCAAGGAGCAGATCGATGCGCTGCGCGCCGCCGGCGTGAAAGATTTTGCGTATCTCGGCATGGACGCAGTGAAGTTTCTCGCCCACTGGCAAGAGGCCTTGTCATGAGCCGCGAAAAATGGGTGACGCTGGAGGGGATCGAGGTCAAGCCGCTATACACCGCCGCGGACCTGGCGGAGATCGAGCATCTCGATTTTGGGGCGGGAGTACCGCCGTTTCTGCGCGGCCCTTACGCTTCGATGTATGCGCTGAGGCCGTGGACCATCCGTCAATATGCGGGATTCTCGACGGCGGAAGATTCGAACGCGTTCTACAGGCGCAATCTCGCGGCAGGGCAGAAGGGGCTTAGCGTCGCGTTCGACCTGGCGACGCATCGCGGATACGACTCCGACCACCCGCGGGTGACCGGCGATGTCGGCAAAGCCGGCGTGGCGATTGACAGCGTCGAAGACATGAAGATTCTTTTCGACAAGATCCCGCTCGACCAGATGTCGGTGTCCATGACGATGAACGGGGCGGTGCTGCCGGTGATGGCTTTCTATATCGTGGCGGCGGAAGAGCAGGGCGTCGCGGCGGCGAAGCTGACCGGAACGATTCAGAACGACATTCTGAAGGAATTCATGGTCCGGAATACGTACATCTATCCGCCGAGCCATTCCATGCGGATTATCGGGGACATTTTCCGCTACTGCGCCGCGAAGATGCCGAAGTTCAATTGCATATCGATCTCCGGTTACCACATGCAGGAGGCGGGCGCGACCGCGGATATCGAACTGGCGTTCACACTGGCGGATGGTCTCGAGTATCTGCGCACCGGATTGCACGCAGGCCTGGACATCGACGAATTCGCACCCCGGCTGAGTTTCTTCTGGGCGGTCGGGATGAACCACTTCATGGAAATCGCGAAGATGAGGGCGGCGCGGCTGCTGTGGGCCAAGCTGGTGAGGCAATTCAACCCGAAGAACCCCAAGTCCATGGCGCTGCGCACGCATTCGCAGACCTCGGGGTGGAGCTTGACGGCGCAAGATGCCTACAACAACGTGATCCGGACGACCGTCGAAGCGATGGCGGCGGCGATGGGCGGGACGCAATCGCTGCACACTAACGCGCTGGACGAGGCGCTCGCGCTTCCCACGGATTTCTCCGCCCGGATTGCGCGCAACACACAGATCCTCCTGCAGGAGGAGACGGGTATCAGCCACGTCGTTGATCCCTGGGGCGGGAGCTACTATGTCGAATCGCTGACGGCCCAGCTTGCCGCCAAGGCATGGGGACTGATTCAGGAAGTCGAGAAACTGGGAGGCATGACGCGTGCGATCGAGTCCGGCCTGCCGAAGATGCGCATTGAGGAAGCGGCGGCACGACGCCAGGCGCGCATCGACTCCGGGCAAGAGACGATCGTGGGCGTGAACAAGTACATCACCACGGAGGAGAAACCCATCGACGTGCTGGTGGTGGACAATGCGGCGGTGCGCGAGAACCAGATCGCCCGGCTTCGCGCGGTCAAGGCGCGGCGCAACGAGAAGGAAGTGGAAACTGCGCTCGCCGCACTCACCCAATGCGCGCGCACCTCCGAGGGAAATCTGCTCGAGCTTGCCGTAGAGGCGGCCCGCAAGCGCGCCACGCTTGGTGAAATCTCCAACGCTCTGGAAGTTGTATTTGGCCGCTACCAGGCGGTGCACCACACCATCTCCGGCGTGTATTCTTCGGAAAGCCGGCAGGATCCGGAGTTTCAAAAGGCGCGCGAACTGGTGGAATCGTTTGCAAAGACGGAAGGGCGGCGCCCGCGCATTCTGGTCGCAAAGATGGGGCAGGACGGGCACGACCGCGGCGCCAAGGTGATCGCCAGCGCGTTCGCGGACCTCGGCTTCGACGTGGACCTGGGCCCGCTGTTCCAGACTCCGGAAGAGGTCGCGCGCATGGCGGTGGAGAACGACGTCCACGTGCTGGGCGTCTCCTCGCTCGCGGGAGGGCACCTGACCCTTGTTCCCGAGCTCATCGAGCAATTGAAGAGACTGGGCCGTCCGGATATTCTTGTGGTCGTGGGCGGGGTGATTCCTCCCCAGGATTTCGAGGCCTTGAAGCGGGCCGGCGCGGGCGGGGTTTTTGGGCCTGGAACACGCATACCCTACTCCGCGCAGGAAGTACTCCACGCCCTGCAGGGGTAATGCTTGCGCACACGCCGTCTGGCGGCTGAACAATCTATTTCCGGTGTCCTGGCTGGAGACCGGACCACGCTCGCTCGAACCATTACGATCATCGAGAGCGATCTGCCTTCCGACAACGAACTGGCCGCGAAGATCCTGGATGGCCTGCTGCCGCACACGGGAAAATCGCGCCGCATCGGGGTGACGGGTGTGCCGGGCGTGGGGAAGAGCACTTTCCTGGACAAAATGGGGATGCATATCGTACGGGAGCGCGGCGAGAAACTCGCAGTGCTGAGCATTGATCCGTCCAGCCCGGTCACGGGAGGAAGCATCCTCGGCGACAAGACGCGCATGGAAAAGCTGGCGGCGGAGCCGAACGCGTTCATCCGGCCGTCCCCTTCGCGGGGGGCCCTGGGCGGCGTGGCCGGCCGGACGTGGGAAACGATGTTGCTGTGCGAGGCCGCCGGTTTCGACAACATCTGGATTGAGACGGTAGGCGTGGGCCAGTCGGAGGTCGCGGTTCGCTCCATGACGGATTTTGTTCTGCTCCTGCTGCTGCCGGGAGCGGGTGACGAGCTGCAGGGCATCAAGCGGGGCATCCTGGAACTGGTGGATGCCGTGGCCATCAACAAGGCCGACGGCGCACAACTCGAACGCGCCCAATTGGCCAAGGCGGAGTATGAGAGCGCGCTGCACCTGTTTGCGCCTGGGCCCGGAGGTTGGAGTCCACCGGTGCTGCTGTGCAGCGCGCAGACGGGCCGGGGCATTCGCGAGATCCATGAATGCATCCTGGAGCACGAACGGCTGCAGGCGGAAAAAGGCTTACGGGAACGGCTGCGTTCCGAGCAGTCGCTGGCCGCGATGCGGCAGATGATCAGCGCGGAACTGGATGCCGCGTTCCGCCACAACCCGAAAGTCCGGAAACGCCTGCCGGAGATCGAAGCTCAGTTGCGCAGCGGAAGAATCAGCGCATTCGCCGCGGCACGGAGTCTGCTGACTGAATTCCGGGAGCGATAAAAAGAGGTAGGCAGGGAACGCGCTCGGGTTTCCGATGGGCAGTGCGCCGGCTAGGCCGCCGCCGCGGACGCGTTTCTCGAAAAGCGGCCTGGGGGCTGCCCGACGTAGCGGCTGAAGGCGGTGCTGAAGGTGCTTGCCGATCCGTATCCCACGCGCTCCGCGACCTCAGCAATTCCCATCTCCTCGCGGCGAAGGAGATCTTTTGCGAGCGCCATGCGCCAGCCCAACAGGTATTCCATCGGCGGCACACCGACATTATTTGTGAAGCGTTGGAAAAACGCCGACCGGGAAAGCGCGGACTCTTTTGCGAGCTGCGCCATGGTCCAGGAACGGGCTGGATGTGCGTGCATCTTCCGGATGGCTTCCGCCAGCCGCGCATCGGCCAGCCCGCGCAGCAGGCCGGCGGGAGCGTCAGGCGTCTGCGTAAGCCGCAGCGACTCGACCAGTAGAATCTCAACGAGATGGGTCAGCACCAGTTCGCGTCCCGAGCGCCGCTCTGCGGCTTCATCGGTCAAGAGCCGCACCAGAGTCGACAGACGATCGACGCCGCGAACATGCACTTGCTTCGGCAGCAGGGAAACCAACAGACCAGAGTCCTCGCCGTCGAAAATGAAATAGCCTCCAAGGAGGCGAACACTCGGACGAACCCCCTTTGTTCCATGGTGGACTTCGCCCTTGGCGAGCGCGGCGACACGCGGATCGACGAGTTGCGGGGTCACGGGGGCAAATCCAGAGAGAGTGAAGCCGGGAGTGGTGGGGAGCAGGACGAAGTCGCCTGCCTGCAGGGTCAATTGCGGTTGCCGGTCAACCGCCAGACGGCACGAGCCCTCGCGGACGATGCAGAAGCTCGGATGGCCGAAATCCGTGTAGCGAACGCCCCAGGGCCCTGCGCCGCTAATGCCTTTGGTGAAGATGGCGCGAGGTCGAAGCAGGCTGATGACTTGGGAAAGGGGATCGGTCACGAGTCTGGACGCTTGCAAACTAAATATGGACTTTTCATTGTAGAACGTCCAATGAAGCCAGCTTAGCATGAATTCACCAAGGAGGCCATTCGTCATGAAATCCATACTGATCACCGGTTGTTCTTCAGGCTACGGCTTGGAAACGGCACGCTATTTCCTGGCAAGAAACTGGAATGTCATCGCGACAATGCGCACCCCTCGCGAAGGCGCGCTGGGTCAGTCGCCGTATCTGCGCATCCTGCCGCTGGATGTGACGGACGAAAAGAGCATCAGAGCGACGATTCAGGAGGCGGGACCAATCGACGCGCTTGTCAACAACGCCGGGATCGGGGTGGTTGGCGCCTTCGAAGCAACGCCGCTGTCGCACATCCGAAAGGTATTCGACACGAATACTTTCGGGGTGATGGCGATGACGCAGGGGGTGATTCCGCAGATGCGAGAACGGCGGTCGGGGGTGATTGTCAATGTCACTTCGAGTACCACGCTGGCCGCGTTTCCACTGGCGGCTGCATACACGGCGAGCAAGCAGGCCATTGAGGGATTTACCGGTTCGCTGGCTCACGAGTTGGGATATTTCAACATCAAGGTGAAGCTGGTCGAACCTGGATATGCACCGACGACACGATTCGCACAGAATACGGAGGTTCGCGTCGAGGACCTCATTCCGAAGGCTTATGCGGGTTTCGCCGCACCGATTTTCGAGGGGTTCGCGAAACCGTCTCTGACAACCAAAGAAAGCGACGTGGCGGAGACGGTATGGCGGGCAGTGCACGACGCCACAGGCCAGCTCCGTTTTCCGGCGGGTGCGGATGCAGTCGCGCTTGCTGGAACGACGGCATAGTCAGCCTGGCACGATCTTCATGATCGCTCTTGTAGACCTCGAATGCGGTCGGAAGATTTCCCGAACGTGGTGTCGAAGTCCCGTCCGGCCATCGCGATCCGGGCTTGACGGGAGCGGCATCGGTTGATCCGGATACCTGACCGTCCGTCCAGTATCCTCTGCCGCACATCTCTCTACGGCTGCATTTGGACACTCCCGGTCGCAGGCTATAAATGCTGAAGGGAGGCTCCATGGTGATTGCGCCGGACGTAACACAGCAAGAGGCGACACTTCGGCAGGTCCCGTTGCGGCCCGCTGCTCCTCATCCGAGTGCCACGGAAGCGGATACGCTGCTCGTGCAGGTGGGCGTAGCACTGTTCTATGGAGTGCCGTTCGGCGTCAGTGGGCTGAATCTCTATCACGTGATTGCAGTGTTGTTGCGCTAGGATCATGCCGGATTGACCCCGGCCCCTGTCGGCGTACCTTGTTGTAAAGGCTCAACCTGAGGAAAAATCGTGTAACGGGCGGGAGCGCCCCGTGCGTCTATAAAACAGGCGTGCTCGCCCCAGCGCGGCAATCCAGGTGTTGCCGGCAGCGTGCTCCCTCCGATTCGCAGCAGGTCTAAATTTCAGGAGAGGTCGGTGCAAAGAGTGTGCGGCTAACCGCGAGCAGATTGACGAAATGTGCGTTGTTTTTGGCGGCGGCGCTGGCGGTCCTGGGGCGACCAGCAGCGTGGGCGCAGGAGAATCCGTCAAGCGCCAACCGTACGCCATCGGCGCTGGGCACCATCCAATCCATTTCGAGCGGGGCACTGACGCTGAAGACCGACGCCGGCGCGGAAATTGCCGTGCAACTTTCCGCGGACACCAAGGTTTTGCGCGTTGAGCCCGGATCCAGAAGCCTGAAAGATGCGGAGCCGATGCAGTTGAGCGATCTCGCCGCCGGAGATCGCGTGCTGGTACGGGGCCAAGCGGGCGCGCAGGCGAATTCGCTGGTGGCGACGACAATCGTGGCGATGAAGAAAGAAGACATCGCCAAGAAGCAGTTGAGGGAACGCGAGGAGTGGCAGCGGCACGGGATTGGCGGGTTGGTGAAAAGCGTTGATGCGGTCAAAGAGACGATTGTGATCGGCACGTTGAGCGCCGCCGGCGCCAAAGAAGTGGTGATCCACGCGCCGGTGGGAACGATTCTGCGGCGGTATGCTCCGGGGTCGGTGAGTTTCGACGACGCCAAGATTGCGCCGCTCAGCGAGGTTCACGAAGGCGATCAGCTGCGGGCGCGCGGGAGCCGCAGCGCGGACGGCAGCGAGTTTACGGCAGACGAGATTGTTTCCGGCACGTTCCGAAATATTTCCGGAACGATTGCCGCGATCGACGCAGCGAAGTCCACGTTGACGGTGGCCGACCTGGCGAGCAAGAAAAATGTCGAGCTGGCGGTCAGCGCGAGCTCGCAAATGCGGAAACTTCCGGCGCCAATGGCACAGCGGATCGCAGCGCGCTTGAAAGGAGCGACGCCTGAAAGCGCTTCTGAAGGAGGGACGCCTGCGCCGAATGCTCCGCCAGCGACGGCGGGCGGGGGCAAAGGTCCCGGCGGTGAAAACGGTGGGCGCAGCGGCGACATGCAGCAGATGCTGAGCCGCCTGCCGGCGAGCGCGTTGACGGAATTTCAAAAAGGGGATGCGGTGATGATTGTGGCCACCGCAAGTGGCGACCACGCCACCGTGATTACGCTGTTAGGAGGGGTGGAACCGATCCTGCAGTCCGGCTCGCAAGCGTCATCGATCTTGACGCCGTGGAGCCTGAATTCCGGCGGTGGCGCGGATGCCGGCACACCATGAAAAGGCGCTGCGACAACTCGCGTTCGAACTGGGAGAATGGGGCTTGATGAAGATTCCGTTTCGTCTGCTGCGTCCGCGGCAGCTTTTTGCCATTTGCCTGGCCGTCTTTCTTGCAGGAACGGTGACACGGGCCCAGGCACCGCCGGGCAGCATCCGTGGCCAGGTGAGCGATCCTTCAGGAGCGGCTGTGGCAGGCGCGACGATCCTGCTGACGACGCCGAGCGGCGGGTCAATGGACACGACGACGGGCAAGGACGGCAGTTACGAGTTCAAGGACCTGCCGGCAGGGAATTACCAGCTGAAAGCCGTGGCCCAGGGATTCGCGCTGTTCACGCAGGATGGCGTGAAGGTGGCGGCGGGGCAAGTTGCGCACGTGAACGTGGCGCTGAGTATTCAAGTTGAGAAAGAGAAGGTGGAAGTCAGCACTACTACCACGCAAGTGGACGTGAATCCCGCGAACAACGCGAACACGATCACTCTACAAGGAAAAGATCTGGAGGCGCTTTCGGACGACCCGGACGAACTGCAATCGGAACTGCAGGCGCTGGCCGGGCCATCGGCCGGGCCAAACGGCGGGCAGATTTACATCGATGGATTCACCGCCGGGCAACTTCCGCCAAAAGCTTCGATTCGCGAGATTCGCATCAACCAAAACCCGTTCTCGTCGGAGTACGACAAGCTGGGCTACGGGCGCGTGGAAATCTTTACCAAACCCGGCACGGACAAACTTCACGGGCAGTTCATGGTGAGCGGCAACTCGTCGGCTTTCAATGCGCGCAACCCGTTCGAAGTGCTTCCGGAGGGGACTTCGCCGCCTGACTATCATTCGACGCAGTACAGCGGGAATATCGGTGGGGCACTGACGAAGAAGGCGTCGTTCTTCTTCAATATCGAGCAGCGGAACATCGAAAATCTGGGCATCATCAATGCCACCGTGCTGGACCCGGACTTCAACATCGTTCCTTACAGCGCGGCCATTTCGAATCCACAGTCGCGGACAAACCTCAGCCCCCGGATCGACTATCAGTTGACGCCCTCGAACACGCTCACCGGCCGCTACCAGTATTGGCGAGATTCCGAAACCAACACGGGCATCGGGCAATTCAACCTGGAAGCGACGGGCAGCAATGAACTGAACACCGAGCACACCTTCCAGCTCACCGACACGCAGATCATCAACACGACCGCCATCAACGAGGCGCGCTTTCAGTACGTTCATGAAAATACGTCGACCACGCCGCTCAACACCGCTACGGCGGTCGCGGTCGGCGGGGCCTTCAACGGGAACGGCAGCGGCGGCGGCAACTTCTCGGATACGCAGAACCGCTACGAATTTCAAGACACGCTGTATAAAAACTGGGGCAAGCACGCTTTCAAGTTTGGCGGGCGAATCCGGGCGACGACCGATGTGAATTCGACGACAGCGGACTTCAACGGCACATTCACATTCGGGGCGCGGTTGATGCCGGGCTGCACGGTGACGCCGGAGGATGATTGCCAGATCACGCCGATCGAGGCGTATCAAATCACCGAACAGGGATTGGCGAACGGGCTCACGATTCCACAGATTCAGGCGCTGGGCGGCGGCGCCACCAACTATTCGCAAAGTGCGGGAATCGCCGCGTCCACTGTGACGCTCATCGATGCGGGAATCTTCTTTCAGGACGACTGGAAGCTCAGGCCGAACCTGACGATCAGCTACGGCTTGCGCTTTGAGACGCAGAACAACTTCAGCGACAAAGCCGATTTCGCGCCGCGCATCGGAATTGCGTGGGGCATCGGTGGAGGAGCGAACAAGTCGCCCAAGACAGTGTTGCGGGCGGGCTTTGGAATGTTCTATGACCGGTTCACGTATGGCTTGCTGCTGGAGCAGGAGCGCTTCAGCCTGCTGGGGGCGGAGCAGCGGCAATACCTGATTCAGAACCCCAGCTTCTATCTCAGCGGAAATGTCGACCCGGCGTGCACGCCGCCGCTGCCCACGCCGCCGCCGACGCAATGCAGCGGCGTGCCGGTGACCAACAGCGCCACGGTGTACGCGACAAACTCGGATCTCCACGCTCCGTATACGATCCAGACGGGAGTCACGGTCGAACACCAGCTCAGCAAGACGGCCAATATCGCGGTGACGTATCTCAACACGCGTGGAGTGCACCAGTTCTACACGAACAACGTCAATCCTCAGGCGAATCCCAACGATCCTTCCTACACGCCGCCGTTCCCGGATTTAGGGACGATTTTCCAGTACCAGTCAGAGGGCACGTTCAAGCAGAACCAGTTGATCGTCAATGGAAGTGTGCGCATGGGGGCGCGGCTTTCGCTGTTCGGTTACTACACGCTGAACTACGCAAACAGCAACGTGCTGGGCAGTTCGGGATTTGGGGGCGGCGGAACTACTTTGGGTTTCCCATCGAACCCATTCGATCTGCAGCAGGACTGGGGCCGGGCGAATTTTGACGTCCGGCACCGCGTTTTCATGGGAGGCACGGTGGGGCTGCCCCGGGGCTTCCGGGCGAGTCCATTCATGATTGTGAGTTCTGGCTTGCCGTTTAACATCACGACGGGCGCCGATCCGTATCAGGACTCTGTGTTCAACATGCGCCCAGCGTTTGGCGATTGCGCCGCAGATACACAGACGAAATACGGCTGTTTCAATCCCGCTCCCCAGCCCGGCTTCACGCCTATACCCATCAACTACGGCGAAGGCCCTGGGCGGTTCACGTTCAACCTGCGGGTAAGCAAGACATTCGGCTTTGGCCCTGTTGTGGAAGGCAGTTCGGGGCAGCAGGGCGGCGGCGGGATGGGTGGAGGAACATTTGGCCGTGGGCCCGGAGGACCCGGCAGGGGCGGGATGGGGGGCCGCGGCATGGACGCCGGCGCCACAAACCACCGCTTCGGGCTTACCTTCGCGGTTGTGGGCCGCAACATCTTCAACAACGTAAACGTTCAGCCGCCGATTGGTAACTTGAGTTCGCCGCAGTTCGGTGAATCCAACGGACTGGCGGGGCGGCCCTTTGGCGACAGCACTTCGAACCGGCGCATCGATCTCCAACTGACGTTCACGTTCTGAGCATCGTGCAGAAAAAGAAGGCCCCCGCAAGACTACGCGGAGGCCCGGATGCTGGTTGGGTCAGGATCAGTCGTCGCCGCGTCCGAACAAGTCGGACATCACCGAAAGATTACGATCGCACGCGTGGTTCAGGCAGGGAAGTCCCAAGCCTGCTTCGAGCGAGCGCAGCAGAGAGAAGCTGTTGTAGTAGGTGTTGCTCTGAACGCCGGCCGTGTTGTGATGGTTCAGCTCGACCGTCAGAACGACTTTGTTCTGGTTCTGCGGAGGAAAGAGCCCGTTCGGGGTGGTGCTGATGCCGCTGTAGTCGTTCTCGTCCCACACAATCACGATAGCATTGCGGCCTTCGCGCCATGCCGGAGACGCTTCGATGGCTTCCACGATGCGCTCGATGGTTACGTCGCCCTGCTGGATCAATCCGGGGTTGAGGCCGACCTGGGTGCCGTAGGTGAGACCGCTGGTGTCTGCGCCGAAATCGAAACCGCAGAAGGCGTCGCCATTGCCGCGCCCGTGCTGGTCATTGCACTGATTCGGTGCGATGAGGGCGAAGTCCGGCACATCACCGCTCGCGAGGTCTGCGTACAGCCCGCGGGGGCCGTCAAAACCGACCACGTTGCTGAGAGTGTTGTTGCGCGGGTAGCCTTCCTGGACGCTTTTGAAGTACGCGAAGGGATTGTGCTTCACAGCGTACGCTTGCACGACGCTGGACGAGGTTAACGGAGCCAACGCGCTGAAATCGGTCAGGTTGGTTGCCGTGCCGTTGCTGTAATTCACGCCGAACACGTCGCCGAGGGGAAGGCTTTCCTGGTAGCTCTTCCAGGTCTTTCCGACGTGAGCAAGCTGATCGCCGATGGTCTTACCCACCACACTGGCAGCGGGGACGGACTTGATGCCGTCGATATCGGCGAGAAACGGGAAGGTCGGCAGAGCGACTTCATTCCAGTTGTCGACTGCAGGAGTCTCCGCATCCTTGCCGCTGCCGGCGATCGGGCAGATTTTACCTGTATCTACCGGAATGGTGGTCTGGCCCGCGCCGTTGTCGGCGTTCACGATGCCGGTAGCGAGGTTTGGAGTGCACGCGTCGTTGCCCCAGTCTGGAGCGTTGTCGCTACGCACGCCGAAGTTCGACCCGCCAACGATCTCCAGGTAGTTTGTCAGGCTGGGGTGGCCGATCGCGAAATAGTTGGTCGCCAGGTTCACCTTTTTGTTGGTAATCAGCCCGTTCAGATATGGCTCGTTGGGATTGTTGATAACTTGTTGATAGCCATGATTCTCCATCACGATGACGAACACGTGGTCGAGGCGGCCAATACCCTTGGGGACGGGGCCCTCCTGCGCGGACACGGAAACCGCCATTGCGGCGGCGAGTAAGGCGAATCCTGCTGCTTTTTTGAGCATCTAGTTCATCCTTTGAGGTTTACGTAAAAAACGGCCGGCCCGCTGCCAACGGCTCAGCGATAACCCAGCCGCGATACTCTCGGCGAGTGATATTTCTGTACTGTTACGAACGGTAAAAAAGTTGAAGAAGTGGTGTCGTTTGCAAAGTTTCCGTGCACAGGCCTAGCTACCGGAAGGAGCCTGCCGTGCGATAAGATTCAGGGAACTTGACCGGGTTCCAGACGCTTGAGTGCTTTTCCACAGGAGGCTTGCGTGCCTGACCGTGATTCGGATGCTCAACTGGGGATGCACAAGCGGATACCGCGCCGGGATTTCCTGAACGGAATGAGCGTAGCGATTGGCGCGTCGCTGATGCAGCCAGGAAGTTTCTGGTCGGGCGTGCTGGCGGCGGAAACGGACACATACCAACCCGAAAAGCAGGCCGGCTACTATCCACCGGCAAAGACGGGCATGCGCGGCAGTCACGACGGCTCCTGGGAGGTGGCGCACGGCTTACGGGACGGTCAACGCTGGAGCAATCCGACGGCGGACAGCGAGCGTTACGATCTGATTGTTGTCGGTGCTGGAATCAGCGGCCTGGCAGCGGCGTATTTCTACCGGCAACAGGCAGGGCCCAGAGCACGGATTCTCGTTCTGGATAATCACGACGACTTCGGTGGGCACGCGAAGCGCAACGAATTTCGCAGCGGCAATCGCCTGATTATCGGGTATGGCGGCACGCAAACGATCACCTGCCCCAACCTATACAGCCCGCAGTCCAAACAGCTGTTGAAGGAACTCGGCGTCGAAGTCCAGAAATTCGAGAAATATTACGACCAGGATTTCTACAGTTCGCGCGGCATGAGCCAGGGAATGTTCTTCGACAAGGAAACGTTCGGGGAAGACCGGTTGGTTGCCGGAGCGTTCGAGAAGCCCTGGCCGGAGTTCCTTGCAAAAACGCCGCTGACCCCGGAAGTGCAAAAGGATCTGATTCGTCTGTACACAAATCAGGCGGATTATCTCGCGGGAATGAGTGAACAGGAGAAGAAAGAATATCTATCGCGCACGAGCTACCAGGACTATCTGCTGAAGAACGTCAAACTCAGGCCGGACGCACTGCCGATCCTATTCACGTCAATGTACGGCCTTTACGGAGTGGGCATTGACGCAATTCCTGCGGGCGATATGGCGGGACTCGGCTATCTGCCCGGATTCAAGGGCCTGGGGATCACCGACAAAGACGGCCCCGGAATGGGCTGGGAAGTCACGCGGCAGGATCGCGAGCCATACATTTACCATTTCCCGGACGGGATTGGATCGGTGCCGCGCCTGCTGGTACGTACTCTGGTGCCGGGCGTTGGTCCGGGTCATACGATGGAAGACGTGGTGCTGTCCAAATTTGATTACGCCAGGCTGGATGATGCTGCATCGACGACGCAAATCCGGTTGAATTCCACCGTGGTGCACGCTGCGAATGAAGATAGCGGCGTCGCCGTGACTTATGTTCGCGGAGGCCAGGCGCACCGTGCTCAAGGCGCCCATTGCATCCTGGCTTGCTGGAACATGATTATTCCGTACATGTGCCCGGAAATGTCCGATGCGCAGAAGGAAGCCCTTGCGTACAACGTGAAAGTCCCGCTGGCCTACACCAACGTGCAAATCCGCAATTGGCAGTCGTTCGACAAGCTGAAGGTATCTGCGATCCATTGTCCAGGCGCGTTCTTCTCCGCGGTGGACATGGACTTTCCGGTGAGCATGGGCGAATACAAGTTCACGCGCAAGCCAGACGAGCCCTGCGTGCTTCACCTGCAATACGTGCCCGTTGGGCCGGGGAAGACGGCCCGCGAGAAGCAACGCACGGGCCGCATGAAGCTGCTCGCGACGGATTTCCCGACCTTCGAGCGGAACATTCGCGATCAACTGGCGCGCATTCTGGGGCCCGGGGGGTTCGACGCGGCCAGCGACATCCAGGCGATTACCGTGAACCGGTGGCCGCACGGTTACGCCTACGAATACAACTCGCTCTTCGATCCGATCTGGCCCGCCGGCCAAGCGCCACATGAAATCGGCCGGAAGCCCTTCGGCAAGATCCACATTGCCAACTCGGATGCCGGCGCGTTCGCATATACGAATGAAGCAATCGACCAGGGGCATCGAGCGGTCCAGGAAATCGCAGGAGCGAAGGCGTGACATGAAGCGCAGGAAGAAACTCGACAAGGCCACGGAGGCGCGTCGCCGCGCTCGGCAGTCTGCGCCGAAAGCTTCCGGTACGCGCGTCATAGCTGACAAACGGAAAAAAGCTCCCAAGCACAAGCGAAACCTGGTTCGCGAAGCGGAAGATTCCTAGATTCTCTTGAAGGTCCCGACCGGACCTAATTCTTGGAGCCTCAGCCCGGCTTGTAAGCCGGCACGATTTCATCCGGCCGGAAGAGCGGGGCTGCGGAGAGGTGTGCTGTAGCCGTGACTTGCGTGGCGATCTTCTCGAGTCCTGCCTTGTCGAAGCCCATGCATTCGACTTTGATGGCGCCATCCGGCGCGATCAGGAACACCGTGGGCACATTCGTGATTCCATAGGAATTCGACACGGAATAGGCAGAGTCATCGAGTAGTACCGGAAAGTCTGCGCCAAACTCCTGGCAAAAATCCCTGGTGTCACGCGCATCGTCCTGGGAAATGGCGATGAGGCTGGCGTGGTTCACGCCGATACGTTTGTGGAGTCGCTGCAGGAAAGGGAAAGTGAACTGGCAGACCGGGCAGGAGATCTTGAAGAAGGTGACGACCACCGGCCCACGCTGCAACAACTCGCTCAGCTTGATCCGCTGGCCTTCGTATGTCTTCAGCTCAAATCCCGGCGCAGCCGTTCCAGCTTCGAGATGGCTCAATTTCGCCTCCAGACCAATCATGCGCGAAAGCTTCTTACGCAGTGACATACAAACAGTGTACCGCGAAGGGTGTCGCGCTGACTTCAGTGGAAGCGATGGGCGCTAGTGAAAAAAGCCCCTCCTCCCCAACGCCGGACGAGAGGAGGGGCCATTCGTTACTTAGCGGAAGTGGCTTCGGCCTGACGGTTCGCGCTGATTTGTTCAAACTCCAGCACAGTCTTTTTGCCGCCCACGTAGATGGTGGTCAGCGACTTCGTGCCGTTGTCGGCGGTCGAGGTGCCATAGCCGTTGGCACGGTTCTTCGTGGTGCCCTCGCTGACGCGAGCGTTCAATGTGGCAACCTGCTCCTTGCCCTGCACCAGCTTCACCTGCACGTTCTGTCCGTTGCCCGTCCACTCCACGTTGTACTTGCCGGGCTCGAGGGTCTTGCCCTCCACGGTCACTTTCTCGCTGATGCTAACGGTCGATTTATTGTTTTCACCGGCGACGGCGGCCGCCGAAAACAAAAGAGCCGCTCCGAATAGAGTTGTGGTGATTTTTGCGAGTTTCAATGAACTGCTCCTTTTTTAGTGTTCTTTAAGTTGTTCGCGGCCAATTCCGGTAGGCAAGTGCCACCGATCCGCGAGTGTATTTCTGGATCTCACTTACTTAGACGATTTAGTAGGGCAGGTTGTTGCAGAAAATGGCGAGGAACTTATGAGTGATATGAAGCGAAATTTTTCATATTACAAAGCGGTGAAATTCGCATCCTTTGGTCCACTTTCAGTGGATGGTCTTTGTTTTACGCTGCATGTAATCCATCAGCAGATACTGGCCGAGAGTGTAGGGAGTCGTGAAATAGGCTTTCCCGCGGCACATCTGTGTGATTTTCTGCACGAATTGCACCAAGCTGTAATCGGTAGCGAGCATGAAGGTGTTGATCATGATGCCGGCGCGCTTGCACTTGTTCACTTCTTCGAGCGTCTCGCCGACGACAAAAGGATCCAGCCCGAACGCATTCTTGTAGATTCGTCCATCTTCCAGCGTCAGCGCCGACGGCTTTCCGTCGGTGATCATGATGATCTGGCGCATATCCTTGCGCTGGCGTAACAGAATCCGCTGCGCCAGGCGCAGCCCTTCGCGGGTGTTGGTGTAATAGGGCCCGACCTGCACGCGCGCCAGTTCCGAGAGGGGAATCTCCTCGGCGGAATCGTGAAAGAGAACGAGACTCAGGGTGTCGCCGGGATACTGCGTGCGAATCAGATGCGAAAGCGCCATGGCCACGCGCTTTGCGGGTGTGAACCGGTCCTCGCCGTAGAGAATCATGCTGTGGCTGCAATCGAGGAGAACGGCGGTGGCGCAGGAACTTTGATATTCGCATTGATGGACGGTCAGATCACGATACTGAAGATCGATCGGAACTTTCGCGCCTTCGCGCCGGATCGCGTTTGCCAGCGTCTCGCTGATGTCCAGATTAAGAACGTCGCCGAATTCATAAGGACGCGAAATGCCGCCGGACTCGACTCCGGTCGCCAGATCTCGCGTGTCATGACGCCCGAAACTGCTCCGGCCCAGGGAGCCGAGAAGGTCCTGCAACGTCTTGAATCCAAGAAAGTCGATGGCTTTGTCGGTGATCTCGAAGCGCGCTTCGGTGTTGCGCTGGTGAGCCTGGCCAAGCTGTCCTCCGGGCGTCACGTCGGGAGGAGGCGTGACTTGGGGAGGCCGCTGAGGATTGATGAATCCCTCCTGAGAAAGCCGTTCGATCAACTTCTCGATCATCTCGCGAACTTTCTGGTGGTTGAGGGCCCCGGGATCCTGGAGCATCTGGTGTAATTCTTCGTCCAACAGATCCTCGGGGATCAAGTCGCCTTCCTGGATGGCACGCAGGATGGCATCGCGCAACGCTTCCATCGAGCGCGAAGCGTCGAACTCCGACAAGCCGTAGAATTGCGACTCGAATCCGCTCTGCAGAAGGAAGTCGCCGAGCCGTTTCATCAGTTCGTCAAGATCGATGGCATCGGCCGGCTCGCCCGTGTATTTTCCGTATCGAATGACCTTCATTGGACCCTCAACAGCGATACTCGTCAGTTGTAGTTGCGTCGCGGGCGATTCGGATTGTCGCGCTCGCGCGGTTCGGGTTGGCGCTGCGGCTTCTCGGCGTAGAAGCCCCGCTCTTCGCTGCGGCCAATGCGCCGATGCGCCCAGAGCCCTTCGAGAATCATCTCCGCGGCGGAAGCGACGGCCGCCTCGTCCTTGCGGTCGGTCACGCCAAGCTTGTCGACGTGCTCAAGCAATCCCTGAATCTGGCTCAGCTTCTGGAAACGCTGTTTCGTCGAGGTGACGTCGGGGACTTTCAATTCGCCGCCCACTTCGAACCATTGAACTGTTTGCTGAAGATTGGCGTCGCCCAGGTGCCGGCTGTATACGCGCCCGATGGCGGCGCGAATCAGTTCGCGTGCGATCGTCTCCGCGCCCTTCAACTCGCCTTCGTATTCAAGCTCCAGCTTGCCGGTGATGGCGGGAAGAGCGGCGTAAACGTCGGCCACGCGGGCCACCGTTTGGGATTCTCCAGTTCGCGCAGCTCGCTGCTCGGCGCCGCTGACCACGCTTTCGAGAGTGGTGATGGGGAGCCGCTGGCTGACGCCGGAACGGCGGTCGACGCGCTTGTCCTCGCGCGCCTGAAACGCGACTTCCTCGATCACCTCGCGCAGGTACTCTGGAACTTTGACCCGGATACCCGAGTCGCGGTCAGCCCAGGCTTCCTGGGTCGTGATGGTCATGCCTTCCGCCACGGTGGACGGATAGTGGGTTCGAATCTCTGCGCCAATGCGGTCTTTCAAGGGAGTAATGATCTTGCCGCGGGCGGTGTAATCTTCGGGGTTGGCGGTGAAGACCAGCAGCACATCCAGGGGCAGCCGCAGCGGATAGCCTTTAATCTGAATGTCGCCTTCCTGCATGATATTGAACAAGCCGACTTGAATCTTGCCTGCCAGATCCGGCAGTTCGTTGATTGCGAAAATACCGCGATTTGCGCGGGGCAGTAGCCCGTAATGGATGGTCAGCTCGTCGGACAAGTCGCGCCCCCCGCGGGCGGCACGAATCGGGTCAACGTCCCCGATGATGTCCGCGATGGTGACGTCAGGCGTTGCGAGCTTTTCCACGTAGCGCTGGTCCCGCGGCAACCAGGCAATCGGGGTATCGTCTCCCTCCGCCGCCACACGTTCGCGACAGGACCGGCAGATGGGCTGGAGCGGGTCGTCGTTGATCTCGCAGCCCGCGATCACGGGAATCTCCGCATCCAGCAGTTGAATCAGCCCGCGCAGGATGCGGCTCTTCGCTTGTCCCCGGAGACCGAGAAGAATGAAGTTGTGGCGGGACAGCAGCGCGTTCACGATCTGCGGGACAACCGTGTCCTCGTAGCCGTGGACTCCCGGGAACAGTGATTCGCCCCGTTCGATGCTGCGCAGAAGGTTGCGGCGAATTTCGTTCTTTACGGAGCGCGCAGCGGTGCCGGCATCAAAGTCGGGGATTCGTTTCCACTCGCCGATTGTCCGCGGTCTTGGATGAAAAGATGTGCTCGCCGTCATTGGGCCCCAAATCTGCGAGTGTCGCCGCTCCACCCGCACTGTTAATTCAAACCGTGACCGTTACCCGCGTTGCGCTCTCGCAACGCCCCCGCCTTCTGTAGATGCAGGGACCATTCGCGGAGGTACCTCAACAGGCGTTCCTGGCGTTGTACCTCGGAGCGTAACTCGAGAATGGTCTGCTTCCAACGGAGTTCGAGGGGCAAAGTTGCGGCGATCGAAAACGACAACAGGCCCGAATCGACGCTGTCCAGCGCCGGCGGCAAGCCCGCGAACACTTGTGTGTAGCAGGTCTCATACAGGCTTACCAGATCATGCCGGGTAGGCTCGTCTGTGGCGGCGTCGCGATCCTCCAGATAGTCGATGGCACCTTCGAGCAACGGATCGTCCTGAAACAGCTCCATAACACGAAACGGCCGGCGCCCGATCGACAGAATATCCATGCGCCCATCGTCGTAGCGCTTCGTCACCAATGCGATTTCCGCGGTGCAGCCCACCCGGACGATCCCGTCCTCCAACGCGAGCAGCATGCCGAAGGGTGAATCGGACTTCAGGCATTGCCGGACCATCCTCCGGTAACGGGGCTCAAAAATGTGCAAGGGGAGTTGTTCGCCGGGCAGAAGGACGACGTTCAATGGGAACAAAGGAATGCGGTCCGGCGGCATGAATTCGCCGCCATGATACCAAAGCCACGCGAGAAACGGGAATCCCCAATCCGTGGGATTGGTTAACGGCTGGCCACAAACGATGAGTTTGCGAGCGAGTGTGCCCGGATCGAGTACCGGATGTTAAAGAAAGGAGCCGCAGCGAGCACGGACTGGAACTCGATATCGTCGGCGTAGCGGCGCTTTGGGACGCGGCGCGCCAGAATCGCAAGCTCCAGGGGATCACGGCGAAATGGATAAGGATCGATAGTGACTTGCCGGGGGCCGACGGCGCGCACCGCCCAGTCCACCTCGTTTCCTTCATCATCGATGGGCACGGCCTCGATCGTGGTATTCTCCTCAACCCCCATACAGAAATAGAGGGAAAGGCGGTCGAGCGCTTCGAGGCGCTGCGAATTGAGTTTGATCAGCTTGTCGTCGACGTACGGACGCATCGACGGGTCGTTGCGCAAGTCGACTTTCAGCCGCAGTTGCTGCAGCCGCAGCCGTTGCACGAAATCATTGGCGACATGCTGTTCCTGCGACTTTACATATTTTGCGGAATAACCGGGAATGGTTGCGCGGGTGCGGTCATAAAGCCCCATACAGTGCGCCGCAACCAGCAAACCTGCATATAGATCGACCTTTACGATGCGATCAATCCCTCGCTGGTACAACGCGATATGCTCCTCCGTCGGAACCGTCATGAAGTTGAACGGCGCGAAGGTCTTGGGATCGACACCAGCGGCGAGTTCCCATTCCTGCCAGCCATTGTCGTGTTCGGCCGCCGCCAGGCAAAAGGAAGAGAAAGGCTCCGGCTTCGCGAATCGCTCATTACCCCATTCCCGGGCGAAAAAGCCGCACAAGAATGCATGATCCGTCTGCCGGACAACTACCGTCGGGTCAGTCTGCTGTTGCAGAATCAAGAGGATCGGGCTCCCAGTTGAACGCTCACCATCATTATCCATATTGGGCGAAACGGCCGCCACAATCTTTAGCGGCCTGCCTTTCTTGCCTGACGGGCAAACTTGTCATATAGGTAGAGGCTGCAGTTTCAAACCGCTCTGTCGCGGTTCGGGAAAGACGCATGCCCACCGGTGACGATTGGAAAGGGAAGTGGTCTCGCGTAGCTCCGGGCCTGGGGATGCTTTACCCGTACGAGCGCAAGAATCTCGCCCCCGACGTGATCGCGGGCTTGTCCGTTGCCGCTGTAGCCCTGCCCGTCGGCGTCGCCTACGCGCAACTGGCCGGTTTCAATCCGGCGGTCGGACTCTACTCGAGCATTCTGCCGCTCTTTGCTTACGCCATTTTTGGGACATCGCGTCAGCTGATTATCGGTCCCGATGCAGCAACGTGCGCGCTCATCAGTTCCGCGGTCGCGCCGCTTGCCGCGGGCGATTCCGAAACTTACGCATCTCTCTCGGTCACCTTGGCATTTCTGGCGGGTATTCTGTGCATTGGCGCGAGCTTCCTCCGGCTCGGCGCCCTGGCGGATTTTCTCTCCCGCCCGATTCTCGTTGGATTCCTGAACGGGATCGCGTTGAGCATCATTCTCGGCCAGATCGGAAAGATCTTCGGCTATCCCGTCGCGGCAGGCGGAATTCTTCCGAGGCTCTGGGAATTCGCGATCAAGCTGGGCCTGACGCATTGGCCGTCCGTTGCCGTCGGTTTGGCGACTTTCGCGGTGCTCTGGCTCACGCCGCGATTCTTCAAGCAGATTCCCGCGGCTTTCGTCGCGATTTTTCTGGCCGCTGCGGTGGTGCGTCTGCTGGGGCTCGAGAACCACGGAGTTGCGATTGTGGGTGACGTGCCCGCGGGGCTTCCACCGCTGCGGTTTCCGCGAATTCCGCTGGACCTGGTCCCGAAGCTCTTCGGAGATGCGGCTGGCCTTGCCCTGGTCACGTTTTCCAGCATGATGCTCACCGCGCGAAGCTTTGCCTCCAAGAATCGTTACGACATCGACGTCGACCGCGAATTCGCCGCGCTGGGAGCGGCCAACATCGCCTCGGCAATTTCGCAGGGGTTTGCGGTGAGCGGCGCGGACTCGCGGACGGCAATGAACGACGCCAGTGGTGGCCGGACACAAGTGGCGGGTCTGGTTGCCGCCTCCACCATCGCGGTGGTTCTCCTGTTCTTTACCGGGCCGCTCCGCTATGTCCCCATCCCGGCGCTTGGCGCCGTCCTTGTGAAAGCCGGCCTTTCCCTTGTCGATATCCCGGCGCTCAAGCATATTTTCAGGATTGACAGGCGCGAGTTCGCTCTTTCCATTCTTGCGACTCTCGGAGTCGTGGTTGTCGGAGCGATTGACGCCATTCTGTTCGTCGTCGCCCTTGCGACTCTCCGTTTTGTGAAGCTCGTCGCACGCCCCAAAATAGAAATCCTCGGCCGGGTGGAGGGCATGCCCGGGTATCACTCGTTGGAGCGCCATCCGGAAGCCGTGCCCATCCCTGGGATTTTGTTGATTCGCTTCAACGCCCCCATCGTTTTCTTTAACGCTCCCTACTTCAAGCACGAAGTCCTGTTACACGCCAGGACAGCCGGGCCAGAGCTCAAGCGCGTTATCGTTGACATGCTGCCGATCACCATGATCGATTCCACGGGTCTGCATACCATCCGCCAGATCGCGGAAGAGTTGCACGAGCGCGGAATCACTCTGTCCGCCGCAGGCCGGCGCACCGAGTGGCACCTGTGGGCTACCGAGCGCCGATTGAGCGACAGCTACCGTTGGGTCGACGTTTATCCGACAATAAAGGCGGCGATCAAGGCCTTTCGGGGAGAGCAGGAACTAGCCGCCGAGGCCGACTCTGAATCCCAAGCGTAGATGGATGGAGGAATCATGGCAAACCCAGAACAGCCGCATGCATCGCCATCAACTCCCGAGTGCACCGAGCAAAAGCGTTTGAACGCTGCACGTGAACAGCGGATCCCCTGGAAAAAGTGGGGACCGTATCTCAGCGAGCGCCAGTGGGGAACGGTTCGTGAAGATTACAGTGAAGACGGCAATGCCTGGGACTATTTCACGCATGACCAATCCCGGTCTCGCGCCTACCGATGGGGTGAGGACGGCATAGCCGGAATTTCCGATGACAATCAGCTTCTCTGCTTCGCGGTCGCATTGTGGAACGGGCGCGACCCGATCTTGAAGGAGCGCCTGTTCGGCCTGACCAATAGCGAAAGCAACCATGGCGAAGACGTGAAGGAGTACTACTTCTACGTGGACAGCACTCCCACGCACTCCTACATGAAGTATCTCTACAAGTATCCGCAGCGCGAGTTTCCCTACCGCGACCTTGTGGACACCAACCGGCGCCGCACGCGCGAAGAGTTCGAATACGAGCTTCTGGACACGGGCGTCTTCGATGACGATCGCTATTTCGATGTTTTTGTGGAGTTCGCCAAGGCTGATCCCGAGGATTTGTTGATTCGCATCACAGTGCACAACCGCGGGCCCGAAGCGGCCACCGTACATCTGCTGCCCACGCTTTGGTATCGCAATACCTGGTCCTGGGGAAAGAACGTGGCGAAGCCATCGCTCCGGCAGGACCCGGACAACACGATTCATGCTTCCCATCCCATTCTGGGGGACCACACTCTGCATTGCGAAGGCAGCCCGGAGCTGCTCTTCACCGAAAACGAATCGAATGCCGAACGCTTATGGGGGCAACCGAACGCGTGCCCGTTCGTCAAAGACGGCATTCACGAATTTGTCGTGAATGGCAAACCGGAGGCGGTCAACCCGGCCAAGTCCGGCACGAAAGTGTCGGCGCACTATTCTCTGGAAGTGCCGGCGGGAGGTTCGAAGTCTGTCCGTCTGCGCCTGAGCACGCAGGCGGTGCCCGGTGCTTTTGCAAAATTTGATCAGCTATTGACCCAGAGGCTGGCGGAAGCGGACGAATTCTACGATTGGATTGCGCCTCGCACTCTCTCCGAGGATCAACGGCGCGTGCATCGCCAGGCGCTGGCCGGCATGCTGTGGACCAAGCAGTATTACTACTTCGACCTGGACAAGTGGCTCGACGAACACGACGCGCACCCGCTGATGGGGAAGTCGCCGCGGCGCGTGCGCAACGCCGAGTGGTTTCACATGCTCAACAGCGACATCATTTCCATGCCGGACAAGTGGGAGTACCCATGGTATGCCGCCTGGGACCTGGCCTTTCATACGCTGGCGCTCTCGCTGGTCGATTTCGACTTCGCCAAAGAGCAGTTGCTGCTGATGCTGCGCACCCTGTACGCGCATCCCAACGGCCAGATTCCCGCGTACGAGTGGAACTTCAGCGATGTCAACCCGCCGGTTCACGCCTGGGCCACTCTTTTTCTTTTCAATATTGAGAGGGAACTGGGCCGGGCCGATCTGCGCTTCCTGGAACGCGCGTTCCAGGGCTTAATGCTCAATTTCAACTGGTGGGTGAACCGGAAGGATCCCGAAGGCCGCAACGTTTTCGCTGGCGGCTTCCTGGGGCTGGACAACATCGGCGTCTTCGACCGCAGCGCACAGCTCCCCACGGGAGGCAACCTGGACCAGGCCGACGGCACCGCCTGGATGGCCTTCTACTGCCAGAACATGCTCGAAATGGCCATGATCCTGGCGGAAAGCGACCCGATGTACGAAGACATCGCGTATCGCTTTGTGGAGCACTTCTTGTGGATTACGTATGCGATGGACCGCATCGGCACCAATCGCGACGAAATGTGGGATACGGAGGACGGCTTCTTCTACGATTTGCTGCATTTCCCCAACGGCGAATCCATGCGCCTGAAAGTCCGCTCCATGGTTGGCCTGTTGCCTTTGTGCGCTTCCACCGTGTTTGAACAGGACGTGGCCACAAAACACCCGCGCCTCATGAGCTTGCTCGACCTGTTCCGCAAGCGGCATCCGGAGGTCATCGACCATATCGCGCCCATCGATGAACGCTTCATCGGCTATCGCGGGCGCCGGCTGCTCGCTGTGTGCAACAAGCAGAAACTTGAGAGAATCTTGCGCTACATGCTCGACGAAAACGAATTCCTTTGCCCGCACGGCATCCGCTCACTGTCGCGTTACCACCTGGACCATCCGTTTGTCTTCCACGTCGGCCATGAGGAGTACATGGTGCAGTATCTCCCCGCCGAATCGAATACCGGCATGTTTGGCGGGAATTCCAATTGGCGCGGCCCGGTGTGGATGCCCGTCAATGCATTGCTCATTCGCGGATTGCTCAACCTTTACCAGTTCTACGGCGACGACTTTAAGGTCGAATGCCCGACTGGTTCGGGCAAGATGATGAACCTCTTCGAAGTGGCTCAGGAAATCGCACGCCGGCTCTCTAGCATCTTCCTGCGGAGCGAAACCGGGAAACGGCCGGTGTACGGCGGCAACAAGAAATTCCAGGAAGATCCTCATTGGAAGGACTACATCCTGTTCTACGAATACTTCCACGGCGACAACGGCGCGGGACTGGGCGCCAGCCATCAGACCGGCTGGACGGGACTTATCGCGCGCAGCCTCGATCTGTTTGCGCGACTGAGTCCGACGGACGCGCTCGAAGTGGCCAAGGACGAACTGGCCGCGCGCATGACACGCGAGCAGGTTGCGGGTCACTAGTCTTTACAATCAATCCGACATTAGCGAGGCGGTTTAGCGCGGGCCCGTGAATCCGCACTGCTTCCAGAGCCGCTCCCAGGACCACAGCTCCGAAGTTACGCGCGCGGGCAGCGGAAAGCCCAACTGGTGCGCGAGCATGCACACCTGCCCGCGATGGTGCGCATCGTGCGTCAGCATGTATCCGAACATGGCGCCTCCCGAGGGCCAGGGTCTTGCCCAGCCGTCGCGCCGGAACTTCTTTACGCGGCCGCCAGACTCGGCCAGTGCTTCCTCGAGCATCTCGGCGCATCGAGCGGCGCTCTGCGCCAGCGCAGACCGGGCTTGCTGCTGCGTACACCGGGTGCGATCGAGCGCCCGCGGCAGCGGGATATGAGGAGCCGAGAGGCGCAGCCATTTCCTCCGGATGTTGTGCATGTGCGAGAAAATCGCGGCAATCGTACGCGCGTTGCGTCCGGAAGCTTTCGTGCGCCATGCCCGCGGATTGAGTTCCTCGAGGATCACCTGGTTCATGCGGTCGTTGACCGCGTAGGTCTCCAGAAGCGCTTGCCGAAATGTTGTGGTGGGCGGACGTGGAGAGCGAGCCATGAACCCTCCGTTCAGGAATCAGCCGAGCTTACCGAACTTCCGAAGGTGTGCGAAACCCTTGTATAATCAAGATCCACGCGTGCGGGAGTGGCGGAACTGGCAGACGCGCAAGACTTAGGATCTTGTGGCCGAAAGGTCGTGGAGGTTCAAGTCCTCTCTCCCGCACCAACGCCTTTTACGAAAGCCCGGACAACAATCCTTCCATTTCCGACCGCGCGTGCTGATTGCCCTGGCGGATCGCCGCCTTGATGCCTTGCTCCAGAATCGCTATCGCATCTGCCGCGCGTTCGTTCTGCGCCAAGGTCTGCGCGTACATCTGGTAGCCGGGCACATAATCGGGATTCGATTCGATGAGCGCGCGAAAATGCGTTTCGGCCGCGGCTACATCGCCTTCCTTTACGCACTCCAGGGCGACACCGTAGCGGCTGAACGCGTCTTTCGGATTCTGCGCCAGAAATTCTTCCAGTTTCTGCCGGCGGGTTTTCTTTTGTTCAGTCATAGGAATGTCTCGTATTATACGGTCAGGGTGGTTCTCCATCCAAAATGCAGGTTCGACTGAGGACGAAGATGCCGCGAACAAGTGGAGTCCGCAATGCGCCGTTCCGTGGAGAGACTCTGAAAGGGAAGCCGGTGAGCGCTTCGGCTTCGGAAATGGCGGAGGTTGTGTTGCCGGCGAGGACAAACGCGCTGGGCAAGCTTCTGGGCGGCCACGTGATGCACATGGTCGATATCGTGGCGGCGATGGCGGCCAGCCGTCATGCGAACAGTTACATGGTGACCGCGTCGGTGGACTACATCGACTTTCGCAACCCGGTCAACCTGGGCGAGATCGTGATCCTGAAATCGCAGGTCAACCGCGTTTTCCACACATCTTTGGAAATCGGCGTGGAGGTGTTCTCCGAAAATATTTTGACGGGCGAACGCAAGCACACCACCAGCGCGTTCGTCACCTTTGTTGCTATTGACGAACACACACGCCAGCCCCAGCCGGTTCCCCCGCTCATCGTGAAGACCGCGGCAGAGCGACGCCGTTGGAATGAGGCCGCCAAGCGCCGCGAAATCCGCCTGGCGCACCGCGCAAAGAAGGCAGGGCACTAGTTCGCGAAGCTGATCCGGATTTCGTCCGCAACCTTGAGCGCCTGTTCGACGCAGGTGCCGATAGCCGGGCCGTTCAAATAGCTGCCCGCGAAATGCAATCCCGGAAATTTTAAGCGGAGTTTTTCTATCTCGGCGACACGCTGCGTGTGCCCCAAGTTGTATTGCGCGATGGCGCGAGGCCAAACCGTCACGTTCTGAAATACAGGCTCGCGCGCGATGCCCAGCAGGGGCGTAATTTCGCCGTGTACGAGAGCGGCCAGTTCCTCCGGCGACTTTTGCAGAACCACGGGATTCGTCGCTCCGCCCACGAAGCTGGTGAGCAGCGCTTCGCCTTCGGGAGCGCGGCCCGGAAACAGCGAAGAATTCCACACTGTTCCGAGCACGTTTAGCTTGGCAGAGCGTGGCACGAGGAATCCGAAGCCGGCCAGCGCATTCGCAACGTCTCTTTTCCGGTAGCCCAGCGATACGACCCCGACCCCGGCATACTCAATGGCGCCAAGCAACTCTTGGAAAGAGTGGTCCAGTCCGGCAAGTAAAGTGCCCGCAGCCTGTGTGGGAACCGCGACCACGACCCGTTCAGCTTCCAGTTTTTCGTCGCCCCGCGGCGTGTTCATCGTCACCAAAAAACGCGGCGCCTTGGCCTCGTGGCCTGGGTCCAGGGCAGTGATCGAAGTCAACGCCACATCGCAGAACAGGCGCTCCTCGAGCTTCGCTGCGAGCGCACGAATCAGCGTTTCATTGCCCTGGCGGAATGTCTGCAGCGTTGCTTTTTCGCGCGACTCCTTGCCGCGTTTGGCCTTTCGCTGCTTGGCTACCTTGAATGCTCCGCGAATCACGCTACCGGCCACGGATTCGGCTTCGTACAGGATCGGAAACGCTGCGCGGAGGCTGATCTTCTCCGGGTCACCCGCGTAGATGCCCGAAACAAAGGGGCCCACCAGGCGATCGAGCAGCGTCGGCGAGAACTTCCGGCGGACAAAGGCCGCCACCGATTCATCAGGTTCGGGTGCGCGGCTCTTGCCCAGCAGATCGCTCAGGATTGCGGTACGCGTTCCGCCGGCCATGAGCGGCGACGCGAGCAGCCCCGGGCCCATGGGCACGTTCTGCAGCTTCCCATCGATCAGCACGAAGCGCGGCGCTTTGGAGTCGGCGAGCACTCGCTGATCAAGAATCTCCAGGTCGCGGCAGATGGAGGTGATGCTGCCGTTGCCGCTGAAGCTCTGGGGGCCGCACTCGAGCAGGTAGCCCTCTCTTTCAACCGACTGAATGACCCCGCCGGGCCGCGAAGAACCTTCCACAACGATTGTTGAGATACCCGCCTTTTGCAGTGCATACGCGGTGGCAAGCCCGGATATACCGGCGCCCACCACCAGTGCCTGGACCTGGGTCGACATCGATTGAAGCCTCGGCGATTACAGCGTTTTCGAAAACAACGGGCGCGCGGCGAGTTGCTGCTTCTCGAGATAAGGATCGAAAACCATGGCCAGGTTGCGGATGAAAATCCGGCCTAGCCACGCAGTGCGGATCTCTTTGTCGTTCACCGCGACGAGCCCGTCTTCCTGGGGCATTTTCAGCCGTTCCAGTTCGGGAGCGAAGTACTCGTCAAAGTGTATGCCAAACATCTTCGAGATTTCATCCTTGACGATAACCGTATGGCAGAGCAAGCGGCTGATCACTTCGCGGCGGATGATGTCGTCTTGCGACAGCCGGTAGCCCCGCATGGTGGCCAGGCCATGATCGCCCACAGCCTTCTCCCAACTGAGAATATCGCGATAGTTTTGCGCGTAGGTATCCTGAACACCGCTGATTGCTGTGATTCCCATCCCGTAAAGGTCGGCGCCGGCTTTCGTGGTGTACCCCTGGAAGTTGCGGTGCAGCGTGCGGTTCCGCTGCGACACGGCCAGTTCGTCGTTTTCCTTGGCGAAATGGTCCATGCCGATATACAGGTAACCGGCTTCCAGGAATTTCAGCAATCCATTTCGGAAGATATCGAACTTTTTCATGCCTTCCGGCAGGTGTGCCACGAACGATCCCTGCTGCTTCTTGAGCCAGGGGACGTGCGCGTAGCTGAACATGGCGATGCGGTCCGGAGATAAGCCCACGATCTGTTCGATGGTGTGCGCGAAGCTGTCGCCGGTCTGGTAGGGCAGTCCGTAAATCAGGTCGACATTGATCGAATCAAATCCAAGCTCGCGCGCGGCGGCGATCAGGTCCCGCGTAACCTCGTACGGCTGAATCCGGTGTACGGCTTTCTGCACGTCTTCCTTGAAGTCCTGGATTCCCATGCTCAGCCGGTTGAAGCCCATCTTGCGCACGACTTCCATGTGGTCCCGTGTCGTGACGCGCGGATCGACCTCAATGCCGATTTCCGCGTCCGGCGCGAAATTGAATCGCTCGCGCGTGTAGTTGAACAAATCCTCGATCTGCTCCGGCGAAAGATACGTGGGGGTCCCGCCGCCCCAGTGAAACTGCGTGACCTGCCGGGTGCGCGAAACTCCTCGTGCTACGCGATCAATCTCTTTCTTCAGAATCGTCAGGTAGGGCGGAGCGACGCTTTTGTCCTTGCGGATGACGACATTGCAGGCGCAAAACAGGCAGAGGCTCTCGCAGAAGGGAAGATGCATGTACAACGACACCGGAGACTGTTTGCGGTCGGCGTTGGCGATGGCTTCCTCGTACTCCTTCACGCCGAATTCTTCGGTCCACACGGGCGCCGTCGGATAGCTCGTGTAACGAGGGCCGGGCCGGTTATACCGCGTCACGAACTCTTCGCCGACCGACAGTTCCTGCTGCATCTCGCGCAGCGTCGGGTTCATGATGGACATACCTGCCTCCAATTACTCAGGCGCGCGTTTGCGCCGCGGGGCTCGCATTTTTAAGCGCGGCTTGCTGGCCCGTATGGATAAATAACTGCGCGTTTTCAACGGGCGTGTGCTGCAAAATCCCGTGGCCCAGGTTCAGGATGTGGCCATGGCCGCCCAACTCGCCCACGATCGACAGCGTGGCTTCCCGGATCTTTTCCTGAGGGCCGAACAGAATCGCGGGGTCAAGGTTGCCTTGCAACGCGACCTGCGGTCCCGCCAGCTTTCGCACGGTGCTCAGCGGCACGCGCCAGTCCACGCTGAGAACATTGGCGCCGGCCTTCACGACCGAGGGCAACAAATGGTAGGAAGCTTTTGTGTAGTAAATCACCGGAACCGCGCCGCCCAATCCCGAGATCACTTCCTGCACCGCCGGCAGCACAAACTCTGTGTAATCGTTCAAGTCCAGTTCGCCGCACCACGTATCAAACAACTGCACCGCACTCACGCCCGCCTGGATTTGCCCTTTCAGGTAGGGGATGGTTGCCTGCGCGATCCGGTGCAACAATTCGCGGAATACCTTTGGCTCGCGATAGAGGAAGTTCTTCACCGTCGCGAAGCCTTCTTTCGTCTTACCTTCCACCATGTAGCAGGCCAACGTCCAGGGCGAGGCCGCAAAGCCAAGCACCGGTACCTCAGGGCCAACCTGCTTGACGGTGCGCCGCAGCGCCTCCATCAGGAACCCAGTCTCCTGCTCCGGATCGAACATGTGCAGCTTCCGCACGTCCGCTTCGGTCCGCACCGGGTTCGGGAGGTTGGGACCGGCGTCCTCCAATTCCAGGTGAAGCCCCATGGCCTCGGCCGGGATCAGAATGTCGGAGAAGATGATAATTGCATCGACGCCCAAGCGTCGGAAAGGCTGAACCGAAACCTCCACCGCCAAATCGGGAGTCTTACAAACTGTTAAAAAGGAGTGTTTTGCTCGAATTTCACGGTATTCAGGCAGGTACCTACCCGCCTGCCGCATCATCCACACCGGTACGCGGGGCACTGGCTCGCACCGGCACGCCCGCAGAAACAACTCTTTTCGGCTCAATTCAGTGGCCTGGTTCGTCATAGGAATACACGAGCAGAATAACAAATCCCTGTGATTGTTGACAGTGACGCACTACCGTGCGTGAACATTCGCGAGTGCGCTATACTCACATTATCCGCATATCGCGCAACCTGGGCTAGGCGCGCTCCCGCTCACCTCCCAGATCGGCGTGGACAGGGCCGATGACTCAACCATTTGTCATAGTGACTGTTTTGGCTTATCTGGCGAGTATGGGGCTGTACCTCAACTTCCTGTACACCGGTAAGCCGTTGACCGGAAGGCTCGCTACTGCGCTGATGTTCTTGGGTTTAGTTGCCCACTATCTGGCGCTCCTGATGCGCGCCAAGGGCACCCACACCGTTCCGTATCACGACCTCCAAGGCTCCATGTCCCTGTTTGGGTGGCTTCTTGCCGTCACCTACCTTTGCCTGGAGATCTACCACCGCCAACGGAGCGTCGGCCCTTTTGTCTTGCCCATCATTCTGGCGTTTCTCGGCGCGGCCTTTTTTGTTCCGCCCTCGCATTCGTCTACCGTTCAGACGCTGCCGCATGGTGTCGTTTTTGCCCTCCACGTCACGCTCAGCATCCTCGCGTACGCGGCTTTCGCGCTCTCCTGCGTCCTGAGCCTGATCTACCTCGGCGAGCAGCGCCTGCTGAAAATCCGCCGGCTTGGCGACGTTGTGTGGCGCTTGCCGCCTCTCGAGTTGCTGGAACGGATGAGCCATACCAGCGTGCTCGTGGGGCTGGTGACCATCGCGATCGGCACCGCGCTCGGATTCGTCGCCGTCGATCGTTTGCCGCAACAACAGACCTATTTCGATCCGAAGTATCTCGTCACTTTGCTCGTGCTGGTCCTTTATGTCGTCTATTTCCAACTTGCACGAACGGCGGCATGGCGGGGAGCCCGCGCTTCGAAATTGTGTGTTTTCAATTTTGCGCTGGTCATTCTGAGTTTCACCGTGGTGAATCTGTATTTTTCGCAGCACCACCGGTATTTTTAGGAGCGCCCAACCAGAATATGGAAATTGTTCTCGTTGGCCTGAATTTCCGAACCGCGCCTGTGGAGGTGCGGGAGAAGGTATCTTTTTCCACCGAACAGGCGCTGCGTGCTGCCGAGGAACTGCGTTCGCAAGGGATCCTGGAAGAGACGCTGGTCCTCTCGACGTGTAATCGCAGTGAAGTGTATGGCGTCAACGCCAGTTCCAGCCGAGAGTCGGCGGGAGCTCTTTCCACGTATTTGAGCTCGTTTCACCAATTGCGGCCGGATCTGTTGAGTCCGTCGCTCTACCATCACTATGACCATGACGTTGTGCGTCATCTCTTCCGCGTTGCCGCCGGGCTGGATTCCATGCTGTTGGGTGAAGCGGAAATTCTTGGCCAGGTGCGCGATGCCTATCTGCGCGCTCACGAAGGGCGCGCTACCGGCCCGGTCTTGAATCGCCTTTTCCAGGCCGCGCTCGAAATAGGCAAGCGTGTCCGCGCTGAAACGGAATTGGGTACTCGTCCCATGGGCGTCGCTTCGGCCGGGATGAAACTCGCCGAACGCATCTTCGGGAAGTTGAGCGACCGCAGCGCGCTGGTTCTCGGCGCCGGTACCATCAGTGAACAGGTGGTCTCGCAACTGCGCGACCGCAACATCAAGCATTTGTACCTCTCCAACCGTTCCCGCGAAAAGGCCGAGGAGTTCGCGCGCCAGTACGACGGAACGGTCATGGAATGGGGCGATTGGGACCATGCCCTCAAGTTGCCCGACGTGATTGTTTCCGCTGTTGGCGTCCAGGATACCCTTCTCACCAAGCCTCTCATCGAGAAGGCCATGGCAGCCCGCGGCAATCGCGCCCTGTTCCTCATGGACCTCGGTCTGCCCCGCAACGTCGACCCCGCCGTGGCCAGTCTCTATAACGTCTATGTCTACACGATGGACGACTTGACGGAGATCGTTGAACAGAACCGCTCAGCCCGCAAGAGCGAAGTTCCCAAGGCCGAAGCCCTGATCGAGGAGCATGTCGGCAAGTTTATTTCCTGGCAGGCCAGTGTGGAATTGATCGGAGTTTTGGACACCTGGCGCGGTAGCATGAAGGAACGCCGCTCCGCTTTCTTGAAAGACAAGCTCGAAGGTATAAACCATTTTACGCCGCAGGATCGCGAGCAGATCGGCGCGCTGATGGACGAATTGATCGAAAAGCTGGTGATTGCGCCCGCGGAACGCTTACGCGCCGAAAAGGAGCTGCGCAAGAAAATCCAGAGCGTCGAAGCGATTCGGGCGCTGTATCTTTCGGACCGGGAGAAACCGTGAAGCATCTTCGCATTGGAAGTCGAGGCAGTATCCTGGCGCGCTGGCAGGCCGAATTCGTGCGCAAGCAGCTCTTCCAGCTTGCCGGTGTTGAAGCGGAAATCATCATCATCAAGACTTCCGGCGACAAAATGCAGCAGGCGCCGCTCACGCAGATCGGCGGCAAGGGAATCTTCATCAAGGAGTTGGAAGAGGCTTTGCTCGACGAGACGGTCGATCTAGCGGTGCACAGCGTCAAGGACATTCCCACCGAGACCCCCTCCCGCCTCTTCTT
>Ga0335084_10000410_pt1 | contig 36050 bp, 27 predicted proteins | sample Lox_Sample_44_FD_206721 | JGI IMG/M metagenome (GOLD analysis project Ga0335084, IMG submission 206721) | Soil microbial communities from Loxahatchee National Wildlife Refuge, Florida, United States - Lox_Sample_4.4 | ecosystem: Environmental > Terrestrial > Soil > Wetlands | place: USA...
TCGACCGCCTGGTCAAGAACTGGATTCTCCACCCGCGCGTGTTCGACCCGGCGGTGTTCATCGCCCACGGTGTCCGCCGCGACCGCTTCCTCCCCTACGAGGGGCTGAAGGAGGACATCACGTTCGCGGGCGTCGACCTGGGCTCGGTCGAGCCGCTCGATCTCCCGGGGGCGAGCGACGGCCTCGTGCGGATCCTCGTCCGGCCGCCGGCCGAGGAGAGCCACTACTACAGCTCCGACTCCGGGCGGTTCGCGCACGACCTGCTCGCGTACCTCGCGGCGCAGGAGAGGGCGCAGGTGGTCTTCTCGCCGCGCTACGCACGGCAGAGCGCGTACCTCGAGGACGTCGACTGGCGGAACGAGCCCGTCGTGCTCGAGGAGTCGGCGCCGTTCCTTCCGCTCCTGACGGCCGTCGACGCGGTCGTCGCCTCCGGCGGGACGATGGCGCGCGAGGCTGCGTACCTGGGCATCCCGTCCTACAGCATCTTCCAGGGCGAGATCGGCGGCGTCGACCGCCACCTCGCGAGCCTCGGTCGGCTCGAGCTGCTCTCGTCCGACCACGATTTCGAAAGGCTTCGAATCGAGCCCAGACCGGACGCGAAGCCTCTCGCGGCGAACCCGGACCTGCCGCGACAGCTCGTCGAGGTCGTGACGAGCAGGATCCAGGTCAGGCGAGGCACCTAGTCGAAAGGCTAGGCGGCGTCATGACATCTGTCCGATCGCACGTCGCCGCACCGCCCTGACCGCGAGTACGGTGTGGAAAGGCTATGTGCGGGATCTGCGGAGTCGTCCAGATCGGCGGAGAGCCGCGCGAGGTCATCGAGCCCTCTGTCCTCGACCGGATGACGGACGCGATGACGCATCGCGGGCCGAACGATCGCGGCACCTTCATGGAGCCGGGCGTCGCGCTGGGCGTCCGGCGGCTGAGCATCGTCGACGTCGAGGGAGGCCACCAGCCCGTCTGTAGCGAGGACGGGGTGACCTGGGCGGTCCAGAACGGGGAGCTCTACAACCACGAGGAGATTCGCCGCGGCCTCGAGCGCGGCGGCCACCGGCTCGCGAGCCGGTGCGACACGGAGATCCTCCCGCATCTGTACGAGGAGTTCGGCTCCGGGTTCGCCGAGCGCGTGCGCGGCAAGTTCGGGATCGCGGTCTGGGACGGCCGCGGGAGGCGGGCCGTCGTCGCCCGCGACCGGCTCGGCGTCAAGCCGATGTACTACGCGCAGGTCGGCGACCGGGTCGTGTTCGCGTCCGAGCTCAAGAGCCTTCTCGCGAGTGGGCTCGTCGGCCACGCGCTGGACTACGAGGCGATCGAGGCGTACCTGACGTTCGGGTTCGTTCCGGGCCCGCTCACGCCGCTCGCGGCCGTCCGCAAGCTCCTGCCCGGCGAGCTGATGGTCGTCGACGAGCGGGGCCTGCGGCTCGAGCGCTACTGGAGCTACCCCGAGCCGAACCCGGACCTCGAGTCGTCCGAGGACGAGTTGGCGGAGGGTCTGATCGAGAAGCTCGACGAGGCCGTTCGCCTGCGGCTGATGAGCGACGTCCCGCTCGGCGTGATGCTCAGCGGCGGCCTCGACTCCAGTCTCGTCGTCGCGCTGATGGCCCGGCACATGTCGCAGCCCGTGCAGACGTTCTCCGTCGGCTTCACCGAGGACGGTCGGGACAGCGAGCTCGGCGATGCGCGCTACGTGTCCAGCGTCTTCGGAACCGACCACCACGAGCTCGAGCTCTCGTACACGCAGCAGGAAATCGATCTCGCGAGCCTCGTCTGGGCGATGGACGAGCCGATCGCGGAGCTGTCCGCGCTCGGGTTCCTCGCGATCTCCGAGCTGGCGGCGCGCCACGTGACCGTGGCGCTCTCCGGCCAGGGCGCGGACGAGCTCCTCGCCGGCTACAAGAAGCACCGCGCAGCCTCGCTGGTCGCGCGCTGGAAGCGCCTTCCCGATCCCGTCCGCTCGCTCGGGGAGGGCGCGCTCAGGCGGAGCCCGATCCGGGGGCGGAGGGCGACGCGCACGCTGCTCGCGGCCGATCCGATCGACCGGCTGATCGCGATGAGCGGACGTGTCGACCAGGACCTTCGGCGCGAGCTCTACCTCGGGCCGCTCGCGAACGCGGACGGTCTCGCCGCGAGGCGCGCGCTCGAGCCGCTCGCGGCCGGTCTCGCAGACGAGCCGCTCGCGGCCACGCTCTTCATCGACGGCCAGCTCGCGCTCGTGGACAACATGCTCCACTACTTCGACCGCACGTCCATGTCGCACTCGCTGGAGGTGCGCGTGCCGTTCCTCGACCACGAGGTCGTCGAGTACTGCGCTCGCATTCCCGACTCGCAGAAGGTGCACCGCTGGCAGACGAAGTACCTGCTGAAGCGCGCTGCGAGGGGGATCGTGCCCGACCGGATCATCGACAAGCGAAAGCTCGGGTTCTTCCGCAGCTCCACTGGCAGCTGGCTCGACGCGCAGATGGACGGCTCGATCTCCGACTACCTGCTCGGCCCCGACCCGCGCTACGCCGAGTTCCTCGACCGCGGCGCCGTCGAGGGCCTCGTCCGGGCCCACCGGGAGCGGCGCGGCGTCGACATCCACCTGCTCGTCGGCGTCCTGATGCTCGAGGTCTGGCTCTCGTCGTACCTGCCCCGGGCCAGCGGGTCACTGGGCAGCGCGCACGCGACGGCCTCGCAGGCCGCCTGATGGCCGGGCTTGCCTACTCGATCGTCACCCCGGTCTGGAACGAGGAGGAGAACCTCCCGCGGCTCGCAGCCTGCATCGAGAGGCAGTGGCGGGCTCCGGACGCCTGGGTGATCGTCGACACCGGCTCGACCGACTCGACGGCACGGGTCGCGTCGGAGCTCGGCGAGCGGCACGAGTGGGTGCGGACGGTTGTGCTCGAGTCGGGCGACGTCGCGCGTGGCGGGCCGATCGTCCGGGCGTTCGCGGCCGGGCTCTCCGAGCTCGGGGACGACCTGCCGGACGTGATCGTGAAGCTCGACGCCGACCTCGATTTCGACGCCGATTACTTCGAGAGCCTCGTCGGCGCATTCGAGCGCGACCCGAAGCTCGGGATCGCGAGCGGGCTCTGCTACGAGCGCTCCGGTGAGGAGTGGCGTGCGGAGTACGGGACGCGGTCGCACGTCTGGGGCGCGTCGCGCGCCTACAGGCGCGAGTGCCTGCAGGACGTCCTGCCGCTCGAGGAGCGCCAGGGCTGGGACGAGATCGACGCGATCAAGGCCCGGCTGCACGGCTGGACGGTCGGCACGCTCTTCGACGTCCCGTTCCGCCACCTCCGCGCGGAGGGCTCTCGGGACGGCGGCAGACAGCGCTGGCTCGATCAGGGCGACACTGCCCGCTACATGGGCTACCGATTCTCGTACCTGCTGGCGCGGGCCGTCTACAAGGCACGCCGCGACCCGGCTGCCCTTGCGATGGTCTGGGGCTACTCGCGTGCCGCGCTCACCCGCGAGCCCGTGCTCCCCGACCCCGAGGCGCGGAAGTACCTGCGGCGGACCCAGCGGCTGCGCGAGTTGCCGGTCCGCGCGCGCGAGGCGCTCGGCAAGACTGACGGCTGAGAACCTTCGCCATGCGCGCGAGCACGCGTGAGCGGATCACCGTCTGGGGCGTTCGGGTCGCAGTCGTTCTCGGCCTGACGGTCGCCGTCGCGCAGGTGGTCAGCTACCGGTTCGGGCTCCACGACGCCGTGCTCGACTCGAACACGGACCGGAGCGTCGCCGGAGTCCTGACCCTGGTCCTGCTCGGCGCAGCGGTTGCGAGCGCCTGGCTCGTCACCTCGGTGAGCCCTTCGGCCCGGCTCGAGACCGGGGTCATGGCCGCGTGCCTGAGCCTGATCCTCGCGCTCGAGCTCTCCGAGCCGTCTCACGTCGTGGCGCTCTCGGCCCCGTTCGGCGCCGTGGCGGTCGTCCTGCTCTGGCGGCTCGCCGCGACTGACGCGACCGCGGGCCCGGTGATCCGGGCCGGCTGCGTCGTGCTCGGCGTCGCGTTCGTCGGCCACGCGATCGGCTCACGTCTCGTCACGGCCCTGGGGCAGGGCGCGGACTCGTGGCTCTACCAGGCGAAGGGGATCGTCAAGCACGCCGGCGAGATCGTGGCCTGGACGCTCCTCGCCGCCGGCCTCGTCGCGGTGTGGGTCGCGCGGCGGCCGGCCCGCTCGACACTGCGCGGCGCTACGCCACTCGCTCGAAGAGGACGTTACTGAGCTCTCGGCTCGCGCCGACGAGCCGGAAGCGCAGGTCGTGCTCGTCGACGAGCTCGGCGAACGCGCGCAGCTCGTCGCCGCGGTGGTGGAACTCGTCGAAGTAGAGGAACGAGCCCGGCCGGAGCCGCTCCCTCACGAACGAGAGCACCGTCGAGGTCGAGCTGTACAGGTCAGCGTCGATCATCACCACGAGGACGTCGTGCTCGGTCCAGGCGTATCTCGGCAGGGTCTCCTCGAACCAGCCAGGGAAGAACTCGACGCGCGGGTCGTCGATCTCGGGGATGGCGCCGCCGGTGGAGAAGTAGCCGCGTTCGTGGCCGTCGAGGCTCCAGTCGTGCGGTAGCCCGACGAAGCTGTCGAAGCCGTGCAGCCTCGACCGCGGATTGCGCAGCAGCTTCGACCAGTAGCTGATCGACTTCCCCATGTGGACGCCGAACTCGAGGTAGAGCACGTCTCGGTCGGCGATCTCGCGCCCGACCAGGTCGAACAGCTCGTAGCGGGATTTGACGCGCAGGCCGGGCTCGAAGCCATGAGCCTGCAGCCACCAGCCGACATGCAGGTAGTTGAAGACCCCGTTGAGGTTGTAGAGGACCCGCTCGCTACACGCCGCGCCGACGCGCGTCAGCGTCACCTTCGGAACGAGCTTCCAGTCCTGAACCGATTTGCCGACGTTCACTCCCACCTCCCACGCCAGCTGTCCGGTTGCTCATGTCTGCCTGTCTGCCTGCCCTCTGTCGCTCGTCGTCGCCTTACACGTCGAGCACGCTCTCAGCTCGACTCGCCGCTTCCCACCGTGGCGGCGCTGGCACCTCTCGCGGTCGCTTCGGACTCGCTCTCCCGCGCGAGCCCGAGCGAGGCGTCCAGGGCGAGAAGTATGAAGAGGATCACGGTCACCTGGATGAAGGAGAACGCATCGTAGAACGCCATCCCCACTGCGAACGAGGTCACCCCTGCGGCCAGCGCGAGCTCGAGCCATCCACCGCGTTCGTCCTCTCGCGCCTCGCGTGAGAGCCTGCCGATCGAGCGACCGAACAGCCATAGCCAGCCGAGCACGCCGAGAATCCCGGTCTCGACGAGGCTCTTCAACCACTGGTCGTCGAGGACGGTGGTCTCCGGGTGCATCTGCGGCTGCCTGGTCGAGAAGCCCTCGCCGACGAGCGGATCCCGTCGCCACTCCTTCAGGGTCGGGCCCCATCGCGAAAGGCGGTTCTGGTCGCCGTTTGCCGACTGCTGCGCCACGAGGCCACCCTGTGGGAAGAACGAGCTCTCGACGTTGCGAAGCGCTCCGGGGACTGCGAGCTGGATCGCCAGGACCGCCGGCACGATCAGCGGCCACGCCTTCAGGGTCTGGCGGGGTCGCTGCCAGAGGAAGACGAGCCCCACCGCGGCGAGCATGACGATGCTGGTGCGCGAAACGCTCGCGAGCGCGCCGATCATCACCGCGAAGGCGGCGACCCACCAGATGCGCTTGCCGGGCCGCATCGCGAGGTAGACCGAGAGTGGCACGAGTATGACGAACACCGCGCCGAGCGCGATCGGATGCTGCGCAGAGGCGATGACACGAACATCTCCGCCGCGGGACAACCCCGGGCCGTCGGGCCAGAGCCGGGTGAGGAACGGCATCAGGCGCTGCAGGTGATCGAAGGCGTCGTAGTGCGTGCGGTACTCGATCACGGCGAAGATGCCGAGCACGCCGCCCCCCGCGCAGAGAACCTCTAGGACTCGCTCCACGTCCGCGCGTGTCCGGACCACGCTGACGACGAGGTAGAAGATCAGGAAGAACGAGCCGAGGAACATCAGCCCCTTGATGACCTCGGGTTGCACGTCGAGAGTGGCGATCCTCTGACTGTTCGCGAGTTCGGAGAACAGGCTCGCCACGGCGATGAGAACGATTGGCTCCTCGAAGCCGCTCCTCCGGAATGTCACCCGCTCGTCGATCAGCAGCGACATCACCCAGCCGGCGAGCATGAGCGCCACCAGGATCCGGTAGGGCTCGAGCTGGAACGGAAGCCCACCCGCCATGGCGTAGCGCTGGATCGGGATGAAGAGGATGACGAGGATCAGCACGGCAAGCTGTTGCCGCCAGGCGAAGAACCACTCGTACGCGTACATGATCGGAAGGATCAGCGCCAGCGGCACCACGATGAAGAAGGCAGCAGACGGGTGGAGAAGCGATGCCAGCATGAGCGCGCTGACCGCCCCCAGCAGTGAAACGGCTGACAGAGACGGCCGCTGGTCTCCGAAGCCGAGGAGTGCTCGCATGTGGCTGCTCAGGCGCGCCTGCGCGCCCGTCTGCTTCGCTTTCGCCCGATCGGCTGCTGCGAGGACGCGGGAGTGTTGTAGGCCGTCAGCGTCCTGGCCTCGGCGTCCGCCGGATTCTCCTCAGGTGCTTCTGCGACAGCCCTGATACGCGGATGGAGATTCTCGAGTAGGAAGGCGAGCCCACAGAACACGACGAGTGTGGCGAGGAACACCAGGATCGCCTTGGTCTTCTTCCGGCCCGCGAGGAGGTGGGCAGGCGTCGGACCGATCTCGGGCTTGAGGATGATGCGCGTGTTCGGATTGGTGTCGACCAGGTTCTGGTTGTCGCGAAGCCAGGACTGGAACGCGTGCAGGTGTCGCTCCGCGAGCGAGTGCGCTCCCGCAGCAGTCGGCGCGATGGCCGAGAGCATGATCACGGGAAGCGTGCTGCTGTCCTGGGCGAGAGCCTGCGTGGCGGACACGGTCCCGTGGATCGGGCCGCTCTTCGCCAGCTGGCTCATCACGTCCGTGCTGTTCGCGAACTGTGGCGCCAGTGATGCGAAGGCGCGGAGAGCGTCCACGGGGACCGGTCCGTGCTCGGTCCTGAAGTTGACGTTTCCCGGCCAGAAGCCCGGGACCGTCACGAAGACGGTCGTGTCGCTCTCGTACTGCGGTTGTGTTCGATACGAGAAGAACGGCGAGCCCCCGGGATGGACGCGAACCATCGCGAGGAGCGCGAGCAAGCACGCGAGAACGAAGCCGACGGCGACGAGGATCTTGAAGCGCCAGAGGACGCGAAATGCAAGCTGGAGATCCATGGAGTCAGGCCCGGGTTACGTTCCTCGGCAAGTCACGCGTGTCGTGAGACCCATGCCCGCGAACATGCACCAATGGTAGGCGGGCAGTGTCTCCACGGCCACGCCTCGACGGGCCAGCTTGCGCGGGGTATGCCCACCCGATCGACTAGGCGAAAGCGGTTTTCGTCCCCGTGGGTAGGAAAGCTCAGCGCGGCACGTAGACGAAGTACGTCAGGCTTCCCGTCGGCACCATGACGTCGGGGCGGTAGTTGGCCGCGATCGCGTTCGTGATCGTCTGGCCGAAGCTGAGCTGCGAGCGGTACGCCGACGGGTCGAGCGGGCGAATCAGCACCACCTCGTCGAACTCGCGGCGGTCGATTCGCCGTTTCAGCTGCGCGATCCACTCGGGGTGATGCTTCGCGAGCCTCGGCAGGGTCAGCGGATCCGTGACCGGGACCTGACCCGCGAGAATCGGCAGTGTCGGGTCTTCGGACAGCATGCGATCGCCCGGCTTGACGATGCCCCTCAGCGGGTCCGTGGAGAACGCCGCGTCGGAGCCGCGACCAATCGCAAGGCGGGCGCCGAGTCCGATGTCCGGCTTGATCGTGTCGGCGTACGCGGTGGCTGCCCCGATGACGAGCGCGACCGTCAGGAGCGGGATCAGGACGTTCTCGACTCTTCTCGGCACCTGCGGATGGGCCCAGAGCTCGCCCACGACGAGAGCGGTGAGAACACTCATGTCGAGCAGGTGGTTGAAGCCCGCGCCCGGGTCCCGCAGGATGACGACGAGCGAGAGCAGAGAGATCGCGAGCGCGAGCTGGAACAGCGATACCTCTCGACGGCGCAGCGACAGGGCGCAGGCGAGCACCGCGAACGGGAAGAGAAGCCAGAGGGCGTCCTGGTGCAGGAACGCCAGGTGGATGAGCGTCGAGGCGCCGGCGAGGGGCGTGGCGCCGGGAACCTTCGGCTGCGAGAACGCAAGGGCGCCGACGTTCTCCCACAGCCGTCCACTGCTCACGAGCTCGAAGAAGCCGAGCGTGGCGGCGGTCAACGCGAGAAACGCGACGGTGAATCGGGCGGCGGCACGCCGGTCCCTGAGGAGCAACCAGATCACGATCGCGCCCGGTGCCCAGACCGCAGTCGTCTTGCTCGCGATCCCGAGCGCGCAGAGGGCCGACGCCCCGAGGACAGCTCTTCGCGACTGGGAGCGCCAGACCACCAGGAGGGCGGCGAGCTGGACGACGACCGAGAGGGCGTCCCCCCTGATGCTCACCGCGGCCATGTATCCGGCGGGCGTCGCGAGCACCGCGGCTACGAGTGCGGCCGAGACGACGAGGGAGCATCCGACGCGTCGCAAGAGCAGGAAGAGAAGGGAGAACATCACGATCGCGGTCGCGTACGCCGTGAGCTTCCCCGAGACCAGGTACTCGCCCGTGAGCAGCGAAACGGCCCCGTGCAAGATGAACGGCAGCGGCATGTAGAACGTCCCGAACGTGTGCCCGTCTTGGTGCAACGGCGGATAGATGTGCCCCTCGTGCACGAAGCGCGCGAGGGTCATCCAGGAGCCCGAGACGTGCGTGACCCAGTACCGATCGTCGATGTGAACGGCGGCCAGGAGCACTGCGGACCCGAAGATGATGGCCGCGGTCGCGCCGAGAGCCACCGACTGGATCAGGTCGATGGCGCGGGCCGTTGACGGTCTCGACCGTTCGGTGGGCGCGGTGTCGTCGAGCACGATCGCTCCGCTGTCGATCATCGCGTGGTCACCGGCGGGACTAGCCGTACGTCGCGCTGTATGTGCCGCTGACCGCACTGAAGAAGGCGTAGTCAATGCCTTTGATCGTCTGCGTCGTGAACGGGACGGCGTTGCCGCCGCTGGTGAGAGAGGTGAGGTTCTTCGCGCCCGCGTGGAGCGGGAGCATCGCCTGCATTCCGTATGCGCCGGCGGCCGCGTTGACCTGGAAGGTCTCGATGCTGCCGTTCCAGGAGAAGTTCGTCATCGTGGACCCGTCGCGGCCGTCGACCCAGGTCAGCATCTGCTTTGCGGACACGACCGGGATGCTGTGCGCCTGCGCGGCTCCGACGACCGCGTCGGAGTCCGAATCGCTCGCGTTGTCAGTGTGGAAGAGCGTGGTGAACACGCCGTAGTAGCCGTTCGCGTTGGTCGCGTTGTCGAAGAGCGAGTTCGCGTAGCTCGGCTCCGACTGAGGCGCCTCGTCGGGCATCTGCGTGACGGCCTGCCACACGTTGATCGGCGTGCCGTCGGTGTCCGCGAAGCGCATGATCTCGCCTGAGCCGGTCATGAACCCCGGCTTGCTGGCGATCCAGGTCCCGCCCAGCTGCGAGTAGTTCTCGTCGAACCGGATCCCGTGCGCGAGCTCGACCTTGGGCTCCGTCACGTACTGGTTCCAGAGCCAGCAGTGGAAGCGCCCGGTGGTCGGCGTCGGGATGTCCGGGAACTTGGCGGCGAAGTTCGCGAGCCCGCTCGTGTAGTAGCCGTCCAGGGTGCTCTCGTTCCAGTCGACGCAGTTGGACGTCGGGTGGTCGGCGACCTCGAAGCCGAGCGGGATGAACGGCGCGAGCTGCGCGTCCGTCAGCGGGTTGATGTCCGGGACGATGTTGGAGCTCGCGCGGACGCACTCCCAGTTGACGACCGAGCAGCCCGGTGGGCTCTCGGCGATGTAGGTGTTGAAGCGGTCGACGGTGCCGCCACCAGTGTGGTCGTCGCCGGTCATCACGACGGCCGCCTTCTTGCCGAACGGGAGATACCAGAGGTGCGGCAGCGGGGTCTTGTTGCTGTTCATCGTGGTGATGAGGTTCGCGAGCAGGCGCTGCTGCTCGTCGGCCTGCGGGATCGCGATCTTGCTCGTGTCGATCCAGTCGGGCTGGACGTCGCCGGGCATCGCGCCGTAGAAGAGGTCGCTCGCCCGGGCGTGGCCGTCGCCGTCGCGGTCCTCGCCCTCCCAGGCCGGGTTCCCCTGGCGCGTGAGGATCACCGACTTCGCCAGGTCGTAGGTGAACGCGGCCGCCGCGCCACCGTTCGACCCGACGCTACGCAGCGTCACGGCCGGGTTCGCTGTCGCCGTCGTCGCGTTCGAGTAGAGCGTCGCGACCGCGGTGGCGCCGTTGAGGTTGTACCGGTCGGCCGAGCCGTGGTACTGGATCGTCTGGCCGACGATCCCCGCTCCGGGCGTGCCTACGGTCGTGTTGACCTTGAGGTAGGCGTTCGAGAGCGTGCTGCCCGCGTCGGTCAGGCCGAGCAGGCCCGCGAGCTGCTTGTCCGGGTGCAGTGCGATCAGGTGGCCGCCGCCGTTGACCCAGTTCGTCAGCGTCGTGACCTGGGCCGCGGTGAGCGAGGTGTCGCCGAGGATGACGACGTCGAACGGGGCGAGGAACGACGATGAGAGCAGCGAGGCGTCGATCGAGGTGTACTCGTTGAAGCCCTCCGCGCGCAGGATCTGTCCGGTGTAGAGGGTGTAGTCGTTCGTCCGCGAGGTGACGACGAGGATCGGCGGCGACGCAGCCTCGGTCGTGAACGTCCAGGAGACGTCCGCTGCGAGCGGGTTGCCGGCCAGGTCGGTCACGTGCGGCGTCGCGGCGCCGCCCTCGAGTGTCGCCGTGTACGTCGTTCCGAACTTGAGCGCGCTCGACAGGTTGAACGTCGCGGTATGCGTGTTGTCGTCGTACGAGACGGTGCCCGGCACGACGTTGCCCGCGCCGTCCTTGATGTCGAAGCTCGTCGGCGACAGCGACGTGTCGTCCATCGACTCGCTGAACGTCGCGGTGACCTGCGCCCCTACGCTCACGCCGGTCGTGCCCGCGGCCGGGGACTTCGCGGTGACCGTCGGCGGCGTGTGGTCGGGCGTGATGCTACGGCGCATGTCGGCCTGGATCTCGCCGGCGCTGAGCGCCCGGTTGTAGATGCGGGCCTCGTCCATCGCCCCGGTGTAGCGCTCGCCCCACACGCTGTTGGCGCCCATGTGCAGGACGCCGGTCGACGTCGTGATCGCGCCGGTGACGGCGGTCGAGGCGACCTGGCTGCCGTTGACATACAGGCGCAGGTTCGAGCCGTCGTAGGTCGCGGCGAGATGCGACCAGACGTTGAGCGGCAGCGGGGTCTGCGCCTGCGCGACGTGCGAGGTGCCGCCCGTGAAGACCTGCACCTCCGGCGCGCCGGTGTCGGACGCACCGTAGAGCGCGTACGCGTCGCCGCCCGACCGCTCCTTGAAGAGCAGCGTCTCCCAGTTGTCCGCGACGTCGGGATCGACCCACGCCTCGAGCGTCATGCCCGTGGTCAGGTCGAGCGAGTTCGAGTCCGGCACGGTGACGATGCTCGAGTTGCCGTCGAAGTGGAGCCCCGAGTTGAATTTCCCGGTGACGCGCGTGGCGTTCGAGAGCGTGCCGGTGTTCGCCATGCCCGACCCGTCGACGACGGTGTTGCCCGAGCTCTCGTCGAAGGCGTACGCGGCGACGTTGCCGCTGGGCGCGGTGTTCGAGACCGTCACGGCGACCGGGGCAGAGGTGGTCATGTTCCCCGCGGCGTCGCGCGCAACCGCGGTGAGCGTGTGCGCGCCGTTCGTCGCGGTCAGGGTGTCCCAGGTGAACGTGTACGGCGGGCCCGTGTCCTCGGCGCCGAGGTTCGAGCCGTCGAGCTTGAACTGGACCCCCGCGACGGTCCCGTTGTCGGACGCGTTCGCGGCGACGTTCACCGTCCCGGAGACCGTGCCGGCCGGCGGCGAGGTGATCGAGACCGTCGGCGGCGTCGTGTCGGCCGTCACGGTTGCGCTCGCCTCGTTCGACGGCGGCCCGACGTTGCCGGCTGCGTCCTGGGCGGTGACGCGGTAGTAGTACGTCCCCGACGCCAGGGCGTTGTCCGTGTAGCTCGTGCCGGTCGGCTGGGCGATCCGGTTGGCCGACGACGCGGTGAAGCCCTGCGTTGTCGAGCGGTAGACGTTGTAGTTCGAGAGGCCGACGTTGTCCGTCGCGGCTCCCCAGTTCAGCGAAGCCGAGCCGAGGCCTCCGGTTGCCGTCAGGGTTCCGGGCGCGCTCGGCGGGCTCGTGTCCGGCACGGAGATGCTCGAGTTCATGTCGGTGAGGATCTGCGACTGCGTGAGCGGCTGGTTGTAGACGCGGACCTCGTCGATCAGGCCGCTGAACGGCTCGTTCCAGATGGTGTTGCCGCCGATCCGCAGGGCACCGTTCGACGTTGTGATCGGCCCGCTCGTGAGCTTCGTCCCCACCTGCTGGCCGTTGACGTAGAGCGTGAGGACGGTGCCGTCGTAGGTCGCCGCGAGGTGCGTCCAGGTGTTGAGCGGGAGCTGCGAGGTTCCGCGCAGGTCGTTGTCGCCGAGGGACGACTGCAGATTGCCGGAAGGCTGGTTCGAGCCCGTGTTCGCGTACAGCGCGTAGTCGTACGAGTTCGACTGCTCCTTGAACACGACCGTGTTCCAGGCGCTCAGGGACGTCGGCTTCACCCATGCCTCCAGCGTCATCCCGTTCGTCAGGTCGAGCGAGTTCGAGTCGGGGACGGTGACGAAGCTCCCGTTCGTGCCGTTAAACGAGGCCGCGGAGCCGAAGACGCCGTTCGGGCTCCAGGTCACGTTCGTGAGCGTGCCGGTGTTGCCGTGGCCCGACTGGTCGGTCACCGTCGTGCCCGAGCCCTGGTCGAAGCTGTACGCGGCGACGAGGCCGGGCGGCGGCGGCGCCTGGACGTTGTTGACCGTCACGGTCACGGGCGCGGACGTGGTCGTGTTGTTCGAGCTGTCGCGCGCGATCGCGGTGATCGTGTGCGTGCCGTTCGAGGCCGTTCTCGTGTCCCACGAGGTGGTGTAGGGCGGCGCGTTGTCGACGGTGCCGACCTGCTGGCCGTCGACCCAGAAGCTGACCTCGGAGACCGCGGTGTCGTCGCTCGCGTTCGCGGAGATGGTGACGGACCCGGTCAGGGTCGAGCCCCCCGTCGGGCTCGTCACCGAGACCGTCGGCGGCGTCGTGTCGCAGGCGGCCGTGCTCGCCGTGAGCGGCGTCCGGGCCGAGAGGTTGCCCGCGCCGTCCGCGGCCTCGACCTGGAGCGTGTACGTCTGGCCGCAGGCGAGGGAGTCGAACGTGTAGCTCGTGGCGGGCGCGGGGATCGTGGCCACCCTCGTTCCGTTCCGGTAGAGGTTGTAGGCCGTGACTGCGACGTTGTCCGTCGCCGCTGTCCAGGACGTCGTGATCGTCGCCGGTGTCGTGGAGGTGACCGCGAAGTTCGTCGGTGCCGTTGGCGGAGTCGTGTCCACCGGCCCGGCCGGGGTCGCCATGTCCGTTTGAACCTGCGCCTGGGTCAGCGCGAGGTTGTAGATGCGGACGTCGTCTACCGAGCCGTCGAAGAAGCCGGTCGGGCTCGAGCCGTAGGCGCCGATCCGCCAGCTGTTCGAGTCGCCGACGTTGCCGCTGAACGGTTTCGAGGCGGCGAGCACGCCGTTGACGTAGAACTTCGCCGTGGTGCCGTCATAGGTCGCCGCGAGGTGCGTCCAGTTGCCGGCGGACGGCACCACTCCGGAGTCGAGGTAGTTGCCGAGGCCCTGGTTGAGCGTCAGGTAGTAGTGGCCGGAGACGTGGTCGACCCAGATCATCGGGCCGCCGTTGGCGTCGCTCGACCAGGTGCCCACGACCCCAGTGTCCACGCGGAGGGCGTTCGTCTTGTTGACCCAGGCCTCGAGCGTGAAGCCCGTCTTGTAGAACGTACCGAGCGGCGGCAGGTCGACCCGGTCGCTCGTGCCGTTGAGCAGGAGGGCCGCGCCGTACTTGCCGGGCACCCACGTCCCGCCGACGACCGTTCCCGGGTGCCCGGCGCCGGAGGAGTCCGTGGCGGTGCTGCCGGAGCCGTCGTCGAGGGCGTACGAGGCGACGAGGCCGGGCACGAACGGCATCGAGTTGGTCACGCTCACGCTGATCGCGGTCGACGTGGTCGTGTTGCCCGAACCGTCGCGCGCGACTGCGGTCAGCGTGTGCGGCCCGTTCGGGGCCGTCCGCGTGTCCCAGGGCACCGTGTAGGGCGTGGTCGTGTCCTCGGAGCCGAGGTTCGAGCCGTCGAGCTTGAACTGGACGCCGACCACGCCGACGTTGTCGGACGCGTTGGCATTGACGGAGATCACGCCCGAGAGGCTCGCGCCTGCGGTCGGCGAGGTGATCGACACCGACGGCGGGCTCGTGTCGCAGGACACGGTCGTGACCGGGAGCGTGGCCGGCGTCGAGACGTTGCCCGCCGCGTCGAACGCCGCGACGCCGAGCGTGTAGCTCACGCCGCAGGTGAGGCCCGTGAACGTGTAGGAAGTCGACGTCGTCGTGTCGACCTTGGCCCCGTTGACGTAGAGGTTGTACCCGGAGACGGCCACGTTGTCGGTCGACGCCGTCCAGCTCGTCGCGACCGTGCTCTGGGCGGTCCCGGTCGAGACGAACTGCGTCGGCGTGGTCGGCGCCGTGGTGTCCGGCGTGCCGACGCTGCGGTTCATGTCGGTCGTCACCTCGGACGGCGCGAGCGCGCGGTTGTAGATCCGGACCTCGTCGATCGTCCCGTCGAAGAACCCGGTCGGGCTCGATCCGTAGGAGCCGATGCGCCAGCTGTTCGAGTCGCCGACGTTGCCGCTGAACGCCTTCGAGGCGACCAGCACCCCGTTGATGTAGACCTTGGCCGTGGTCCCGTCGTAGGTCCCGGTGAGGTATTGCCACTGGCCCGCCGTCAGCAGCTGGCCTGAGTCGACGTAGTTGCTCCCGCCCGAGTTCAGCGTCAGGTCGAGGTGCGACGAGACGTAGTCGATCCAGAGCATCGGGCCGCCTTGCCCGCTCGCCCATGTCCCGACCACGGCGACGTCGCTCTTCGTGGAGGTGTCCTTCTTGACCCACGCCTCGATCGTGAACGCGTTCTTGTAGAACGTCCCGAGCGGCGGCAGGTCGACCCGGTCGCTCGTGCCGTTGAAGTGCAGCGCCGAGCGGAAGCGGCCGCTCGTCCAGGTGCCGCCGACGATCGTCCCGTTGTTGCCGTTCCCCGAGTTGTCGTTGAGCACGGTGCCGGCGCCCTCGTCGAACGAGTACGCGGCAACGAGGCCCTGGTTCGAGCCGCAGGCCGAGGTCGTCGCGCTCGCGGTCGCCTGGGTCGAGCTGTTGCCTGCCGCGTCACGCGCCGCGACGGCGATCGTGTACGTCGTCCCGCAGTCGAGGCCCGTGAGCGTATAGCTCGTGCTCGTGGTCGAGCCGATCTTCGTGCCGTTCTGGAAGACGTCGTAGGCGGTCACGCCGACGTCGTCCGTGGAGGCGGTCCAGCCGACCGAGACGCTCGTCGACGTCGAGGCGGTCTGAGTGAGCGCGGTGGGCTGCGTCGGCGGCCCACTGTCGACGGGGCCGACGGGCGTGTTCATGTCGGTCTGTACCTGCGCCTGGGTCAGCGCATGGTCGTAGATCCGGACCTGGTCTACGGCGCCGTCGAAGAAACCACCGGGGGAAGACCCGTAGGAGCCGATCCGCCAGGTGTTCGAGTCACCGACGTTCCCGGTGAACGTGCGGGAGGCGACCAGCAAACCGTTGATGTAGAAGCTCGCGGTCGTCCCGTCGAACGTGCCGGTGAGGTACTGCCAGGTTCCGGCGGTCGGCGTCTGGCCTGAGTCGAGGTAGTTGCTGAAGCCCTGGTTCGCGGTCAGGTAGTAGTGGCCGGCGACGTGGTCGACCCAGATCATCGGGCCGCCGCTCCCGTTGCTCGTCCATGTGCCGACCACCGCGGCGTCGACGTGAGAGGTGCTGGCCTTCTTGACCCACGCCTCGAACGTGAACCCGGTCTTGTAGAAGGTGCCCAAAGCCGGCAGGTCGACGTGGTCGCTCGTCCCGTTCAGGTTGATCGCGGACCCGAACTTGCCCTGCACCCACGTGCCGCCGACGACCGAGCCCGTGTTGCCGTTACCGGAGGCGTCGCCCGCGGTCGCGCCGAGGCCCTCGTCGAACGAGTACGCGGCAATCAGGCCGGACCCGGCCGGAGCCGAGGCGGACACGAGCAGCAGCGCGCCCAGGGCGATGACGAGCACAACGAGAACGCGTGCTAGACCCCCCCGGCCGCCTGCGCGCCGCAGAACCGTCGAGTACCCCCGCATATTCGATCGATCATCACCGCGAGGGTGCTCAGGCACAAGGCGCGAAGGTCGAGCCTGGGACTGGTCGGTAGGGCAGTTCTTGGCGGGGCCGCCGGTGCCGATCGCCGCAGCGAGCATCGGCGACCGAGGAGTTGCCTCCGCTACCGGCTCGAACGCCCGATAACCCCCGGACGACCAGGATTCCCCCGGCCGCTGTTACAGATCGGCGGGGCCGGGGCGCCGAAGCCCGTCCTCGGGACCCGCCTATCGAGGGTCGTGCCGGGGCCCCTTCGCTTCACACAATTGAGGCATGGTGGTGAGGCGGCATCTGGTCGTGCACGTGGTCGGTGCGCGGCCGAACTACATGAAGGTCGCGCCGGTCTACTCCGAGCTCGAGCAGCTCGGCACGGTCGAGCAGCGCCTCGTCCACACGGGCCAGCACTACGACCCGGAGATCAACGACGTCTTCTTCGCCGAGCTGCCGCTGCCCAAGCCGCACACCCAGCTCACCGTGGGATCCGGTTCGCATGCCGAGCAGACGGCGCGGGCGCTCGTCGAGCTCGAGCGGCTCTTCATAGAGCTTCGGCCCGACCTGGTGGTCGTCCCCGGCGACGTCAACTCGACGCTCGCGGCGGCGCTGGCGGCGGCGAAGCTGAACATCGCCGTCTGCCACCTCGAGGCCGGCCTGCGCAGCTTCGACCCGACGATGCCGGAGGAGCACAACCGCCGGCTCACCGACCACGTCTCGTCGCTGCTGCTGACGCCCTCCGAGGACGCGAACGAGAACCTGATCGTCGAGGGCGTGGCTCCCGAGAAGATCGAGCTCGTCGGCAACACCATGATCGACACGCTGCTTGCGAACGTCGAGGCGGCGATCGAGCTCGAGGCCTGGCGCGAGTTCGAGCTGCGGCGCAAGGGCTACGTGCTCGTGACGCTGCACCGGCCCGCGCTGGTCGACAGCACGCACCTGATCACCGAGACCCTGTGGGGCCTCGAGGAGATCGCCCGCCAGATCCCCGTCATCTTTCCCGTCCACCCACGCACGCGCGCGCGACTGGAGGCGGCAGGTGCCGTCCCCGAGCGCGTCAAGCTCGTCGCACCCCTCCCCTACACGCGCTTCCTCTCGCTCCAGGCAGGCGCCTCCGGCGTCGTGACCGACTCGGGTGGCATCCAGGAGGAGACCACCGTGCTCGGGATCCCGTGCTTCACGCTCCGGGACAACACCGAGCGCCCGGTCACGGTCACCCACGGCACCAACGTCGTGCTCGGCCTGAACCCCGAGCGGCTGCCCGAGATCCCGAGCCGCCTGCGCTGGCCGCGCCGCAACGTCGTCCCGCCGCTCTGGGACGGTCTCGCGGGCCGCCGCGCCGCGCTGGCGATCGAGGAGCTCCTCGGAGCCGCTCAGCCGAAGCGCGTCGCGGTGACGGCGAGCAACGGCAACGGCACGCGGAACCGCGCGGTGTCGGTGCCCGTCGCCGCTCCCGCTCCGGTCGGCTAGCCCGATCTCGCCCAGCGCTACGCGCCGGCCGCCGTGCCGCCGGCCTCGCGGATCGCCCGGTGCCACTCGACGGTCTCGCGCAGGCCCTCGTCGAGGCTGACCCGCGTCTCGAAGCCGAGGAGGCTCTTCGCCTTCGAGGTGTCCGGGATCCGGTGCCGGACGTCCTGGTACTTGCCGGGCAGCGACTCGTACGGGACGAAGTTCGCGTGGAGGGGCGTGGCCGGCATCCCGAGCTCGGCCTGGATCCGGCCGGCGAGCTCGAGGATCGTCACCGTCTCGATCCCGCCGAGGTTGATCACCTCGCCGCGCGACTCCCGTCGCTCGAGCGCGCGCACGATCCCCTCTGCGGTGTCCCGCACGTGCGTGAAGGTCCGGGTCTGCCGGCCGTCGCCGTGGATCTCGATCGGCTCGCCGTCCAGCAACGACTCGATGAACGTGACGACGGGCCCGCCCCACCAGCTGAGGTGGTTGCGCGGCCCGTACGCGTTGAACAGCCGCAGGATCGTGATGCGCAGGTTGCGCTCGTCCGCAAGCGAGAGCCCGTAGTGCTCGTCGTACATCTTCGAGACGGCGTAGGCCCAACGTTTCGTCGTCGGCGGCCCGATCACGAGCTCGTCCTCCTCGGAGTACGGGGGCGTTCCATTCCCGTACACGTCCGACGTCGAGGTGAAGACGAGATCGGCGTCGAGCGACAGCGCGACGGCGCACGCGGACTCCATGCCCTTCGTGTTCACCTGCAGCGTCGAGAGCGTGCCGCCGAAGCGAGGGATCTTCTTGGCCGCTGTGTGGGCGATCGCGTCGCAGCCGGAGAAGGCGCGACGGAGCTCGCGCTGATGCGCGCAGTCGAACACCTCGAGCTGGAACCCCGGGTGCTCGAGGAACGGCGCGATGTTCGGGACCGAGCCGTAGGAGAGATCGTCGACGCCGACGACCCCGTGGCCGCGGTCGAGCAGCAGCTCGCAGACGTGCGAGCCGACGAATCCGGCCGCGCCGGTGACGCCGACCTTCACGCCGCCGCCCTCTCGGTCTGCGGCAGACGATCGAGGATGCCCGGCAGGATCCGCTGCGCGACGCCGGTGACGCCCTGGCCGCTGACGATCTCCGGGTAGACGTGCGCCGTCGAGGCGAGCGCGAGGTTCGGCACCGAGAACACCTCCGGGAGGTTCTTCGCCCCGCCGACCCTGTGAACCGGCTCGGTCACACGCGCGCGCTGGACGACCGACGAGACGATGTCGGCGTCGGTCAGATCGCCGAAGATCGTCTTCGCGTGCCCGATGAACTCGCGCTCGATCTCCTCCGGCTCGCGCTCGTGGAGCGGCGACGAGGGATCGACGTACTTGGACACGTAGAGGAGGTGGCCGCCGACGTGCTCGGGGTCGACGACGTGGGTCGTCTCGACGATCGTCGTCAGCGGGACGTTCCGGTCGGTGATGTTCAGGTGGTAGTACGGGCTGATGCTCCGCCGGGTCCGCAGCAGCAGGCAGACGACGCCGAGGTAGCGGCAGTGATCCTCGGGAGCGAGCGGCAGCAGGTCCGGAGCCAGGAGGCTGCGCGCCATCGGCGGCGCGAGCGTGCAGAGCACGAAGTCGAACGGTCGGAAGCGGCCCTCGACGGTCAGCCCCGTGACCGCGCCGTTGCGGCCGGCGATCTGCTCGACGGCCGTGCCCGCGTGGACCTCTCCGCCGAGTGCGAGGATCTCGCGCTCGAGCGCGTCGATCAGCGTCTGGTAGCCGCCCTCGAGCCAGCCCATGACCTCGGCGCCCGACTTGTCGCGCGTTTTCGACATCCGTCGTGTGCGCGCCCAGATGTAGGTCGCCGGCAGGTCGTCGTAGCGCCCGTCGAACTTGGAGTCGAGCAGCGGCGCCCACATCCGGTCGAGCACGTTCCTGCCGGACTTGCGCCGCAGCCACTCGAGCAGCGGCGTCTCGTCGAGCCCCTCGTAGTCCTTGGTGAGCTGGCACCGTGCGACGAACATGCCGAGGCGCACGCGGTCGCGCGGGCGGAGCAGCGGGAACGTCAGGAACTCCTTCGGCGAGGTCATCGAGAACAGGTGCCCGCCGCCGTAGAAGCCGACCTTGGTCGGCCGGAAGCGGAAGCGGTCGCCGAGCCCGAGCTCCTCCGCGAGGCCGCGGACGCGGTCGTCGGTGGGGAGGATGACGTGGTAGAAGCGGTCGACCGGGTAGCCGTCGAAGTCGAACGACCCAACGAGCCCGCCGAGGTCGTTCGCGCGCTCGTATAGCGCGACGCGGACGCCCTTCTGTGCGAGCCGGTACGCAGCGGTCATCCCGAGGATCCCGCCGCCGACGATCGCTACGCTCGGCCGCTCGTTCACGACGTGACCGGCGCGCGGGACAGGCGGAGGCGCAGCAACATGCGCCAGTAGGCGAGTGTGGTCTTGAGGACGGGCATCTTGCTCTTACCGAGCCGACGGCTCCAGTCGAGCGGGACCGGGACCTCCTCGACGCGGACGCCGAGCGCCGAGAGCTTGACCAGGATCTCCGCCTTGCACGCGAAGCCCGGCTCGGCGATGAAGTTGTCGCCGTAGCGCTCGAACCCCAGGCGGAGGGCCGAGACCCGGTAGACGCGGAAGAACGAGGAGACGGTCTTGGCCTTGAGGCCGAGCCCGCGCCGCACGACGAAGCCAGCCGCGAAGCTCAGGCCGCGCCGAACCGCGCCGACGTTCTCCATCATCCAGTCGGCGATCACGAGGTCCGCACCCGCCGCGATCCGCTCCAGCATCAAGGGCAGCGCGTCCAGGTCGCTGGTCGTGTCGCCCTCCAGCGTTACGACGAGCGAGTCGTCCGCGCACTTCGCGAGCGCGGCCGCGAAGCCGGCCCGGAAGGCGACGCCCGGTCCCCGGTTGCGACCGAGCCGGACGAGCTCCACGCGCACGGGGCCTTCATAGGTCTCGATCAGCTCGGCGGTCCCGTCGGTCGAGCCGTCGTCGACGAGGATGAGATGGCCTGCGTTCCGGAACAGCTCCGGCCGCGCCTCGAAGTCCGCCAGCAGCCGCGGGAGGTTCTCCGCCTCGTTGTAGACCGGGATCACGAAGAGGAGCGTCGTCTGGTCGGGCAGCGGCGAGACGGCATTGCCGTCAGTCCCGGAGCTTTTCAACGCCGCCTCTGCCGCCGCCGCGCTTGACGCCATCCTTCCCCCGTCCACGTTGATCGCTCGCCGGCCGAGACCCGACCGGGCGAGCCGTTCCCGTTGTTGAGCGTATGGAGCGTTCGGCGGTGTAGCCAGACCAGAACGGAAAAACCCTCCACGCGCGTGGGCCGCTGGCCGAACGGGTAGGAGCGCGGGCAGAACTCTCGCCGTCCGGGGATTCACGCGGCGGGCGCGGCTGCTCATCATTTTCGAAGATGGCGCGGCGACCGGGTAGCCGGAGAGAGCGATGAGCGCGCAGGCCGCCGCGGCGGTCGAGAACGTCGACGCCGCGGCACCCCCGCGCCGCTTCGAGCTGACCGGCGCGTGGCTGCTCTCCGGGGCGATGCTGGCCGCCGGCCTGCTCGCGTACGCGTTCCACATCCTCGCGGCGCGAACGCTCACGCAGGACGAGTACGGCCAGATCGCGGTGCTCTGGGCGGCGCTGTTCCTCACCGTCGTCGTACTGTTCCGGCCGCTCGAGCAGACGACGGCGCGGGCGGTTGCCGATCGGCTCGCGCGTGGGCAGGAGGCGCGCTCGGTGCTGCGCTCTGTCGCTGTGGTCTACGGCTGCGTGCTCGGCCTCGTGGCCGTCGCTGCCTTGGCGGCCTGGGGTGCGCTAACCGATCGGTTCTTCGACGGGAACGACTTCATGACGGCAATGCTCCTCGTCGGGATCGCGGGATACGGCTTCCAGTACATCGGCCGCGGGATTCTCGGCGGGCTGCGCCGATTCCACGGGCTGAGCGCGATCCATGTCACGGACGGCTCGATTCGCTTCCTGGTGGCCTTGCCGCTTCTCGCCGTCGCGTCTCCGGAGATTGCCGCCGCAGCCCTAGCGGCCGCAGGCCTTGGGGGTGCGATCCCGCCGCTCTGGCGTTGCCGCGCAGAGGTCAGGCGACTCGGCGAAGGCTCCGCCGACGAGCACTTCCACATGCGCGCGGCCCTGGCCTTCGCCGCGCCTGCCGTCGTGATCGCCGCCGCGGACCAGTTGCTTGTCAACGGCGCCCCGCTCGTAGTCGTCGGCGGAGGCGGCGCCAAGGATGCGGCGGCGATCGTGTTCGCCGCAACGATGCTCGTGCGCGTTCCCGTCTTCCTGTTCACGGGAGTCGCGGGCTCGTTTCTGCCGAACCTCACCCGGCTGAACGCCGAGGACGACCACCACCGCTTCGTCGCAACCGTGATGAGAGTCTGCCTCGTCTTTCTCGGGGTAACCGTCGCGATCGTGGCCGTGGCTGCGCTAGCCGGACCGACCGTGATGCCGATCGTCTTCGGGTCGAAATACACGGCTCCGGCCTCCGACCTCGCGCTGCTCGGCCTCGCCGCCGGCTGCTACTTGGCCGCGGCGACGATCTCACAGGCGCTTCTTGCGGTCGACCGGGCGTCGAGCGGTGCCGTGGCGTGGGCAGCGGGTGCGGCGCTCTTTGTGTTCGTGTACGCCATTGCGTCGGGCGGGGCCTTGCACGAAGCGTCGCTCGGAATCGCGAGCGGGATGGTCATGGCGACGCTGCTGCTTGCGCTCATCTTCGCCTGGAGGGTGCGCGTGAACCGCCGCGAACGGGCGTCGGGCGTCTAGGCGAACAGATGAGCCTGCGTCTCGGGGTGGAGGAGCTGCCAGACGCGCAGGAATGCATCGATCTGCAAGCGGGCCCACTCGTGCTCCGCGCCGACCGGCTGCCCCGCCTGAGCCGCGACGTCGACCTCGAGCGCTCTCGACCCGACCTGCTCGACCTTGCACTCGCAGCGGCGCAGGAAATCGGTCAGGTCCGTCACGAGGGCGGGGTTGTCGAGTGTGATCCGCAGAGCGCTCCCCCCTTGCACAGCGCATGTTCGACCCACACAGTCTCAACCCGGGCGGGCTGCACCTCAACCGGCCGATGGTGCAGTCCGTGGACGTGAGCGCCAAGACCGCGCGGCCCGTAACGTGGGTCTGGCCGGCGGCCCTGGCCCTCGGCGTGCTGGACCTCGCCGCCGGGCTCGGCCCGCGCGGCTGGTGGCTGAACCCGGCCGCCGAGCGGTCGCCGTTCAGCTGGGCCGCCGCGATCTCGGTAGTGGTCGCGGCCGCCTGCGTCGCCGTCCTCGCGACGCGGAGCCGCGGGAAGACCCGCCTGTTCCTCGCCGGAGGGCTCGTGCTCATCGCGGTCGACGAGGCGCTCGGCCTCCACGAGCGGCTCGCCGCCGATCTCGACGTCCGCTCGCTCGCGAAGCTCGAGTGGTGCACCGTCGCGCTGGTCGGCTACACGCTGCTCCTGGGCACCGTCGCGGTGCTGCTCCTGCTGGAGACGCGGTCGAGCCGGCGCCCGCCGACGCTGCTGCTCGCCGGGGTCGTGCTACTGGCCGCGGCGCTCGGAGCGAGGTTTGGCGGCGCGGCGCTGGCCGCCCTCCACGAGCTTCCGGCGGGCGAGACCCGGGACGCGGGCGAGGCGGCTGCCAACGCGCTCGGGCTGATGGGCTGGGTGCTCGTCGCCACGGGCCTGCTGGTCGTGGCCCGGCGCGCTCCGGGCTGAGCGTGGCAGCAGCCCGCCTCACGACCAATCCGAGGCGGGCCGCCACTTCCCATCATCGTCAGGAAGCGGACGCAGACAATCTGAACAAGAAGGTAGGCGGGTCCTCCCGCTTGGCCTCCGGGAGAGCCCGCCTACCCGACCGGGAAGCGCGCCGCAGCACGTTTCCCGGCCCTTACACGGCGAATGCATGCGGCCTGCGTCCGCCGTGGCTGTCCAAGCTAAACCCCTGCAACTGCCGAATCTACGACCCGTTAGAACGGTGCTTCGTCGAGGCCGAGATATCAAGGAGTCGAGATAGAGAGGCGCGGGTAATCCGGTTCCACAATTCCCCAACTCAATCCCCACCGTTGGGGGGGCTTATCCACAGACACCCGTCAGTTGTCACCGCTTTCTTACCAGTTCTTTCCACAGCACCCCCTTTACAGACAGGGCAATGTCCGTTAGAACTGGACTCACTAGCGGTCGGGGGGAGAAAGGGGGGTGTAGGTCTCTTGGCCAGTAATTCCCATCGGACGGCGGTTCTGCTCGATCCACATCCATTGTGGCTCGATGCCGTCGAGTCCATCCTGGACTCAATCGACGTAACGGTTGTCGGGCGGACGACCAGGCCCGAGCACGCGCTCGACCTGGTCGAGCAAAAGCAGCCCGACATCCTCATCTGCGAGACGGAGACGCCGAGCGGAGGGATGAGCGGATATGCGCTCATCCGGTCGTGCCGCCAGCGTCTGAGCACGCTCCGCGTGATCGTGCTCGGCGCCTCGCGCGACAAGGCCGACATCGACAACGCGTTCGATGCCGGTGCCTTGGCATATGCCGTGAAGACTGCGCATCCGGAGGACGTCGCAGCAACGATCCGGCAGACGTTCGACCACACGATCTTCCTGGCGAAGACGGCGCCCAACGGCGAGCTGCCCAGCTCGGTCGTTCCCGTCCCTGCCGGCGAAGACGACGACGTCGCTCTCACGCGGCGCGAGCGGGAGATCCTCGCGCTCGTCGCAGAGGGCCACTCGAATCGTGAGCTCGCTCGAATGCTCTGGGTGACCGAGCAGACGGTGAAGTTCCACCTGTCGAACATCTACCGCAAGCTAGACGTCTCCAATCGCACCGAGGCGAGCCGTTGGGCTCATCGGCACGGGCTGGTGGGAACAGCCACGGCCACGGCTACCGCGGTGCCTGCGGCATAGATTAGGGGGGAAGGGGGAGGGCTCCCGTCGCGAGAAAGCCGACGGGAGCCCGCCGACAACACTCGTCTCCGCAAACGTCGGCTACGGCTGCTCGTCGACCCAGTCGCGGGTCAGCGTGAGCCAGAACGCGAGGCCTGCGTGGTCGCCGTAGCGCCGGAAGCGGCGCTCGATCGTCCGATCAGACGCCTTGCGCCCGTTGAGCCGCGCGTACTTAGGGCGCGTCCAGGAGTCGAGGATCAGGCGCGAGTTGCGGCCAAGCAGCATCATCATGTGTGCGGTCGCATACGGGCCGCACCCGGGCAGCGCGAGCAGCCGCTCGGCGACCTCGTCGTCGGGTAGCTCGGGGTCGTTGAGGGACTCGAGGTCGAGCGAGCCTTCGGCGACCTCCGCCGCGATCGACCGCAGGTACGGTCCGCGGTAACCGGCCCGGACGGCGTCCTTGTAGAAGCCCTCGCTCGCCTCGGCCATCGCCTCGGGGGCCGGGAACGTGCGCCGGCCGTCCGGCGCCTCGAGGCCGAGCTCGGACACGAGCGCGGTCGCCATCCGAACCGTGGCCGACCAGGCGCAGTTGGTCGTACAGATCGTCTTGACCACGTCTTCGAACACGGTCGGGCTGCGGAGCATCCGGCCGGCGCCGCTGCAGGCCCAGGCGAGGTCGGGATCATCGCGCGCGGCCTCGTAGAAGCCCGAGAGGTCGGCGTCGAGCCGGAGCATGTAGCGAGCCGTCTCCTCGAGGACGGCAGCGTCGCGGGCGGCCACGTCCTCGCCGTCGACGAGCGCGCGCCCGCGCTCGCCCGTGCCGATCCGGATCGTCCGAGCGCTCCCGCGTGGGAGCGGCAGGGTCGTCTCGAGCACGCGGGCCTTCTCGTCGAGCACGTTCGGCAGCAGGTCGGCGACGCCGTGCGAGGACAGCGTTCGCCACAGGTCGACGGGCTCGCCGCCCGCCCCGACCAACTCGATCTCCGTTGACCAGTGCTTCGCCATCGACTGACCTAGTCGAACGCGGCCCGCAGGTCAGCATTCCCAGCGTCTTCCTGGCCCGAGACTACTCGGAAGGCTAGTTGCGGTCCGCACGTCGCGATGTCGATCATCGAAGAAGGGCTGTCGTGCAGAGCGCTGCGACCACCATCACCGTGCGCGAAGGGGTTTTCGCGGGTCCGGGGCGGGAGCCCCGGACGCTGCCCTGCATCAGCGCGCGCGGGCTCTCCCGGCACTTCGGATCGCGTCGCGCGCTCCGGGATGTCTCGCTGTCGGTCGCGGCGGGCGAGATCCACGCCGTGCTCGGCCGCAACGGCGCGGGGAAGACGACGCTGATGCGCATCCTCGCGGGCCTGACGATTCCCCACGAGGGCACGGTGACGGTGCTCGGCGAGGACGCGACCCGCTCGGCCCGGACGCTGCGCAGCCGGGTCGGTTTCGTCCCGTCCGGAGACCGCTCGTTCTACCTGCGCCTCTCGGGCCTTGAGAACCTCCTCTTCTTCGCGCGCCTCCACGGAATGCGCAAGCGGCCGGCGCTCGAGCGCGCGGCGGTCGTCCTCGGCTCGGTCGGGCTCGAGGACGCGGCGGACGAGCGCGTGGGCCACTACTCGCACGGAATGCAGAAGCGCCTCTCGGTCGCGCGGGGGCTCTTGACCGATCCCGCGGTGCTGCTCGTCGACGAGGCGACGCACGACCTCGACCCACCGGCCGGGCGAGTCGTGCGCGAGCTCGTCCAGGGTCTCGCGCGTGAAGGGACTGCAGCGCTGTGGGCGACCCAGCGCGTGGAGGAGATCCGGGGGTTCGCCGACCGCGTCACGCTGCTGCGAAACGGCGAGGTCGCCTTCACGGGCAGCGTCGAGGCGCTGGCCGACGAGGTCCCCGTCCGCACGCACCTCGTCCGGCTCGGTGGCAACGGCCGAGCGAGCCTGCCCACGCTCGCCGAGCTCGAGCGCAGCCTCGCGGGTGCCGGCTCGATCGCCTCGAGTGGCAACCACGAGCGCGGGAACGAATACGTGCTCCGGCTGGAGGACGGCGCCGTCCTCGGCGACGCGCTGGCCCTGCTCACGGGCGCGGGTGTGCAGGTGCTCTCGTGCCGCGACGAGCGGCCGGAGATCGAGGAGGCCTTCATCCACCTAACGGGGCGCCCGTGACCACGCTTCCGCATGCGGCTCCTTCGCGCTGGGCGGTGCTCGCGGACGAGCTTGCGAAGCTTCCTGCGTTCTTCCGCAGGGACATCCGGATCGCCCTCAGCTACCGGCTCGGCTTCGTCACCGACTGGGCGGCGCTTCTGATCCAGGCGTTCACGTTCAGCTTCATCGGGCGTCTCGTCAACCCCGCCGCACTGCCCACCTACGGCGGCCACCCGGTCAGCTACATGGAGTTCGCGATCATCGGCATCGCGCTCGGCGGCTTCGTGTCGCTGGCGCTCGGCCGCGTGTCCTCCGGGATCCGGCAGGAACAGGTGATCGGGACGCTCGAGTCGCTGCTCGTCACGCCGACGTCGACGAAGACGATCCAGCTCGGTGCCGTCCTCTACGACCTCGTCTTCATCCCGATCCGGACCGCGGTGTTCCTGCTCGTGACGGCGCTCCTGTTCGGGCTGAACTTCCACGCCAGCGGCATCGCCCCCGCGATCCTCGTGCTCGTCGCCCTGCTTCCGTTCGTGTGGGGCATCGGTGTTGCGACTGCGGGCCTCGTGCTTACGTTCCGTCGAGGGACGATGATCGTCGGGCTCGGCGCGGCGGTGCTGACGCTGCTCTCCGGGTCGCTGTTCCCGCTGGATCTCCTCCCGCACTGGCTGGAGATCATCGCGAGCTTCAACCCGCTCGCGATTGCGATCCAGTCCATGCGGGAGACGCTGCTCGGAGGCGAGGGGCTCTCCAACGCCCTGATCGCGACGGCCGAGTTGATCCCGTTCGCGCTCGCCTCGCTCGTGGCCGGCTTCTGGGTCTTCCGTCTCTCGCTGCAGCGAGAGCGTCGGCTGGGGACGATCGGCCTCTACTGAGATGTCGGCGCTGCGCGAAGCCCCGGCACCGGAGGCCGAGCTCTGGGCGGCGGTCGACCGGCTCGTCGCGCGGGCTCCGCAGCTGAGCGATCTCCTCAATCACCGCCTCGAGCTCTTCGCCGCCCGGCAGCTTCGAGCCGCGGGCGAGCCCGTGCCGCCGGAGCTGCTCGCGCGCGAGCGGCACGCCGCGGTCACGTTCCTCGCGGTTCCGGCGCTGCTGGAGCGGGTGCGGGCCGCATACGACGGCCCTCTCCTCCTGTGGAAGGGCCCGGAGGCGGCGGCCCGCTACCCGGATCCGGCGCTTCGTGCCTTCGGAGACGTGGATCTCCTCACACCGGATGCGGCGGCCGCCCAGAACGATCTCCTCAGGGCAGGCTTCCGGGAGGTGGGCGATCCAGCGCTGTACCGCGGCATCCATCATCTCCGGCCTTTGCAGTGGCCCGGGCTGCCGCTTGCGGTCGAGCTCCACTCGCGCCCTAAATGGCTCGACCCGCTCGTGCCGCCGAGCTCCTCGTCGGTGTTCTCGGGCGCAGGGAGAGCGCTCGTCGCCGTCGACGGCTTCTCGGCGCCCTCGCCAGCGCGCCACGCGGTCCTGCTCGCCGTGCACTCGTGGGCGCACGAGCCGCTCAGGATCCTGCGCGATCTCGTCGACGTCGCCGCGTTGTCGGCCGAGGCCTCCGAGGACGAGGCAGCCGACGTCGCCCGCGAGTGGGGAGTGGAGCGCCTGTGGGCGACCACCGTCTCCACGCGGGACTGCCTGTTCGCAGGCGACCGCCGGCCGCTTGCGCTACGCGTCTGGGCGCAGAACCTGGAGCGCGTCCGAGAGCGGACCGTGCTCGAGAACCACGTCCAGCGCTGGCTGTCCGATCTCTGGGCGCTTCCGGTCGGGCTTGCGCTGCGACGGATGCCGACGACGCTCGCGGGCGAGCTCTCGACCGCCCGTGGAGAGGGCTGGGCCCACAAGCTCTCCCGCAGCAGGCTCGCCGTCCGGAACGCAACTCGCCGCCGCTCCGAGCACGAGCGCGAGGCCGGCGTCGGCTAGGCCGGGACCGTCTCGGCCGAGCGCGGCTCCGCCGAGCGGCCGGCGGCGAGCGACCTGAGCCAGAGCTCGGTCGACGCGAGCCGCCACGCGTTTCGTGACCAGTTGAACGGGTGGTCACGCTCTGTCGGGCCGTTGATGACATCGCGCAGCCGATCGTCGGTCACATAGGCGCGGATCTCGGCGTCGCTCGGCTGCAAGAGGCTCGTCAGCTCGCGGCGGTCCGGCCCCTTCAGCGCGTCGACGAGCACGGTGTTGAAGTAGCTCTTGGTCGGGCGCAGACGGATCTTGTCGGGGACGAGCCCCTCCATGGCGTGCCGGAGAAGGGGCCGGTCGAAGTTGCGGTCGAACGCGAGCTCGGGCGGGAGCCGCAGGACGAGCTGGACGAGGCCGAGGTCGTCGAGCAGCGGGTGCGCGCCGGCAATGCCCTCCGAGGCTTGCATGCGACGAAAGTGGTCGTGGACGCCCATCCGCTCGCGCCTGGTCGTCAGCGTGTCCGCGAGCCACGACCACCAGCGCGGGCCCTCGAGCTCGAGCCACGCCCAACGGCCCGGCCGGTCGCGGGTGAGCTCGGCAGCACGTGGTAGGAGCCACCCTGGGGCCGCGGGACGCCGGCGGACGCGTGCCCGCGCTCGATGGAGCCAGGCGGGAGCGGCGCCGCGCAGAGCGTAGGTCCCGAGAAACTCACGCCCGAGCCTGGTGTCACCGCCCGCGAGCTCGACGGAGCGGGTGCGGAGCGAGCGGAGCCGGAGCCCGCGCAGCAGATCGCTCAGGAGATACGGCGAGCAGCCGAACAGCTCGTCGCCGCCTTCTCCGTCGAGCACGACCTCGACACCGTCCGACCGGGCGAGCGCGAGGAGCGACCGCTGGAAGAAGAGGTTCGGCGAAGCGGACGGGAGCCGCCACTCGCGCACGTGCTCGGCGGCGGCGGCGAGCGCTCCGGCCGCCTCGACAGGATGTCTGCGCGAGGGAAGGCCGAGCTGGTGAACGGCGACGTCGATGAACTCGGACTCGTCCACGGCCGCGTCGTCCGGGAACGTCGCCGAGTAGGCCTGCAGCGAGGAGGGGCCCGCCGCCGAGGCCACGGCAGCGACGGAGCTGGAGTCGAGCCCGCCGCTCACGAGGATCCCGGCGGAGAGCCCCGCACTGCGCAGTGACACGCTCCGCTCGAGCCCGTCCTTGACGAGATCGGCGGCCTCGTCCTGCGTCGTGCGGGGCGGGGTGCTGAACGACGGTCGCCAGTGGCGGTGCCGGGTCCACCCGCCGTCGGAGAGCCTCAGGTAAAAGCCGCCGGGCAGCCGCTGGATGCCCGCGAACAGCGTCTCGTCCGGCTCCAGCGACCCGAACGCGAGCCAGCGCGAGACGGCGCCCTCGTCCGGCCCCGGCTCGCTTCCGAGGAGTCGGAGCAGCTCGCGGATCTCCGTCGCGAAACACAGCCTTGCCCTGCCGCCGTCGTGGAAGAAGAGCGAGCGCGAGCCAAGCGGGTCGACCGCGAGGATGCCCTCGCGCACGCGCGCGTCCCAGGCGAGCAGCGCGAAGTTCCCGCCGATCTCGTCGAGCATTCCTGCTCCGAGTTGCGCGAACGCTGCGGCAAGCACGGACTCGGGCGGCGCATCGAAGCCAATGCCGAGCTTGGCAGCGAGCCCGGGCATTCGTTCGAGGCGACCCTCGACGACGCACCAGGCGTCCGCCTGGGCCTGCCTCGCCGTGACGGGCCCGGAGATCTCGCCCCGTGCGTACCGGCCGAGCACGCCGGTGCTCACCCCAAGAGACCTTCGAGCAAGCGCCTCACGGCGCGCGAGCTCAGTGCGTCGAGAAGGTCAGCTTGCTCTTGGGCGTATCGGTCGGGAACGCCGCATCGGTGAAGTCCCCGTCCTTCGATCCGCCCGTCAGGTCGTTCAAATCGCCGTAGTCGATGACGGCTGGCGCCTCGTACTCCTGCGGCTCTCGGCGATCTTCCATGCCCACCCTCTCGGTCGATGCTGGCGAAGCTTCCTCTGTTAGGAAGCGTAGATAGGGGCGAAGGTGGTCGCAAGGACGGAAAAAGTGCGAAACCCGTCATAGCCGGACAAGTTGGCCGTGCTCCGGGGTCGCCGGCGGGAGCAACACGACGCGCCCGGTCTCGACCCACGCGTGCGCCTCGAGCACCGGGCCGGGGGCGACCGCGATCACGAGCGACGAGGAGATTCCACGCCGCGCGAGCAGCTTCGTCAGGACGAGCGACTGGACGAGGCAGCGAGACCTGCGCGGTGCGATCGCGAGCACGCGCTCGACCGCGTGGGCCAGGCGTCGCGCCGTCTCCAGGTTCGCGGCGGTCGCGGGAGAGCCGCCGCCGCCCTCGCGCAGGCGTTCGAGCGTCCGCCGGATGTCCGGCTCGCGCATCGTCAGCCGGATCGAGACGTAGGCACCCAGGATCTCCGCGGCGAGGGATGCCCGACTGCCGAGGCGCCGCGCTTCGGCTCGGAGGCTCACCTGCCCGCCTCGATCCTGTCGATCGAGCCCCGCATCGCCTCCGCGGTCTCGCCTGCGTTCGTCCCCTCGCCGATCTGCACGGCGAAGGTGGGCACGCTCGCGGCGATCCGCGCACACACCTCGAGGTGGAGCGCCAGCCGCTGCGGAAGCGTGAGGTAGCCGAGGAAGGCGGCCGCGAGCAGGGCCTGGGTCCGGTTGGCCGGGTCGCGCCTGACCGAGACCCCCGCGGTAGGCACACGCGAGAGAAGGAAGACACCGCCAAGCGGGGCCGGCCCCTCGGCCGGACTCGTCTCGAGCTGGGCCTTGCCGTCCTCGGTCGGAGCGTCGAGCAGCCGGCCGAGGCGCTTCCGCCCGTCGGCGTCGAGCCGGGCGAGCTCGGCTGGCTCGACGCTGATCCGGGCCGGGCCCGGGTGCGCGCGTACCTTGCCCTCCACCGGCTCGAGTGCGAGGACGTCGTCGGTCAGGATCCGGGCGCCGCGCGCGACCAGCTGCGCCGCGATCGACGTCTTCCCGGTTCCGCTCAGTCCGACGAACGCGAATGCCCGCCCCTCGTCGACGACTGCGCTCGCGTGGAAGAGCGCGAGCCCCCTCAGCGCCGCGGCGAGCGGGAGTGCCTGTGCGAAGAAGAGCCGCTGCCAGGCGTCGCCCGCATCCGTCGGAACGGCCGAGCGGATGAGCGAGCCGTCGGCCGCGACCAGGTGAGCACCGTAGCCCGGCGCCGCGATCCGGTACCCGAGCTCCGAGTCCTGCTCGATGCTCATGAAGAGCTGGCCGTCCGGATGCCTCCGGTCGACGAGCGGCTCGGACTTCGGTATCCGGTCGACGCCGACCACGTCCTCGGCCACGGGCTCCCACTCCACGAGCTTCGACTCGGCGCCGTTCGCTGCGGCGACCAGGCCGGCGAGCGGCGTGCCGGACTCGACGGTGACCCCGAACGCCTTGCCCCGCCAGGGCCTCCCTCCGGTGTCAGCCATCAGGGCGAAGCTCGACGAGCCCGCGCGTGAGCAGGTCGGAGCAGAACGCGAGCACGTCCGCCTCGACCTCGTTCCGTGGGCGCTCGTACTGCACCGCGAGAGCCTCGGCCGCGTCGCCGACCGTCTCCGAGCGCTCGATCGCGTCGAGGATGCGACCGCCCGTCGGGTTCAGGCCGTGGTAGCGGCCGGTCTCGAGGTTCAGCACCACCGTCTCGGAGACGAAGTCCCGATAGACGACGTGCTCGGGGACGCGCAGGCGCGAGCCGAGCAGCTCGGAGCCGGGAACGGTGCCCTCAGCCGCCACCGGCCTCGCCCTCGCCGGCAGTGGAGATCGCGAGGACGCCGAGGCCGAGCCCGCCCTCGGGATCGAGGATCAGAGCCGTCGCCTCGCTCCGCGTGCGGACGCCGAGCTTCGCGAAGCTCGAGGTGAGGTGGCTCTTGACGGTGCTCTCCGTGACGTGCAGCTGCGCCGCGATCTCGATGTTCTGCAGACCTATCACGACGAGCCCGAGGACCTGTTTCTCCCGCCGCGAGAGCGCGGGGCGGCGGAAGCCGTCGCCGAAGCTGCGGGGCAGGGCGACCTGGCCCGAGAGAACGGCGCGGACGGCCGGCTCGAGGCACTCCCCGGCCTGGTCGCTCAGGACCAGCGCGTCCGCTCCCGCTGCCAGCGCGTCGCGCGCGGAGCGCGGTCCGGGCCGGCCGACCACGACGACGAGCGCCGCTTCGGGAGCCTTCTCGCGCAGCCGCGCCACGGTCTCTCGTTCCCCGCGCCCGAGCCGGTCGCAGCCGAGGACGAGCACGTCGGCATTTGAGGCCTCGACTCCGGTCCCGATTCCGCCGTCCCCCAGGAGCGCGCCGAGCCTGTGCGCCCTACGGGCGTCCGTGTCGATCACGGCCGCCCGCGGCGACAGGCCGGCGTCGCCGTTCTCGGCGGAAACGGTGGCGGTCACCGAGGCCATGCTCCGAGACTAGAAAAGTACGAGTTCCGTTGGAAGACCTCCTGGAAAAGACCGATCATCGGGTGGGTCGAGACCCCCCGCCGATCGGCTAGGAGTTAGATACGCGACCGTGATCCTGGGCGTCGACGTCGGCGGAACGTTCACCGACGCGGTGCTGCTCGGGGACGGCGGTCTGCGCACCGCGAAGGTTCCGACGGCCGCGCGCCAGGAGCAGTCGGTGCTGGCAGCGGCCCGCGCGGTCGGGGCGGAGGCGATCGAGCGGTTCACGCACGGGACGACGGCCGCGACCAACGCGCTCCTCGAGCGCAAGGGCGCACGCACCGCGTTCGTCGCCAACGCGGGCTTCGAGCACCTGCTCCACCTGCGCCGCCAGGACCGCGCGCACCTCTACCGGCTCTGCGAGGCTCACCCGGAGCCACTCGTCCCGCTCGAGCGCTGCCACGGTGTGCGCGGCCGGATCGGGCCGGAGGGCGTGATCACCCCGCTCGACCTGAGCTCGCTTACGGGCCCGGCCGACGACGTGGAGGCGGTCGCGATCTGCCTCCTCTTCGCGTTCCGCGACCCCTTGCACGAGCGCGCGGTTGCCGACGAGCTGCGACGACGCCTGCCCGGAGTGCGTGTGGTCGCGTCGCACGAGGTCTCGCCGGAGTTCCGAGAGTACGAGCGGGCCTCGACGACCGTGATCGACGCCTACCTCGGGCCGGCGCTGTCGGGGTACCTCGAGGCGCTTGGCCGCGCGTGCGGGGAGGTCGGTCTTCCGGAGCCGCTGGTGATGCGGTCCTCGGGCGGAGTCGCGACGCTCGCGGAGGTCGCGGCGCATCCGGCTCTCGCACTGGTGTCCGGGCCGGCGGCCGGGGTCGTCGGTGCGGCGCGGGTCGCACGGCTCGCCGGGGTCGAGGACGCGATCTCGCTCGACATGGGCGGTACGTCCACGGACGTCTGCCTCATCTCGGGCGGCGAGGCGGGCCGCGCGACGGAGCGCGAGGTCGCGGGGTTCCCGCTGCGGCTCCCGACGGTCGACCTGCAGACGGTCGGCGCCGGCGGCGGCTCGATCGTCTGGCGTGACCCGGGCGGGGCGCTGCGCGTCGGGCCCGAGAGCGCGGGCGCCGATCCGGGGCCGGCCTGCTACGGCCGCGGCGGCGTGCGCCCGACGGTGACGGACGCGAACCTTCTGCTCGGCCGGCTGCCGGACCGGATCGCAGGCGGGCTTGCGCTCGATTCGGTCGCCGCGGAGCGTGCTCTTGCTGGAATCGACCCGGCCGAGGCGATCGAGGTCGTCAACGCCGAGATGCTTCGGGCGCTGCGCCTGGTCTCCGTCGAGCGCGGGGTCGACCCGCGGGAGCTCGCACTGGTCGCGTTCGGCGGTGCGGGGCCCTTGCACGCGTGCGCGCTCGCCGAGGAGCTCGGAGTCGGGAGCGTGCTCGTGCCCGCGGCTGCGGGGGTGCTCTCGGCTGTCGGCCTCGCGGTCGGCGACGAGCGGCGCGATCGAGTCGAGTCGTACGTGCGCCCGCTCGAGGAGGCCGGAGAGCTGCCCGTGCAGGGCGAGGCCGATCTCCGGTACCGGGGGCAGGCGTTCGAGCTGACGGTGCCGCTCGAGGACGATTTGGCCGGCGCGTTCCACCGGGCCCACGAGGCGCGGTACGGCTACGCCGACCCCGAGCGGCCGATCGAGCTCGTCGCCGTGCGCACCGCCGAGATCCACAGCGGCCCGCCGCTCACGCTGCCGCCGGCCGAGCCGCTCGAAACCCTCGGCCCGGCGCGAATCGAGCTCGAGGGCGCCACGTGCTGGGTCCGCCCGGGGTGGGTGGGGGTTAGGGATGGGACCAGTAGCACGCTGAGGCTCAAGAGACTGTCACGAGAGAGTGCCGAGAGTGGAACTTGAGCTCCAGCTGATCGGCGCCTCTCTGCGCTCGATCGCGGACGAGATGGGCGCGGTGCTCGTGCGCTCGGCGTTCTCGGCGAACATCAAGGAGCGGCGCGACTGCTCGACCGCGGTGTTCGACCGCCGCGGTCGCATGATCGCCCAGGCCGAGCACATCCCGGTCCATCTCGGGGCGATGCCGGATGCCGTCGCCGCCGTCCGCGCCCACGACCCCGCCCCGGACGACGTGTTCATTCTCAACGACCCGTTCGCGGGCGGGACGCACCTGCCCGACATCACGGTCGTGACGAGGACGCGCGTGGGCTTCGCGGTAACTCGAGCCCACCACGCAGACGTCGGGGCGGTCGAGCCGGGCAGCCTGCCGGCCGAGTCGAGAACGCTCGAGGAGGAAGGCGTTGTGATCCCGCCCACCCGGCTCGACGACGCCGTTCTGGGCGCGCTCGTCGCACGGATGCGCAACCCCGACGAGCGACGCGGCGACCTGCGTGCCCAGCTGGCCGCGCACAGGCTCGCGGCGGCCAGGTTCGACGAGCTCTGCGGCCGGCGCGGAAAGGCGCGGGTCGAGGCCGCGATGGACGAGCTTCACGCGTACTCGGAGCGGCGCGTGCGCGGAGGGATCGCCCGCCTGCCCGACGGTTGCTTCGAGGCACGCGATGCGCTCGAGGCGGCGGAGGGCTCCGAGCTCCCGCTTCGGGCCGCGGTGACGGTCTCCGGCGAGGAGCTCACGATCGACTTCGCGGGTACCGCGCCGCAGCACGACGGCAACCTCAACTGCCCGCTCGCGGTCACGCGCTCGGCCTGCTACTTCGTGGTCCGGTGCCTGACCGACCCGGATGTTCCCGCCTCGGGCGGGGCCTTCGCGCCGGTTCACGTACGCGCGCCGGAGGGCTGTCTCGTGAACGCGCTTCCTCCGGCGGCCGTCGCGGCCGGCAACGTCGAGACTTCCAGCCGCATCGTCGACGTCGTCTTCGCCGCGTTCGGCCGCGCGGTCGAGGTGCCTGCCCAGGGGCAGGGGACGATGAACAACCTCACGCTGGGCAACGACCGCTTCACCTACTACGAGACCGTTG